>Ga0126342_10014534_pt1 | contig 13891 bp, 11 predicted proteins | sample Cyp1metagenome_FD_92528 | JGI IMG/M metagenome (GOLD analysis project Ga0126342, IMG submission 92528) | Coral microbial communities from Lord Howe Island, Old Settlement Bay, Australia - Cyphastrea 1 metagenome | ecosystem: Host-associated > Invertebrates > Cnidaria > Coral ...
CTACATACATACCACCATCGTCCCTCCATCACTCTCATACTTCCTCTTCCCTTCTCGCTTTCTCTGCTCAGTCTAAGTCTAAAGAAGTTGGTAACATGTGGGGTTATCCGGTCCTTTAATTTGCAAGACTTTCAGAGAAACGCATCCAAACCCTGATATCACCAGGTCTTTTTATGGGTGAGCAATGCTTGTGGACTCGGTGAGTTGAATACTTATACTATTTCCGAAGAGGTCCTGCAGAGTTGAAAGGAGCAACTCAATTCCTGAAAAAAACCATAGAGTTCTAATGCTAGTCTGGAAGCTTGATGGAGACCATTCTAGGGAGGCAAACTCCAAAAAAACCCACCAAACCTAGAGTCAACTGTAGCAGGAGTCTCCGGTCTATGGACTGGTTCTCTGGGTCTGGCTTGAGGCTTAGTTGCAGCTCCTAAAAACTCCCAAGCTGGCGTTGATGACTGGCCGAGGTCGTCCCAAAGAGACCAGTGCTAGTGCTAGTGGCAGCGTCAGAACCATGGGGTCTGAGGGCCTGGGGGGGATGGATGGGGGGGGTCTGGGTGCTGGTTTCCAAATTCAAAGCCCCAAGAATGGAGATGAATCGAAACAAATCAGCCAGGTGTGTTTTTTGTTTTGATCTTGATCGACCCATTGAACCTTACACTGATTTGGTACAAACACAAGGTTTCCAGGGAATGTAGGTTACTCTAGCGAGTTTGACCATAGCAGCGGACAACCATAGCTACTCCTCCCAAATTGATAGGTACCAAATAAAAGCAGAGGCTCCATTTCGGCGGCAGTATCTGATAGCAGAGTTGTACTTTGCCTTTTCCAAGCACATGTGGGTGGGTTTGTTTGATGGACTATGGATACCCCCTGCACCAACGGCCAATTCTCCCGTCACTCCATTTCTCCTGTGCATTAGTGTGAACCCCGAATCCGGTACCCTGGACCAGCTATGTAACAAAATCACTAGATTTGGGCATTTTTTTTTTGGATTTTACCCCATACACTTGGCATTACTTGGCCAATGAAGGAGGTTATCCCCCAACAATTTCCCCAACATAGGATCCAGTGCACCAAAACAAAAAAAACTTCTGCAAAGCCGAGGATCGACTTGGCTGAGTGGGGGAGCCTATGGATCGAACTTGGCGAAATGCATGTCAGAAGAAAGAATAAAGATTGGGATGGATCTAAACCTGTGTTTTTGGCCATATTTTTTGGAAATGAAATATCCATGTCCCACCGATTTCTGAATTTACTAGGGTACCGGGTTTTAAGCCAGAGCCGGGGGGTCAAAACCAGATTACTGCAACATTGGGCTGATAGCAGCTCCCATTGATGGACCGTATGACAGGTGCTTCTGGCAACGTTTGTTGGATGTGAAGAAATCAGTCTGCCAGGCATAGCACCTATTGCCCCTTGATTCTTTGGAACTGGATGGAAATCTTGCTTTCGGATGGACCTTTGGGACTGGTACAGAACACATGGAGATGCCCTGTGGATCCCCACATGATCCTACGAAAAAGACATGGTTTTTGAGCGATAAAGACAGAAAAACGAAGGGTGGCTACGGAAGATCCCAACATTCCACGGTGGCTACTGGGAGTTCGGCATCCCTGGGTCTGACCGGCTGAATCGGCTGATCAAGGGGCCCACATTTGAGGCTCGGTATACAATGATGGCTGGGCTACAAAGCCACATTTGACAATGAGTTGTACAATTAATTACATGGGGATGGGTCTATGCTTAGTATTCACCATTTATTTTTAGGGGTACCCAATTTTGACCCATACCCACATATACCCTATGGTCAGTTATAGTGGATTTTCCCATTAAGAATGGTGATTTTCCATAGTTATGTTAGTTTACCAGAGGGTATTAATATACACACATCTATACTATACGTATGTGGGTCTCAATAGCCCTGGGTTTCACCGTTTCACCGGGCGAAAAAACACAGCCGACACAGGTTGGGTGTCCTGACAGAGGAGCAATGGGTCAACGAAGCCATGAGCTCCCCATGTGCCACCAGCCGGGGACCCATAGTGACCCATAGCGGGAGAGCGTTGCCCAAGTTTAGATGCAGAATTTTGGTCAAACATGTTACTAAACTCCTGAAAGAATGAACAGTTACTGAACTCTATCATGTTTTCTTGGGGTACTTGTCTCACCAGTTAGAGTAAAAAGTTGGTCATTCAAATGGTTCACCTTGGGGGATCTTGGGAGTGCAGTTTGCTTTGTGACTCTAAATGGGTGATTCCATGGTTACCAATGTTTAGTACACCCTTTGATAACACCATAGGACGACTGGTTATGAGGGGCATAGCAGTACTCGGCTGTTTGATTTGGGATCCAAATTGCCCCTGCAACTAGAGCTATATATCATCCTCTTATTATTTGGAACCGACCCCCGAACTGGACGCAGTACCAAAGGACCCTCAGTAGGCTGGTCATGTCTAGTCCAGATGATGAACAAAGCATGCTCGCTATGGGGCCCCTCCTGCAAACCTACAGAAAGATGTGGAAAACCCACCATTTAAGTAGATCGTTTCCTTAGCGGAACCATTGGTTTTCCACATTTGTTTGTATGTGTACCCTAGGGTGTATATATATATATTCTATCAGATTTTGGTCAGGTCATGTGACCTGTGCCCCCATTTTTTTTTACCCACTGAACTAAAGCTGAACGAAAGCCAACTTAGCTAGAAAAAAAAACGAACGAACTATCCAATCCCCATACTTGGTGGCTTAAGGCCCTATGGTTCACCCATATCTTCCCCCGCGTTGTACCAACGCCGGGCACCACAGATATGGAGAAAACCTTGGAACACGTGGAGGAGGCAGATATTGCCCGGAAGCTCAGCGGTGATGTGAACCAACACAGCCGAAAGATGCGGCTTCTAAGCACGAAACATGGGTAAAAGCATGGGGGTAGGCCGGCTAGGATCAGTTTCAAGTCTCAATCTGATCTTGTTGGATTTGGAGTTGGCTGATGATCCCTCCCCGAAATTGGCAGAAAGAGTTTCCCGAGCTGAATTTAGGGACCCCATGTGCGTTATGGCCGCAACAAATGCTTCAGGGCGCAAAAGAGACCATGAAGATGAAAATCTTCGAGAGGGTCTATGCGCACATGGGAAACGAGGCACCAACAATTCAGCCTCTTGAGGCAGTCGTGTCACACGAGGGTTTTTAATCCTACGAATGTCCATCTCTTGGGAGTCTTGCTTCTTTTTGGACAAAGCCACATGTTTACAGGGCTGCTCCGGGAATATTAAACCAGTACATAACCACAAGGGGAGGAAGTGAGCTTCAATGTCAGAGATGTAGGCTTCAAGATTTGAGATCCTTTCGTGATTGGTTCCTGTGTTGTATGCATCCCCCAAGATCGGTCCCCGGTGCAACATTCAGCCCCGTAGATGATGCTTCGGTCCAGGAGAATCAATGAACCCCTGGGCTGCTGAGCTAGGGGGGTACCATTTCAGTAGCAGTCAGTAGCATGATTCGGGATCCCCAGCCAAGCACGGTTCAAAAAATCCGGTGACATTAATTGTTTCCAAGCTGCGCTGTCAGATCCCTCCGAACCAGCTGAAGAATGCGATTGTGGTCAAAACAGCCAAGTGGGGACCCATACAGGTGGTCAACTAGCTGAGGAGGGGCCGAAGCTGAAGCCTCATGAAACAAAACAGATTGACTGGCAATTTCTAGTATTTTGCTCCTCCAATTTTGTAGACAAATTCGACCCATAGCTTTTGTGTTCCTGAAGTGCTGGCTTGGTCGTCTATACGGTCATCTTTTGCAACTAAATTGAACAGCGACAGAATGACTGTGGAAAGCACTTCATATCCTGAGACCCACTGGCGATTTCAAGTTGACAATAGAGAACATATATATAGAAATATAAACATATATACATATATATATAATTAAACTTTAGTGCACAAGCTGCTGGATTCTCCATTTCAGTTTCCCATATCCATGACTTGGAAAAATGAGGTAATACCACATTTCTGGGCAACTCCTTGGTTATATCACATGCCACAAAAATTCAAAGAATGATCTATATGGGTTGGTTTCATACCACATTTTAAGTGACGCTTCGGCTTGGGCTTTTCATGACATCAATGGCCATTCTAGGTACCTAAATTGGAGGTATCTACCATATATAAGGCCTATGTAAGGCCTATTTTTTAGGCCTATATCTATGGTACAGATTGGTACAGTACCTCCACTTTAGGATCCTGAAATCATCTCCGATGTCATGAACGGACCATCACGGGGTTTGAGTCGTTGAGGTTTCATCCGGTCACGGTGATTCTGCTCCAGATCCTGACCTGTGGTCTCTTCGGCTTCTTCCGCCCAAAGGCGCGTGCAGAAATGGCTCCAGGAAATCCCGATCCACGACTTGGGGACCGGTGAAATGGGGTCTCAGAAACCATCCGAAATTGGGACTTTGGTATTATATATAAATATAGAAATACATGCACAAATTATATATATATATATATATATTATATATATATAGGGTATACCTCGTGAATTTTCAAGTTGTGTTTTGTTTTTCGGCCCCAAGAAGTCCTCCAACACTTGAAGAATATCTGATTGAGGACATTTATCGTGTTTACCATGGAATTTTGGTTCCACAGTTTTCTCCTTCCCCCAAGTCGCCAAGGCAACCATGGGGATATCACCAACCAATGATGTTTCGACTCCTCTCGTGCTCCTTCAAGGATGATGAGACTGTCCTGGTGCTCACGGAAAATGGGAGAGTTTATCTGCTCAAGGCGCCCCGCCGCGGAAGCAGTTTACATGCTGAGATGGGTATGAGTTATGAGTCAAAACGATTGGAGCACCAAGAATGGATGTTTTCAGATCCCACAGAGGAGCATGTTTTGATGATTCCATTGGTACTCCTCCTAATTTATTCAACTTGATCCATGCTTAAAAGGAGAGTCTTGGATGTGCAAAGCCAAAAGCCCAGTTTAGGACTGGAGTTATACAAACTGGTTTTATGTGGACTCTGGACCAGCCTCAACTAGCTAGTAGGTTTGACAGATGAGTTTGCCAAGTTGGAGGTGATTCCATCCGGGTGCCACAGTGAGTTTCAAGATAGGATATACTGGTTGGTGGTTTGGAACATGAATTTTATTTTTCCATCATATTGGGAATAATATGGAATAATTAATCATCATCCCAACTGACGAACTCACTCCATCATTTTTCAGAGGGGTAGGTCAACCACCAACCAGATATTCTTTAACCAACTGGATCATTTTTTTCGCAAAAGTTGGGTTTTCAACACACGGAGAAGACCATCCCAACTTCGAGGGGGTCAATTGGGTTTTCCGCAGGTGGAACGGCCGAACGCCATGGGCATCGACCTCCATGTTACTTGGACGGGCGCATCGCTGCTGATCATTTTTTGGCTCTACATGATCTTACTGGTGCTAAACGTAGGGAATTTTCAGGAATGATCCACTGGGTAACTATCAATAATCATCCCAGCAACCCCCAGCAACCCATCCATTCCCTACGTTTAGCACCAGTAAGTGATGTTAAATAAAAGCTGTGATGTATCATCCCAGAACAAAAAGACCAGATGGTCAAATTGGATCTATTATGATCTATGTCGGTATTTCAGCCAAGGAGCATTTTCTTGTTGACCAAATCTTGTGACGCCATGTTCACCATCAGCAGCTGGCACTGGATTAGCCTAGGTTTGGCAGGTTCATTGGCTAGTGAGTAAGGGGATAGTATGTGGCAACCCCAATGCCGACAACGCTCCATCCTCAATTTCACCTGGCCCTCCCCCAGACTGGAGCTTAAGGCGGGAGGGATCAAACAAAGCTCGGAATTTTGGTGCACATAGTTTCAATGTCTTTAGGATGATCCCAAATTCAGTGACCAAACTTGATTCTCCCAAATTCAGGTACTTTGTCACAACCAAATCTCACATGGAATGCGCATCAGTTTTCAGGGGATCTTCCCCAGTCCCCTCCCTGCAGGCCGCCTTCTTGACCTTCTTGCGGCTGATGTTGCTGTTTGTGGCTTTGCTCACAGGTCAGCCTCGAAAAACCGGGATGGTCCGATGATGGTACTGGTGGGGCCTCGACTTGGGACCAAACAACGGCTTGGATCATCTGAAGGATGAATGTCCAGAAGCAGCTTTTTTGCTGTGAAAACCAGTTTTTTTTGCAGGTTTTGATTTATGCCAGACTGGCAATTTTTTTCATATCCATTCTTAGATTGCGGACATGATTTTTGTATCGAAGCAACGGAGAAGAATCGAAGATTGGATTTCAGCCATGGGAATTGTGGTATTACATGACATACTGACAAGACCTGTCATGGGAAAGTAGGAGTATAAGCACTGCAATACCCATAGGATCCATGGTGCTGGTATAACATAAAGGGGGTATATTGATGGGATCCATGTTACCATGGATTCTATGGGATATACTGCAATATATTTAAGAGGCTGATTATGCCCACTAGACACATCTAGACACATCTGGACACATCTAGACACATCTAGACACTAGACAGTCCGGGTGGGCCATTCTTCTAAGAATAGGCGGGGTTTCGAGCCCACTTTTCTGGAGATGTGGACCGCAAACTCCGACGCGTCGCATGTGTTGGATATTGCTGAAATGATGGGCCCCGGTGTTTCTTTTCTCCACCAAACTCCTGGTTACGGATAATGTCAACCCTGGATTAATAAACCCCTGGACTGTTTAATTATGTAATTGGTATCCCCCTAATCATGTATAATCTTGTGACTATTTGGAGGCTACCCCCCACAATTAATATATGGTATAAACCATGGTTCTAATTTATCCGGAGTTGAGAAAAAACTATGGGAGCTGCGTGAAAACTTCGAGATCAGCTGCGCTGAGCTGCTGAGCTGCTGAATCTGCTGAGCTGCGAGGTCCGGCATTTGTCGTGATGATCTTTGGAGACAGTGTGGTCTGGGGATCCAACGGGTGGGATCGCATCAAAAAAGGGACAACTGACGAGTTGGGGATGGATTTGTGGTATCAGGTAGATCCAGGTAGCACAGATGTTTGAAGATGGCCACGTCATGAAAAAGTGAAGTTGAGTGACATCCCATGTCTAAATCCATATTTTGTAGCTGGCTTTCTCATTTCAGGCTCTGGGTTAATATCCCAACATGACTGGTACTCAAAAAATAGCAAGCTGGTAAATCCAATAAAATTTTTGGTTTCATTGCATTTTTTCCATTAAAAGCCCCATAAAAAATAGGGTGATTTTCATGGATGCCACGTTTTTTATGGCACTGGAGGGTGGTCAACTCAGTTTTCAAAGGGTCAACTCCTGCTGCTTCAACATCGACGCAGCACTGAGATGGGGGACACCGGCTTTGACCCCAACGGCAAAAACATCCTGCAGCAGGCGAGGATTTCATGGGGATTCATCTGTCAAAAAGTGGATTCAAACAACGAAATAGAGGGGACAGTGGGGTAAAATAAACACGACAAGCCAGTTTTTTTTGGTATTTGGTGTGGTTTTGGATAGCCTCCAAATGGGGGAACAAACGGGAAATGGGGGATGGTTTCTGGTTAAGTTCACCCCATTGCTTGAATTGGAGGTATCTAACATGTGTAAGGTTGAAGGGAATCTCAGCCCAAATGTTGAGAGGGACCTGGATGCGATACCTTCTAAAACGATTAATTACCATCTGGTTATGTAACAGTTTGCCATGGAAAGATCCACCATGCTATTAATAGGTAAACCATCTATTTCTATGGGCCATCTATACCATGGCAAACTGTTAGTCATAACCAGGCTGGGTAGGTTTTATATTAGTAATTACTGATTTTTGGTCAAATGTCATCCCACATTTTCCCTCGATTTTTGAGGCTAAACATGGGGAAATCCTGTCCACATCCTGGAAATACCATGGTGAGGGCCCCCATGTTGGTGGGTTTACAAAGCCACAACAGTTCGTTACACCCCATCAACCCAACAGTTCATCAAGGCGTCCGTGCGTCAACTTAGCTATCACACATCTGCAATATATATATATATATATATGTCTATATATATATAGACATGTAGATTTATGCATATAAATCCCCTAGAATCCTTCTTTTTGTTGCTTCAATCCCCATTTTCCCCATGGTTTCGCTGCCGTTGTGGCCACGCCTACTTTTGGCCTCGTGCAGGAGATCGATCTGGACGTGAAGGTCTATCGGAAAGCCATGCGCAGCACCACCATCTTGGTGAGCGCTCTGGTCCCTTGGAGCTTGCAGGGACTGGCCGTTGGGACTGGCTACCAGGCTCCACCACGATTTATATCAGGTTGTAAGATGGTGTTTTTAAGGGGAGATCTCCATGGCTAAAATGGTATACCCTCTGGTAAACTAACATAGCTATGGAAAATCACCAGCTTTAATAGGTAAATCAACTATAAATGGGCCATTTTCAATAGCTATGTTAAATTACCGGAGGGTAGTAGCTCCAGTTTCCTGGGCGACCATGGGAGATGAATATTGGATGTGGATCCAGCAAAAGCCCGGAATAACTATGAAGAAATGCTGTTTTTAGATAGCTTTAGATGGCAGATGGGGATGCGGTGGAAGGGGGGGTTGACTCTAGAAGAATGGATGACAATCTCCAGGAACATGTGGAACCAAGCAGCACAAAAAACTGCCTGGCAGACCTATTTGAAATCATCTGTCCGGCCGAGTCTGTGCTGATTGCGGCGGTGGGCTGCTGGCTCTACACGCTTGGTGCCCCAGAAAAAAAACCGCCGTCTGTCAATCATGGAACTAGGTTCTCGTCATAGCCTTAGCTTTGGGACTTTTTGTAAATTAAGCATCTTTACTCCATAGATACACTGCATAGATTTTTTCAGATCTTAGTTCAGCGTCGGAATGTGTGAAGTGAAATCAAGAATGGCCTCGGGATGTAGTGTTTCCCCAGCATGAGGAACTGGCCAGTGGACTACGCAGGGGCGCCCAGTTCCAGTTCCTTTCGGGGGTTTCCAAAGTGGGGATCCCCCATAGCTGATAACAAAAAATGGACGATTTAGGGGTACACCCATGACTTAGGACACCTCCCTGGCTGTTCATCGGATGACCACAAACGACTCGACGACCATCAAAATTCCACAAAGCATTCACAAACAGGGAACATGCAGCAATTTGAGCAAACGAACCAACTAAATGGGGTAACACACATCGACATCAACTAACATGTTTTTTTCCTGACTTAAGGTGGTAAAATGGAAAAACTACCTACCAATCTGGATCCCATTTCAAGGTAGCCACCAGCCGCATCAGATCTCCCAGTTTTCTGCTTAGGCCACCCGTTCAAGACAGAGCTTCAAGGCTGAAACTGTGTCCTCCATCCAGTGACCGCCGGGGCGACTTTTTTTTGGGGCGACCGGGGGATGATATGATTGATACCCTCTGGTAAACTAACAGTTTGCTATGGAAAATCACCATTTTTAATGGGAAAACTCACTATTTCTATGGCCATTTTCAATAGCTATGTTAAATTACCAGAGGGTAGATGATGTTTGGTTGAGAAATTCTGGTGGTGTATATATTTAATTTGTTTTCAAAACAGTGGTTGTGGTACCCTAAAGTCTGGGTGGGTAGAAAAGCATGTGCTTTTCTTTTACAAGATATGCAATAAACTTATATAATATTTGTGGGAAGCCTAGCCCCTGTAACAGTGGAAAAATGGTTTTTAATTCTAACTACCACCCCAGGGGGAGCACAAGCAAATCCCGTTTTTTCAAAACTATCTTTTGCAACTTCTAAAAGTAAAAGTAAGGACCTGACAACTAAGACAGCAAAGTTTTTTCTTTTCTTCAAATCACCTGTGGAAACACTAAATTCAGAACAACCTGTGAAAACACGAAATTCCAGTATGATTATGTCACTTCATGCAGCGCGCTAAAAAGGGCAGCTCCAAAACAGATGGCTGTTTGAAGCCAGCACTTTTGGAAAAAAAACCTCCATTTTTTCACTTTTTCTCGTGGTTTTTCTGGTGCTTTTTTTGTGCTCACTGTTACAGGGCACGGGCTTCCCACAATAAGAATATTTTGTTCAATCAAACTTGGTGGATTTGTTTTGTTTCCAAAAGCTTGGAAGAGACGTTGTGATAGATCCGATAGAATCAATCATTTTCTGGGCTATGCTAAGGCTCGTGTAACGTCATTCGGCAATGGATGCAATGGCAAAGATCAACTTTTTCCACTTAAGTAATTCATCCCCCGCGCATCGGCAAGTTCCTAGGCCGCTAGGCTCTTGCAGCTCAGTTCATGAACGATGGTGACTCTGGGAGAACCATGGTGATAACCCAACAATGACTGTGATATATCTGATATATTATGATATGGATGTGGGTCAAAATGGAAGACCTAGGGGACCACAGATGTTAGTCTAGTTTAGTATTAACCATCCAATTGTTGGGGTACCGAATTTTGACCCATACCCATATGTCTGGGTAAATTATAACGACCTCACTGTTCTCCCTCACTGGAATCATAGTTAATAAGGGAAATCATCCCCAAATGGGCCGCAAGATTCAGGTTAGTGAAATATCATAATTTACCCATATATATAAGATCGAAATTGATCAAGAAATGATTTGGGATGCATTCCTTCTTATCCATTTTCACGGAATTCCGTGCCGGCAATGCTGGTGGTGTGGAGTTTTCCATGGCTTGGTAAAGGTCTCAGTTTTCTCGCTTTGGGGATTTTGAACATCACTTTCAAGTATCAGTTGGAGATCTTATCCCCAATAGTTGGGTGATGTTCAATTAGGACAACTACCAAACCCTAGTATCGCAGGTACAGTATCAGCGGAAGCAGCGTGGCGCGAATTCTGAAGATGCGCCTGTACTTCGGGAAATATCCCGGACAGGTGCACTATCTGTGTGGGAGATCATGATGTGGTAGGCTTAGAAGTGGAACCTTAGATAAAGCAGTGGTATATATATATATAGATGTATATTATGGCCGGGATGGATAGGTATTTGGATTTAGAAAGACAGACATATATATAGCAATAAATATATCTATGTTATTACATTCAACAAAGATATGTACAAAGCTCATTTACTATTCCCAGACTTCATCCCAGCACTCAATTTTCCTGTTATCGGAGATGATTGGAGACGAAACTTCGTTCCATTTACATATTGACCACACAAATTTCTATCAACCTTACCTGGTTCAAGACTACCTTCACAAGGGTCACAAGTGATACTTCGACATTGGTTGGATTTTGACAGCCAGGGTGCGCCATGCGTTCAAGTCATGAGTGTACGTGGACTAGTTTCGAAGTTGTACGTATGAGTGCCGCATTCAACCATATCCGGAGCCACATTGTATTGCTTGTTCCACTTCTTGTCTCCCGTGCAGACTAGTATTTTGTTCCACATTTTTTTTTATGATATAAAGTCATTAATCAACTATCAAAAACAACTCAATGATGTGGAAAATTGGTACTTTGTCACCCATCCCATTCTTTTTCTGTTCAGTCGCCCTTGATTCTTCGATCGTCGCAGGCAGCATTGGACTCGCTGGGGCTCTCTGTGGGATGCTCCGCAGGCAAGGATACCCTCTGGTAGTGGAACATTATTGAAAATGGCAATTTAGTTATTTTTCCAGTTTCATGTGAATAATAGTTATCAATAGTTATCAACAGTTATAAAATACTTCTCATTTACCCATGAAAATGGTGATTTTTACAGTTAGCAAAAACTCTTCGTTGACCAGAAAAAATCACGTCCGAGAGCTCACAGACTTGGGTTTCAACGCCAGAGTTTTGTCGGGACTTGGACACCGCTTCCCCCAAATGGTTGAGATTTACCACACTAACATGGAACATTCTAACATATTCTAACATGTTTTCTCCCTGCAAAAAAACATGAATGTTCCGATAGCTTTTTTACTTATGCTTTTTTACATATTCCGATGGAAGGGGTATGAATGACCACTTGAGATACATGTTCGTAAATCGTGCTATTGATACTAACATGGCAAAGCCAATATGACTCGTTCCTCCTCAGATATGAATCACGTCAGAGGTGTTTGAGCCTCCGAACATCGAAAGTGGAAGCGCATCTTTTTCAGTCGATTTTCCACCATTAGCCAATCCAATGATTATCTGAACCATCAAGTCCCATTGCAAACATCTAACTTGCAAGCACCAACCAGGTGATGATGATGATGATGATGATGATGATTAGCACCAACCATTAGCCATAGGGTTCATTTTTTTGTATGTGCAATGAGTTTCCTGATTCAGGCATTCAGAGAATCGCGAATCGCATGATTTTTCATGACATGGATGTACAACATCCCAAATTCTGAACGTTTCATCTTATAAATCAGGAATTCCTTTGAACATATTTTCAATGGATTGTTTTTTTTCGGGAACATTTACAGGGAACTTCCATATATTTCATAGGAAAATCCATGGCTTCCGGTTAAGATTTTCCTTTAAGCCGATCCATTGATCTGGGTAAATTATAACGACCTCACTGCGACCTCACTGGAACTATGGTTAATAAGGGAAATGATCCCCAAAATGGCCTTATTTCAGGTTAGTGAAATATTACAATTTACCCAGATTGATATTTTTTCACCATGAACCATTTCCATCTGCCAGGCCCTGTTCCTCCTGCTGACCTTTGTGGTACCGGTGCTGCGGCACACGGCAGTGCCTTGGTGATGGCAAGGGAAGCCCCCCTTGGGGACCCCGACAAACTTCCCGAAACTCTGAAAATGCCATGGATAGTTTTTTAAATCTGATTTTAAGTAAGATTTGGAGGGGATGGGTCGATCCGGACATGCCTTACAATATTCGATTCTTATGACAGTTTCAAGGTGCATAAAGACCCTTTCAACAAGCCTAGGAGGTTCACAGTTCGGTGGCTTCGGCAGACCCCAGGGTCTGTTTTCGAAAAAAAAACTCGGCAGGCGGTGGAAACCAATCCAAGACGCAGAAGAACCAAGAGGCGCAATCCACCACCTTCTCTCCTACGTCCCTTGGATCCCTTGGAGCTTGGGGGCGGCACCAAAACACTTGGCTCATGATGGAAGCCCCTGGGATTTTTGAGGCCATTTCCACGAGGTTGATGGTTAAAACATGTTAAAACCCCTACAAAGTGGTACCCCCGAGTTTTGTTTGTTGCTTGAAAACCCCCTATGAACTCTAGATCGTACCATTTTATCCAACAGTAAACGGAATAAACGGACTTCCAAAGCAACTTAGCTAATGTCAACCCCAGTTTCTTAGGTTGGGGTACCCTCCAAATCGTGATCATGCCATACTTTCTTATATGGTTGGTGGTTTCAAACATGTTTTATTTTCCATAATTTGTTGGGATACTCCTTCCCATCGACTTTCATATATTTTTCAAGATGGTTTTTGCACCACCAACCTTTTGTTTTTTTTGGTACCCCATGGTACCCCCAAAATTGTTCATATCCCCGGAAACCAACAACTTAGCCATTCGAACTGTGATTTCGTCCAGTGTGGCACGGAACTTAGCCATTTCCCCCCGACAAAAACCCAGCCGTTCCCGTTATTCAGAATATTTACCATCTGGTTATGACTAACAGTTTGCCATGGAAAATCCACCCATTTTTAATAGGTAAACCCAGGTAAACCATCTATTTCTATGGGCCATTTTCCATGGCTATGTTAAATAACCAGATGGTATATCCCTAAAAATGGACCGAGCCGTGGAAACCGAGGTTCGTTTGGGCCCTGACCATCGTCCTCTTCGTGGTCACGGGCCTCGATGCCGCGTGCACCTGGTGGGATCGTGTCGCTTGGCGGATGGGGCGGGAGCAATGCTGGGGATAGAATAGGATTTATATATAGGATATATATATATACACTATACATA
>Ga0126342_10014535_pt1 | contig 13890 bp, 16 predicted proteins | sample Cyp1metagenome_FD_92528 | JGI IMG/M metagenome (GOLD analysis project Ga0126342, IMG submission 92528) | Coral microbial communities from Lord Howe Island, Old Settlement Bay, Australia - Cyphastrea 1 metagenome | ecosystem: Host-associated > Invertebrates > Cnidaria > Coral ...
TTTAAGTAAAGATCTTACGTCGATTTCGTGCAGAGCACAGCTGGCCACACCCCAAGATTTTCAAGAAAAGGCGTGCTGTGTGCCGTCTTGCTTTTGGGTTCTCTGGCCCACCTTGTTTTTCAAATTTCTTTAAGCCTAACCCCTACATTTCTGTGCATATGTTCATTTTTTGGGGGAAGTGGTTACAACAGCTGACTACAACAGACAAGGAAATCATCCATCGCGTCCAGAACGAACCTTGGACACCACTGCACTAAGAAATAATGGCTAAACGGTACACACATTCAGCTGATCAAAGTGGATACTGAGACTTGAGCAAGAGCCACATGTACCTAAGCCAAGCAGGGCACAAATCAAACTCTGATGTAGTTTGACTGACATAGTTTGATGTAGTCTGACTACTGATGCAGTCAATGAAGTCTGGTGTAGTCTGAATCGGTCAAGGCCTGCTGTAAACTCAGCAGTTTTTTAAAAAAATCTGCGCTCTCGTCGATGCAAGTTGCTCATGTGTGCAAAGTCCAGGCATTCCCGCAGAAGAAAGGCCAACAAAGAAATGATAAACTTTTTCTTAACAAAAGACCAGAGGTGTTACTACATGTCGTTTGTGGGTGATTGATGGACAAGACTCCATCACCCATTGTGCAAAAAAGGGGGTATGGTGTTTTTCCTTCCCTGCAGTTTTCCTTTCCCTGTTTGGTGTTTTCTATTCCCTGCTTGGTGTTTCTCTGTCCCTGGTGTTTTCTCTCCCTGGGTTGGTGTTCTGTTCCCTGTTAGCTTTTGCTTCTTTCCTGTTAGCGCTTGCTTGTTTCCCGGTGTGACCGGTGCCCAGAAATCAAAGTGGAAGCAGATAATTCAGGCGGCAAATGGGTCAAAACGAATTTGCCATGGGTCGAGGCATGCGTTCGCCTTCTCCGTTTGCTTCCAACGCTGCCACTTTTTTCCAGCGCGTGGCATGGGCTCTTGTCCCGCATGCTGGCTGATGGTGAAGTCCAAGTGGTTGAGTGGCTTCGAAGCTAGGAACGACCTTTGCCTTCGGTGCTTCAACAAAAGTACTCTGCCACCACCCCACAACTGGGTGGCAAGGGCGGTGTCTCGCACATTTAGGAGTCATGCAAAAACTGTATTCCGAACACTGTGCACAATGGCATCGATGGGATGAGTCAACATTTTTGTCCTTCAGACCACAGGCGCTTCTGTTTCTCATGTTTTGTTGCTTTTTCACATTCATGCTTTGGACGTCTTCTTTGATTATGTTTGTCATTGTTACAGTGTTTCTTTAATGAACCTTTGTCAGCTAACATTGCCGCCTTGTGCGCAAACCAATTCTGCCTACGTTCAATCTGTTCTATTGCTCACGCGCTGTTTTGTTGCTGTGGTCCCTCGAGGCCATTGATCCCAATCTTGTCAGTGGAGCTGCTTTCGGGCAATGTGGCCGCACCTGCGCTGCAAAGTTTTCTGAGATGCCAGCAGAAACAACTTATACAATTTTGCAAAACGATCCCCCTCTTGTTGCTATGACCGCCTCTGAGCATAAAGCTCCTTTGAACATTAATACGGCTTTGGCTGGCTGCCGGATGCAGCTTGCAGATAATCCAGATCCATTCCTGTAACACTGGGATTTTGGCTGCAGACGGTCCTCTTCGCCTGACAAACTTGCGAGCCGTCTTCCAGGCATGCAGTTGTTTTTCCACACCATTCTGAAATTAACGCAATGTTGCACACAACTTGCGCTCGTTTCCATCGATCATGTTTCACGTTAGTGCATTGTTCCTTGTGAATTGTTTTGATGGCCCCCCTTCAGGATATTGTCGACCATACACCTGGTGGCGTTTGCAGTTGCCACGCTTTTGCTACTCACAGCCAATGTGAGCATACAATTTTTGTAGACTCGCTGGCAATGTCCCATCGCGGTCCTCGGCTGAGCTTGCAATCTCTTCCAGCTGCAACCCGCAAACGTGGCCGCAAAGAAACGCCACAAGGCCATGTGCCCCCAAGAAAACAGAAAGCGGCAGCCAAACCGGCGACAGCCAAACCAGCGACCAAGAAGGTTCGCCGATCCTAGAAATGAATAGAAATGATCCTTTTGTGTCCGCGCTCTTCACCGCAAAGGAAAAGAGCTATCGCGATTCCTGTCAGTCTTCAGCTTTCTTGAATCACTTCCTTGGCGTGCATCTTGCGAAACCATGTCATACATTCGGCTACAAGTACCTGTATCGTTCAGCCAATGAGCCACATTAAACCAAATGACACAACATACTTGCAGATGTCGCTTTCCCCCGAAACCAAAACAACCCTAAAAGGCTTCAAGCATAAATCGCACCAGAACGCGACACGCACACGTAGCATGACATGTGCTAGTCATGAAAAAACTATAGTTTTCGCCGCGAAACAGCCGTGCCCATGAGCTTCTACCAATGTTTTCGAACAGCACAGACATAACTTCTTCGCCGTCCAGCGACCCTAGTGAACATCAATATCACAAGCCAAAGCAACATCTTAAAAAAAACCGGCAAATTTCCGCCTCCCAGCGTTATCCTTTACTACACTTTCTTGCAAAGTCCTTGACAAAAGCTTCTGTTCCATGTCCTTGTGCATCCCGCACGTGTTGTTGCTGATTCTTCTGTTATGTTGTTCTCATGTTTCTTGCTGTTCTTGCTGTTCTTGTTGTTCTTGCTGTTCTTGTTGTTCTTGCTGTTTTTGTTGTTGCTGTTGCTGTTGTTGTTGTTGTGGTGGTGGTGGTGGTTGTAGTTGTAGTTGTGCTTGTGCTTGTGATTGTTGTTGTTGTTGTTGCTGCTGTTGTTCTTGTTGTTCTTGTTGTTCTTGTTGTTCTTGTTGTTCTTGTTATTCTTGTTGTTGTTGTGGTGGTGGTGGTGGTGCTGGTGCTGGTGGTCTTAGATGTAGTGGTTTCCCTGCATTCCACTGCAAAGTGCGCTGAATCACTGTACTGCCAAACTGTGGTTTTGCCCACGGTGCAACTCTTATCTTGTCAGAAACAGTACGCTGATTGCTAGATTGCTACTCCACTACTTGGTTCCCTTGCAATGAAACTTGCGTTTTGGTGTTCTGTATTCTTTGGGTTTCTTTGCTTCGTTTCTTTTGTTTTTGGTTTGTCTTCGTTTTCCTTTTCCTTTTCTTTCTTTGTTTGTTCGTGTGTTTGTTTCTTTGTTTCTTTCTCGTTGTATCTATTTATCTCTCTCTCTCTCTCTTTTTCTCGCGTGCCTCGATCCGACGGATCCGGCGGGAATGAAAAACACTTTCCGCATCTGCACCTGTGTCCGTACATTGCGGGAACATAAAAAACTTTTCGAAGACAACGAAACACCGACGGGAACAGAAAACCCTAAGCAGGGAACATTCCAACCCAAGGAGGGAGCAGGAAACACCCTACAGCAGGGAACAATAAACACCGGCATGGTACAAACAACACCAGGGAACGTAAAACACTTCCAGGGAAGAGAAGCCAACAGGGAACAGAAAACACCAATCAACAGAAAGCCTGCAGCCCCAAGGCAAAAGCGAGCATACCTGACAGGCTGAGTTCACTGGTAAAAGACTCATCGAGCGATGGATCCGCGGCCTCAAGGGTTTCGGAAATGCGGTTGCGTGGCAGTTGCTTGATGTACGTACAAGACCGCGAAATGAACGCATCCTGTGCATCTCCGACACCAGCTACATCAGACAGTACATCAGACGACGCAGTGGGATCATTGGCCTTGGGCACCGCCGTGGACACTGCAGCAACTGACCTGGACTCTTCTTCCTCAGAGTCATGGTCATCTTGTCCAGCTTGGGGCTGCATCATGCCCATCATAGGAGCCCCCATTGGAAGTCCCATCAGCATCATTTGAGGCACTATCTGTCCGGAAACATCGAAGGCATCATCCCCAACATGCTGTTGGCCGCAGCATCACGAACCTTCTTGTTGACCCTGTTCATCACCGACATGCTGCTGATTGCACACCAAGCGAGCACTACTACCTGCTACAACAGACTAGTGAGAAGACAAATGACTACGGTTATTCAATCACAAGTATAGCCACGCTGATCACTGCCATGCACGCCTGTCACAGAATGTTTTTACATTTTTTGCATTTTGCGAGATTTCTTGAGACAGTTCGAGATTTTTTGAGATACAGTATTTCGAGGTTTCTTGAGATTTTTTGAGCCCCTGCACCTTTCAATACTATTGTTGCCTTTACTTTTGACTTACCCCTCGAGATTTTTTGAGAGATTTCGAGATGTTTTGAGATATTCCGAGATTTTTTGAGATACTTCGAGATTTTTTTTTTCTGCTGTTTTAGTTTCGTTTTTTGTATTTGTTTAAATGGTTTCTTTTACCAATTCAGTTTTTTTTGCTCTCCTCCTTGCCCATTCACATGTCGGCATCCACTTGCACTGGCCTTCTTTCCTTGTTTCCATCCATCTGCCCGTGTGCTGAGGTTCTATTAACGCAGCGACATTCATGGTGAATTCACCACAGATCATCCTTTGTTTTTCATGTTACATTCGGACATGTAAATTCACAAAAATGGCATTTCACACCATCATGTGTGACCAAACGATTATCCAGATTCTCTGGAAAAAATCATAGACTCATCAAGCACAACATGTTCCATGGCTTCCATCAAACAAATAAAGTTTTTTTGTATGGCAAAACGGTTACATCGCTTCGAAACATCGCCTCCATCACCTGAGCCGAGGTAAGGGAATTGGAAAGACAGACAAAACAACTACAATACTAAATGTTAAAGCAATCAAACACAAAATTCAAAATTTAATTTAGATCATACAGCACATCCAATAAATGACAAAAACAAGTGACCCAAGGGGTGAAAACTTCTGAGGAGCAGACTATTACAACATAGACCACGCCGATGAACAGGTCGATGAACACCAAAAAGGTTACTTACAGGTATTACAGCAGATTACACAAAACGCTACAGCGCACAACAAGTTTGCTACAACAGACAACAGAAGGTGTGTAAAATTTGATTATGAAGGAATATCTAAATGACAATGACATGACAATTACAATTGTCTGAATTTAGTGGTGTACGCCCTGCCCCCCCTCAATGAACCTGCAATCACATATTTATGGACAACCGAACAATCAATAAATTTGTTCAAACTATCAACCCTCACAGGCTACATCAGACAAACAGTTGTTGATATGATGAACTTTGACCAGTTGCAGCACTCTTTGTTCATATGTTTTGCCACAATATGTCCAACATGTTTTCACGAGTTCTTATGTTACAAAACAAAACCCCTTGCAGATTTTGGCATTTTTTCATTTGTGTGCGTTTAAAACATTTTTTTCATGTTAAATCTCATAACGAGATTTTTTCTCATGTCATGAAAGTCCTCCTATGTAAGAACCCTCCGATACAGGGTATTAAAAAATCTCAGTGATCAAATATTGTAATAAGTGGCCTGGCTTTGATTTGTTTATTCACTAGCACTGTGTCCTTTGCACAGAGAAAGCGCATGAAGCAACATGAAGCAACAGGAAACAACACATTTGTTGCAAAATGACGATGCCCCCTATCCCCTTTCCCAACTTGCAGAGGATTTAAAGACGAACCAGGCAGTACGTGTTCTTGGTGCTTTCGAAAACATTTCCCAGGTTGAGCGTTGAAGCGAAAATCCGGAGGGGGAATTTATTATAGACAACAACAAACGAGCGGACAGAAGTTTCGATAATGAAACTATATGAAACTTGTAATGCAACAGGGTTTGACAGGCCCGAAGGGCGGGAAATATAGAGAACGAAGCCAGCAATGCAGAAGGTTGTTGAGAGGAAGGGGGAAGTTTGGACATATTTGGATGATAAACATAATGAAACCTGAATGTGACAGGTGGTGAAGAGAGTCAGCAGGATAAAATCCATAACAAAGAGCGTGATGGTGTGCACATTGTAGACGATTGCAGATGTATGTGCAGTAGATGTGAAGGGTTCCCGTTCTGGGTGGTTTGGTCGCCGTGGGAAACGTTGGTACCTGCAGTGACATCGGTCCAAGTATTGTTGGTCGGCATTCCCCAGTGTGATTCATGTTTGCTGGATGTGTTTGCAATTCAGTTAAGATTGATCCCCCTGAGATTGATAACGTCATGTAATTTCCAAGCCAATGTTTTAGGTAGATCCATGCGATAATTACTCAATCTGCATCAGAACTCACAGGGCGGACTTTAGTAAAGACTTGCACGTGAACTATTTGAAAGTCATTAAACAATAGTCATGGAGTATCATGACGTATCATGTATAGTAAGTAAGCCCAAACATGGAACAATGATTTATCACTGTTTCAGTGGTTAATCCCTCTCTCTTTCTGAAAAAACGATAATCACCATGTAAAATAATATATATATAGTCTAGTATTAAATCATAACATACATTAATATACAATAATTGTTAATCACATATATAATTATATAATATATACATGTACATATATCATATATATATATATATTATAAATGCAAGCCCAGGCCCCCAAGTCATCTCAGGTGGGACGTCGAGAAGGTCGCAGAGTCTGGCAACTTCGTTGCCTTGACGAAACCCGCTGGGATGTTTGTGGTCACCGATGAACGGGGCCTCTGGGAAGAGTCCTCCACGAATTTTATCCACGTGGCGCATAAAAGGTGCCTGCCCACGCCACGCTTGCGGAGGATGGGATGAGATGATAGGATGGGTTAGCCTCCAGTTTTTGATGGAACAAAATGGTGATTTTTTAGATGATTTACCAATCAATTAACAAGCAGTGATTTTCTATAGCTATGTTGAATTACCAAAGGGTAGCATACCATTTTACCCTCTGAATACGTAAATATCATGTACAAATGGCTCATTTTCCCTGGCTATGGTAAACTATCAGAAGGTAATGGAGTGTATATTACGATTGGTGGGATACTTGATGATACCATATACTGTTTTATCACTGCATCATACTTATTTTTGTGGGGTACTATTAAGGGGATGGACAACTATGGTTGGGATGTTGATTGGGATAATTGATGATCATTGGCGCAGCGCGGTAAACCAGTATATAATGAACCATCCTGTCATAATGAGATACAATAAACATCATCCCGTTTTAGGATGTTCCCAATAGTAAACCAACAATGGTTGATGGCATCGGGGGTTACAACACCACCTATGGAAGATTGGAATGGGGCCGGGGATTTGCGAAAGTTTGCTGTGAACAGAGGGATTAGCCAGGCTGAAGTGTCCCTTTTTCAATGAAATTTTCACTTGGCGATGCCATGGCAATCATGAACATGATAGGAAACCATGAGGATATGATGTCCTAGGGCAGTTTGAGCTGCCAGGGTGGAAATGCCAACGCGCTTTGAACCGCGGCAGCGTGGGATTTGTCATCGCCTGGATTCTCACACCAGTGGTGTGCAGATTTTTGGAAAGTCGTGGGCGGCTTTTAAGCATTTTGTGGGCCAAAACAGCTGCTCACTTTGAATCAGAAATGATTCCTGCATGTCAACTCAGACATACATCACATGTAATGTCCCACAAGACATCACAAGACCCAAGCTCTTTGTTACTTATCATTGTCCCAAAAACGGGGCATAAATCGAGCGAGAACTTGAAAGCACCTCTGAACACTTGTTAGAGACGTTCCTATGGTCATGCAACATAGCCACGGAAAATCAACGTAAACCCACTGTGTTTCAAGTTCCATAGGTAAAATCATGTAAAATCATCTGTAACTGGGCAATTTTCAATAACCATGTTAGATGACCAGAGGTTTTTTCCCATAGGAACCGCCTGTTCGCTGCGAACAGGTTCTCACCGAGTGCACAAAGAATACATCGCCTTGATCGATGGCCGATTGGGAGGTGAAGATGGACCTTTCTCCGGGGCAACTTGGACCATGTCAACCATGGATGAATCATGTCTGGTTGAAAAAAGGGCTAACGCTGGAACCTGAACCTGGCGATAGATTTAACGATAAGTTGTTGTTCTCCCCCCAAAAAAACCAGGAGTCGAGAAAAATCCGGGTTCACACTACTGAAGAGTGTCCGGATAATTCTGAGGGACTCCTAGAGGATCAACTTCCAGTGCGTCTTTGAAAATTCTGCTGCAGGTGATTGATGTGCCCATGAAAAAGATTCAGGACTCAGGGAAGGTCCTGTGACCAGCCTGGTCTGCAACAACCTGTCAGCATGGGAATATATGGGAATGGCCAGGACTTTGGACGCAGAGAGTTTGGCAGTGTGGCCTGTACCAAGGACCCACGGTTCTTCGAGGGGGTTTTAGATTGTTTTTTGTGGCTTTGTGCAAACGGAATAAATAATCATAGATCGTATTGTATGGCAATTTCCAAAGGAATAAAGCATATTATGGCTATCAGAGAATGGGTAAAGTAGCCATGAAAAGATCCATCAATATTCATCAATTGTGAAAAGACCATTTGGTAAATCACAATCTGGTTGGTTGGTTGGAACATTTTTTATTTTTCCATATATTGGGAATAATAATCCCAACTGACTTTAATATTTTTCAGAGGGGTTGAATCTACCAACCAGCAATTGATGGTATAATCAGGATGATCCATGGCTTGTGGGACGTCATTCTGGCCATTTCCGCTAGGAGTTCACGGGGATGCCGGCCGTCACACGGTATACCGTCCTCAGGCGCGGAGCGACGCGGAGCGACGGAATGGCCTTCCAAATGGGGCGGTTGGGGACAGTAAGGTTCGTGTTTCTTTGATGGGATTTAATATAATTGAACACGATTGAACTAATCGGATATTATGGAATATATATATATATAGATGAATATTATATGTATATACGTACATGTATTTAAGCAACCGCAACTATTTGAGTGTGTCTAAAAAAGGGGGTGTCCAATGTTTATTTTTATGAGAACATGATGATTCACCGATGGGCTATTTGACGATTAGAGGACTTGGATGGAAAACGGCCCAGCTTTGCAACATTTTATAACTTCACTACCCACTTGTATATACACATCAAAAACACTCTTTGCATTCTCCCCGCATTTCGCACAAAATGGATCTCAGAACTCACTAGTTGATCCAGTTGTTTTCGTCGCCATGGCCAAGATCGCGAGGCATTATCGAGTACCTGCAACTGGCCGTTTAGCCTGTTGGGGTCAAGATCGCTGGTTCACACTGGTGCAGCTGAGAATTCTCACAGGAGTCAACTCGGATGTTGGAATGGGATGGATGGACTGGATTTGAGAGTTGAGACAGGGCTTTGACTGAAACAAATAGCCATTTTGATGAGAACGATGATAAACCAATGGATTTTGGGGAGCTGCGGCTATACTATTTTCACGCCCAGAAGTTGGCAGAACATACCAAGTTTTGCTGGTGAAGCTGCATCAAGTAGTGCTCTCCACAGACATCATCTGGTAGATTTTCCAGAAAAGCGACACACCAAAATGACCACTTTTCATGATGATAGACTTCTGGATATTGAGCTACGCCATTTTCCGACACATGCCAAACGATGTCTAGATGTCTTTGCCTTAGCCTCAAAGGTCGTTGGAAGCATTGACTGACAACCGACAACTAAGCTGTGAGCCTTTGCCATAATCATGTTGAGCCAGATTAGCCCAGTGTTATTAACATGGTATATAGATTATGGGAACAGGAGAAAAACCATGCCCCATCGGAAGTGGTTTACAGTATGTTCTATGTAAATTCAATTCAATCCCCCCAGTTCCCAGATTCCATGGGGTGGCAGGACGCACGCATCAAATTCGTTTACATATGGCCTTCCTTGGCCACCCGCTGCTTGACTTTCTGAGTCGTCGCTTTGTATCTAGTGTGATACCACCAGATGGAGATATATCATGGGATATCTATCGATATATATATATATATATATTTGGTTTTAAAGGATGGATAGATAAATAGATAGAGAGATGGATGGATGGATGGATGGATGGATGGATGGATGGATGGATAGATTTCAAACGTATGATATTTGGGTCATTTTGGGTCTGTCTGAAAATGGTTGCGGCTCCCCAATAATGGCCATTCAATAAGGACAATTGTGATCAACCAGTGGAAGTCAAAAACTTTCCACCAGCTGTCTCATTTATCCCTAAACTTCAACCATGCTCAGTCCAGAGCAGAGCTAGTACGCTTTGGTCAAACATGGCTAGCTGGGACACTCCCTATAAATTTTTATAGCTGGACAAGTCATCGAACTTTAGCTCGGCGATTCGCGGTACGCGGAAGTCCATGTTTGATTCCTCCGGGACTGCGGTGTGCGTTGCCGAAAAAAACCAGGTTGGTTGGGGACATGAAGTACAATCCTGATCGCTTTGAGCACGATTGCGCATTGGTTCCTCGCATTTTTCTACACTGCCTGAGAATGGAGTTCCAGGACGGCTGGGCGAAAGCGGAGATTTGATGGGCTTTGTCCAAACATGTGGGTGAATTCGTGCCCCAAATGCAGTGGCTGTACCTAATCATGCTACACCCCATGCCATGATATTCCCCCAAATTTTGATCACAATTGGCAGCCATAGCCATAGCATGCTATAGCCTACCAGGCAGGTTTCGGAGGATTTCTTTCCGCTGAGGACATGGATGGAGACAACTTTACCGCCGCCAGCGTCTTGGCCAAGCTCCTGACAGCATCATTTGTAGACGGTAAGATGATGAGAATGTGGGTTTATATGGAGATATATGTTGGATATTGGCCACCAAAAAAGCTGTATCATTCTGCATTTGAGCCATTTAAAATACCCTGGTGCATTGATTGCTATAGGGGATTATACTACCTGGTTTACTGGGGATTATGATAACCCATAGTAGGGAAACCTATCAACCAACTAGTATAATGAGATGGGATAGGGATAGGCTAGGTGTATTTTTAATGGCTCATGTGTTAAAGATCATATGTTAAACTAACATTTTAGCATTGAGGAATTTGAGAGCTACATTTTAGGTATGCTAAACATGTCAACATAGTTGTGGCATGTTGTGGCATCCAATCACTTTGACCCGAAGAGGCCCTTAAGACCACTTTGGCCAGGTTCAGAGTTCCGATGGGTTCCGATGAGTTCCGTACAACTCGGACATGTTGTGGTCACATCATGATATACCTGGTGTTTTTTTTTGGAGACCGGATGGCAAGTGCCTTCCCGTTTTTCAAGGTGACTTGGCGCCCGATTTGCAGATGGTCCTCTGTGAGCTGCATCGATTATCGGGCTCTGAGGAGTTCCAAGGGGGGGTTCCATGGAGATACCCCAAGAGCTGGATGATTTTTCATGGAAAATCACCATATTTTAGGATGGAAACCCCATGGAAATCAGTTGTTTAAGGCTCAACTTGATATATCTCAGCCTGTGAAAGGAAATCAGTGACCCATTTTTTATGGAAGCTGAAGATCATCTCAAAACATGTTCCGATGAAACATCAGTGCCAGTTGTCAGCCAGGAGGATTTCAAGGGAGAGCTGTTCCCAGGCCCGTGGCTTACCCAATTAAAACGTCCATATATTGGCACATCCCCATTCCGAGACGAACCCGCATCATAGTTTTGGCTATTAATATATATATAATATACATATAATTATATAATATTATATATATACACATACAGTCAAGATATATCCCCATGTTATTCCCATGATATTGCGTATTCTCAGGCCGTCATATCTTGCCTGTGGATGTTGTGAGGCCTGGCAAAGATCCTGCAGAAAAGCAAAGCGCCGGTGGAAAAACTCACCGCGCAAGAGGTCTTGGGGATGTAGTGGGGATAGATTCATCATATATTGACATATGTGTGTGTGTGTGCGTGTATGTATATATATATATACATAAATTATAGTGTATACTTTATATATATATACTGTGTATATATATATATATATGTATCATATGTTTTTATCTCATATGTATATATTTCATATATATATATATATCATATGTATATATTATATACATACATATGTCTTATATTTGTGAACAATAGCGTATGATGTGGACACCGTGTGTGAGGATTTAACCATTTTGGTGAGATATGGGGATGAAATAGGTCGACGGATTCTAAGCTGTGAAGTTCTGTAGATTTTGGAAGTGGATCTCACCATGTGTCAAGATGTTTTTGGGAAGGTTGCATGAACTTTGACATGTCACTGGCAAATTCTCAGATCCCAACAGCGTTTCTACGGCCAGCGCAGGAGGTGAAAACTCTGCGCTTTTGCAAGCTTTGCAAGGAACAGGAGGTGCCAAATTGGCATATGTTGGAGCTAAGGAGATTGGACAAATAAACACCTAGAGGACTTCTACCCAGAAGAGCTCATTTAGATTTAGGACTAACATTTAGAGAATGGTTCTTGTAATGTATGTTCCATCGGATCTTCTTTTTGGCCTACTTCTAGAATGATATGAGTGCTATCTTGACCACTGAACTAGTAGAAACTGATGGGCCACTGGTCCTTTTGACTCATCACCGACCACTGAGACTTCCAGGTGGCTCAGCGTCGGCAAGTCCAAGATCAACGCGCCGAAGAGCGGCGCGCCATGTATTGGTGCATGATGCCGGCAGAGGGTGCGGCCCTGTGCCGTGTTTCGGGGAACTTGATGCCATGAATGAGGGAATTACATGGAATTACTGGGATAGGAAAGGGATATAAATGGAATATAGATGGGATACAGAATGATATGGATATAAAGGATATGTTATATAGTTATATATATATATTGTAGATACGACTATCCCCCCAGAAAAATATGATAACACAGCATTGATCCTTTGTGGAAAGTGATGCCGTTGAATTCATCTGGCTCCAAGGGCAACCTGACACTATGGATGGGACAACATGGGATATCGTGGGATATCATAGGGGGATAATCAGGATATCATGGGGTACAAAAACAGGATATAATCGGCTATAGTGAGAATAACTTTGGGATATGATGGTGACATCATTGGATATATATATATATATAACCAAGAAAATGATGGGGTTCACCAAAACTTGGGGATGCAGAATATATATTTTAATGTACAGGAGAGTTGAAGTACAGGAGGGTTGAATGTTGCTCGACTTGATAAAATTTTATTTCTACTGCCTTGTGATGTTTGGTGGATGTGATATGATGTGATGAATCAAGCAACTTTGGACATTTCACTACATGCGCACTTCATCACACTGCTTTTTCAATGCGTGCAGGTGTGAACCTCGATGAAATCTCAAAGGAGCCACAGAATTGGGGACCGGAAATGCTTTGGGCAGCTCGTCTCCACACGAAAACTTTGCAGGCATTGGTAGGGACTTACCAAATCAGAATTTGCTAGAAATATCCATCCAATTGCTCGGGAATACTGGGGAATATCCATCCAATTGTTCGGTTAATATAAGATACCCTTTCAAAATGATTGTAGCCGATTGAGAACCTGAATCCTGTCGAATATTATTTGAGGTCCCGACTGAACTCCAATAATTTAAATTAAATATTAGGATTTCCAAACAAAATTAACTGATTTTTTTTTTTAATATATATATATTAATATAATAATCTAGGAAACAAAATATTATAAAAAATAAAAAATGTAATAATATTTGGCTATATTTAACAATACTCCTTAATATAATAATTATTTTAAAAAAATAATTTAAAATTTATTTCTATATATATATTTTTATAATAAATATTTGTATATTAAAATAAATAATGGAATAATTATTAATTAGATTATTCTTTGAATTAAATATTTAGATAATTTAAATTGAATTTAATATATTTTATCAGGTTTTTTTCGATATATTTTCTGAAATAGTGTATGTATATTGAAGGGTTTTTACGGTAAATATAAAGGTCGGTATTTAATTGGGATATTTTAGTTGGGACGTTGTATTTTACCTGTAATTTTTTATAATTATAAAA
>Ga0126342_10014536_pt1 | contig 13887 bp, 9 predicted proteins | sample Cyp1metagenome_FD_92528 | JGI IMG/M metagenome (GOLD analysis project Ga0126342, IMG submission 92528) | Coral microbial communities from Lord Howe Island, Old Settlement Bay, Australia - Cyphastrea 1 metagenome | ecosystem: Host-associated > Invertebrates > Cnidaria > Coral ...
ATGATGGTTAATGATGGTTAATAATAATCTGGTTGGTGGTTGTATATTACTGGTTATTATATATGGTTAATGATGGTTAATAATAATTATGAATGATGGTTATAGACCAGATCTACCATAGATATAGCCATTAGGTTACTATAGGTTTATAGTCTATGGTAGATATACCCTATAGCTGATGGTTATATCTACTTACATCTACGGTAATAAGAAACCACATATTAGCAAACCACATCCAGATTTTTTGGGTTAATATGGTAATAATATGGTTATATCTATGGTTATAGCTGGTTACTGGTTGGTGGTTGACCTACTGGTTCCTGATTGACCTACTACGTCGATGTTTCTTGAAATAATCTCTGCTCCCTAATACTAAAACACCCCCCCAAATGCTAAACACGGTGATCTATCTTTATTGTTAGAGGGTATTTAGTATTAGGGTGCCCCTAATAATAAAACAAAACTTTAATAACAACAAGAAAAAAAAGGTTTCAAAATCAATTGAATCCCTCTTCAAAATCCTTTTAACATATTGCCAAAAATTGGATTTCGAAGCTTTCCCCTGAGAATAAAACAAAAACTTTAAGAAACAAATAAAACAATCGATTTCAAAATCAATTAATCCCTTTTTAAATCCGTTTAAAATATTGCCCAAAATTGGATTTTGAAGCTCCCCTAATAATAAAACAAAAACCTTAATAAAAAAATAAAAAGATCGATTTCAAAATCAATTAATCCCTTTTTGAATCCGTTTAAACTATTGCCAAAAGTTGGATTTTGAAGCTTTCCCCTAATGATCAAATTAAAACCTTTATAAAAAGAAGAAAAAACATGATTTCAAAGTTGATGGGACCCTAATAAGAAACTTACGGGTCTCGTTCTAATTTTAGTTATAGGGGGTACAAACCATTATTTCACCATCCTGGTCTCCTATTGATTTTCAATTACCAAAATTAAGAACGCAATTGTGGGCAACCAGAAAAATCCGAAAGTGGCAATCCACTTCCATTTTTTATTAATTGGGGGAGTTTTAGTAACAGGGAACAGAGATTAGATGATGTGGATGGGATAATTTCAGGGACTCAATCTAGAGATATCATCATATCATCGTGCATACTGCGATGTTTTGGGGATCAAATCTTGAATGTTGTGGAAGGTGGTAAAATGATTTTGGGACAAGGTTTGTTTGACCATGGAGCTTGGGAATGGATTGTGATGCGAATTCAGGCAAGGGAGCTGTTTGTGGATAGCTTCTCAAAAATACAACACGTACACGTGCGATCATTTTTTGGAAGGGTGAGAGAATAAAAGTTCATGTGATTCAATAGATCCTACTGTTGGTTTTAGAGCCCCATCGTGGTTTTTCCATTCCGAGTTCATGGCCGTTTTTTTTTCCAGGGAACATGACAAAAATCCATTGAAATTGAGAGGTGCCGGTGCCCTATTTTCACCCAAATCCTCGGCAAAGCAGGAACAAGTTCACTCCAAGGAGCCAGAATGAACAGCTGCCAGCAGCACAGCAGCAGCCAAGAGCACGCATGGCCGTGCGCGCGGTGCCATGGAAGGATTCACTGAAAAACTCATGGGTTTCAAGTGCTTCAAGCCATCTGAAGAATTCTAGTCATGGGGGCTCATCATCCAAATTTCTATGGTTTGAAGACGTTGAAGACGAACATTTTTTTGAAACCACCAACCATCAACCAGAAAATGGATGATTCATCTGATTTATCCCAGTTATATAGTTATATGGTTGAAGATAAACAATGTTAGAAGCCACAAACCAGAAAATGGATGATACCAACAAAATTGAGAAAACTCCACTGTCCCAAAATCTTTATCCCAAAGTGAGTGGTACTTCATCGTCCAATATGAAGTAGTGGTGGTATTGGGATTGTCAAAACAGGGAAAATCAAAAAACATGTGGATACCCTCTGGTAATTTAACATATCTAGTGAAAATCACCATTTTTCATGGGAAAATCCACTATTAATGGTCATTTTCAATAGCTACGTTAAATTACCAGAGGGTACCACCCACAAAAGTTGCAGCGGGTCGGTGGCTCCAACTGTTGGTTGACCCCTGCATGATGTCCACAGGGTCAGATGGTAGCAGCCAAGGCATGAGGCACCAATCAATCTGTGCAAGAAACTTGTGTCCTGGCTTGTAGTTCATTCATGTTCATTCCCCATCCGAATATCACTTCAAAAACGTTCTGCTTTGCCATGTGATCAGTGATCAGCAAATACATATATCATCATATATCTAGCAACCTAACGAACGCATCCTGCTGACTGCGAGCAAAAACAGCTGCCTTGCCCTAGCGTCGTGACGGCTTGGACCTTTGGGCTTGGACTTGTTTGCATCACCTTCAATACATCTATCCATTTAAGAAGGGGTTCAGAATAGTTTTTGTTTTTTTTGGCTCAGGTTTTGGATTTTGTTTTGGCTTTCTTTCCTGGTACCATTTGCATTGTATTTGCAACAGTTTGGACTAGAATCTGTCATTTTGCATTGTATTTGCTAGATTTTTGCATGGTTACGTTGCATTTTGCATGGTATTTGCTACATTTGGCAATGTTCGCATTCCATTTTGCATTATTTGCGACGTTTTGGCACTTCAACCTCTCATTTGCATGGTATTTGCTACATTTTGGTACTGCAACCGTTCATGTGGGTTTCTTGAGAGTTTCTTTAGGCTTTCATTTAGTGTTTCATTTAGGGTTTCATTTAGGCTGTCATTTAGGGTTTCTTTAGGGTTTCATTTAGGGTTTCATTTAGAGTTTCATTTAAGGTTTCTTTAGGTTTAGGGTTTCTTTAGAGTTTCATTTAGGGTTTAATTTAATGGTTTCTTAGCAGGACTTCTTATCAGGATTTCCAAACGCTCATGTGGGTTTCTTTGGGGCTTCTTTAGGGTTTCATTTGGGGTTTCATTTAGGGTTTCTGTACGGTTTCATGTAGGGATTCATTTAGGGTTTCATTTATTTAAGGTTTCATTTAGGGTTTCTTTTGATTGAGGGTTTCTTTAGAGTTTCATTTAGGGTTTCATGTAGGGTTTCTCATCATGATTTCTTATCAGGAATTTCCAAACGTTCTTGTGGTTCCATTTAGGATTTCATTTAAGGATTCTTTAGGGTTTCATTTAGGGTTTCTTTAGGGTTTCATTCAGGGTTTGTTTAGGGTTTCATTTAGTTTTTTTTCCTGTAGGGTTTCATGTAGGGTTTGATTTAGGGATTCTTTAGGGTTTCATTATAGGGTTTCATTTAGGGTTTCTTTAGGGTTTCATTTAGGGTGTCTTTAGGGTTTCTTTAGGGTTTCATTTATGGTGTCTTTAGGGTTGCTGTAATTTATGGTTTCATTTAGGGTTCATTTAGGGTTTCATGTAGGGGTTTCTTATCACGAGTTCTTATCAGGATTTCTTTAAGGTTTCTTTGGGTTTCACCTAGGGTCTTTAGGGTTTTATTTAGGATAGAAACAGGAGAGAATAAAGCAAAAGAAAAGAAAAAACAAAGACAGGAAGCAGAGAAGCAGAGGTGCAGGAAGTAGAGCAGCAAAACAGGTGACTGAAGAAAAGAACAAGTAGAATAATAGAAGTAGAAAGGCACAGAAGCAGAAAAGCAAAGAAGCAGGGAAAGCAGAGAAGCAGAAAAGAAAAGAAGCAGGTAAAGCAAAGAAGCAAAGAAGCATGAAAAGCAGAGAAGCAGGAAAAGCAAAAAGCAGGAGAAGCAAAAAGCAGAGAAGCAGAAAAGCAGAGAAGTAGACACGCAGAGAAGCAGGAAAAACAAAAAGCAGAGAAGCAAAGAAGCAGAAAAGCAGGAAAGCATAGAACCAGGAACCCAAAAAAACATCCAAAACCTGCCGTGAAAAAAAAACAAAACAAAAATCAATAGCCCTCCTTTAAGAAGTCCAAACCGTTGGAAAGTCCCATCCGGAGAAAAATAAACAGTCAACACGTTGTTCTTGCCAGTGCTAAGTTGCAGATGTGGTTTCTATTATCACATGTCAAAATATCCCAAGAATATGTGTTTATTATCAATCGAATAGTCAGATCATCATGCTAAATCTACATGACTGTACAACTACAATGTGAGGCCCCCCAGTGTGAACGTTGGTTTAGGTTCGCCCCAGTAACTATAGTTATTTGCGTACCATAAACCATAGTGAAATTGGAGTTATGTGAACCCCAACTGAACGCTCTCGTGGCCGGGGGCCTCACATTGTCCTGGAACCTCCATGAACCTCCAACCCGTTGCGGAGGCGCGGAATTCACGGTGCCTCTCCCAGATTTGGACCAAGTCATTCGGCGTCACCTGGACGCGAAGGATAGACGTTGGTGACAATAAACATGTGGGGATCGAAGCGAGAACAATATACAAAGTGGCACCCAGAATCACATCCCGAAAACACTATTTTAGTTGTTTTTGTTAACATTTTACAAGCCTCATGAATAATTACTGTAGTTAGATCCTTCATAAACCCAACAGTCAATCAAGTGATGTGCGTCTAGGTATCGGGGCGACGGGAGACCTTGAATCAGCAAGGATGGATCATGAAACCCACCAACATCCAACACATCCCAACACATGTCACAACCACCGATGGACTGATTGAAGGGAAAACCTACGGAACACTTCTGCGTTGCCTGTACCCATCTAAAACATATGGGGTTTTCCATGGTTTTCCTGCAAATTACACTGCGCAGCAATCTAAGGAACATGGGCATGGGGTCATGGCACTCGAATCTTCACAACAGAATAGCTCTGGTTCTTGGTCCGATAAGCGTTGAGCCATGCCATATAGGAAATAAGACAGTACATAAGACTAACTGATGGCGATTTATGATGGAACGTTACAGGAAACATACAAGGAAAGCGAAAGTCCATGATAGCCCGCGATCCAATTTTTGACGCTCCTGAACTGCGGGTCACGGATTCAAACCCAAGCAACAACAATGTGGGTTTGTCTGAAAATAGTGTACCCCATATTCCAACAGACTATCATCATGTTCTCCGGTATATATCCCATACTTTCAGACAAACAGATGCTTTAGTATGTCTTTGCTATTGAGCATCCAGTTGCGGAATGCCCAAGAGGGAGCAAGGCTTTGGGTATGACCATCGATGACGTTGTGATGGTTATACTCAATATATAACAAGCCTTACCAACCATTACGAAGCCACCATTCACCCATTATATTCCCATTATTCACCAAGTAAAGGATTCCCCCATCAAATCAAACCCTGTGTTCTCCAGTGTCCAGCCTGGTTCTCCAGGCTCATCTCAAGAATCTGTCCGTTAATGTCAAACAGCGCCTGTCGCGTCCCCGCAATATGAGGATCGATTGTAAACATGGGGGAAACGATGATATAACCAACAATTGATGGGGAGGTATAATGGGAATATAATAGATTTATGGTTATATAATGATTTTGTATTTTGGTGTGATTAGAATAATTCACCAACCTGAAAAGTAGAACCAATGTGGGGAAGTGGACCCAGTACCTCTAACTTACACCATGTTTCGAGTGACATCGCAGTGAGTTTGGTATTTGTTTACCAGGATTTTTTCGGGGCGTTGCCTAGTACTACTAAAGGAGGTTATATAAACTATTAAACCACCAAAGATTGAAGTTTCATATGGTCTAACCCAGTCTAACCCAGTCTAACCGTCTAACCACCCTGAAAAGCAGCCAATGCAGATCAATACAGACAGCATGATCGGCAGAGCTCCTGTTTTGACAATCATTATTTTATATTAAGTCCCAAGAAGTTTAAACACACCTCCTTCAGTGATGCCATTGGCACCTCCGGGCTTGCCAAGAAGTGTAACAAGATCACTGCTTTCAATGCGGCACTGACACATAGGAATCCATCATTGCATCCAATATAAAAGAGATTTGAAGTTACCATCAGAGTTCATAAAATTCACCATGTAAACATCCCTGAAGCCCACCGAAAGCCCGAACAGTAAAGCCCTCATGGGAAACAGGAAAGTGATCCCAACAAGATCCAGGTATCGATACGGTGGTGCCCCCATAAGAATGTTTCTTGGTTGATAAAAAGTTGGTGTATAAATCATGGCAACTATAAAGATATATCATGATATATCTACGATCAACCCGGGCGGCCCTAGTTATTGGAATTCTGTTCAACTTAGCTATCATAAATCAGCTATAAATCCCATGAAATCATATGACATCACCATTGAAATCTTGGTTAAACCACAATTTTCACTGTAGAGTTCCGCGCCTTTGGCCCGAGCCAATCAGCGACATCGATGTCATTGGGCACCTCGCAGGAGCAAGCGAAACGGGATGGAGCCGGATGGAGGTAAACCCCCCAGGTAGCCTCCAGTAAACATACAAAAAGCTAGTGAAAATTGCCATACTATAGTTGATTTACCCATAACAAATGGGAAAAATGGTGATTTTCAATAGTTATGTTAAATTACCAGAGGGTAGCCTCCAGTAAATTAATAGTTGGACCCTGCCAGTTGTGGGGGTTGAAAGATGAGTTTCCAATCAAACTTGGTGATTTTCAGGGTCAACAAGTTAATTTACCAGAGGGTAAGTGGTGAATCACCTAGAACATACTGTGGATGGTTGCGAAATCCTGCACCAAACGGATGGTTGAACTAGTTGAAACCCTATAAATCAATATCAATAATGGGATGTTTACCATCAACTGGTGCAGGATTTTGCAACCATCCACAGTATGCAAAATTGGTGAATTACGTTTCTATACTTTAAGTAAAGTAAAATAGTGGTGAATCACTTTTCGATATCCTGGTTTTCAGTATCGGCATTCGGTGTTAGTCTTGGTGCCCATATACTCCGTCATATTCATCTTCATTCAATATTCGAACAATTAGGGCAACGTAATTACGGCAAACCCAAAACTATACGAGTCGCTGGACATGTTGAAATTTAAGAGGTAAAGTACTACAACCCTGCCATTCCTGGAACAAGTTTGCACAACCAAAGTCGGAATGTTGCAAAATTACAATGGTGGGCAAAGCAGCAGTTACCCATATTGTGAAACACAAAAAGGTCCTCACGTATTTCTACAGTTGATGAATGTGGCCTCAACATGTCGGCTTCCCCAATTGCTTGTGGGCATACAACACGGGATTGGACCATCTCTTCGGCTTTCAACAAACTTTACACTCCGTAGCCAGCTGTATTCACATTCACCTGACAAACACGAACACGAAGCTATTGGTTCAGAGTGTTCAAAAATCACCTTAGAAAGGAAACTCGGCGGACCTAGAGACTAAGGTGACTAGGGACAGAAAGATACAGAAAGTGTCTGTAATTCGACATGTTGGAGGGAAAAAAGGCAACACAACAGGCTGACGCTTGGATCCGGACTGCCCTGGCTGTCGATGCTGTAGTGGGTTTGAGACGTTGATGGGCTACTTACGCAGGTAAACTCAATGCAATAGACGTTACCCCCCTGTTTGTCTTCACCATCCACCTGGTGAAATTGGGCAACCTGGGGCTTATCGGGCTTATCGGTTCTCCATATTAGGCAAATGTACTAAAGTGTGTATGAACATGAGGGCTCAAGTTGAGGTTGTATCATTTACTTCCGGGTGCATAGCAACACGGGATCCCACAAACATTGAGATTTTGATTCACATATGATACCCTGCCCCACAAAAATGGCCAAGACCGCTGTGACTATGGCCATATTATGAGTTTACAACCATATTTCATCGCCAGCCATCGCCAGTCAAAATAGGGTAGATATCCAAAAAAAACAATGGATTGTGATCATAATGTTCGCGTTAAAACAGCAATTTTGGTGTGTTTCCTTTACTGTAAGACAAGCAAATTCTCATATTGTATCATATCGCTAATTACAAATTCCCATATTTATGGTATTGCACCATCATCATCCATTGTCCAGTACAGTACCCATGAATACGTCCCGCTGCAAGGTTTTGACACCCACTGTACCTCTTCTTTCACTTCCCGCCGGCTCTGTAGGCTCTGCTTCTCTGCAATCACTGGGACTGGATCAGACACCTGACCGAAGACAGGATGGCGCATCACCTTCTGCGTTTACCTATACAGAATTATAATGAATTATACACTATATATCTGGTTGGTGGTTGACCTACCCCTCTGAAAAATATGAGTTCGTCAGTTGGGATTATGAAATTCCCAACTGAATGGAAAGTCATAATCCATTCATGTTCCAAAGCACCAATCAGATATAGCATCTATTTATCATATGTATTATTCGTATGTGAAATGTTCATTACAAATGATGGGATGGATGATCCTATTATCCGAAGATTGCAGCTGAAAAGAAACTCTTCACACCAGCCACTGATCTAATAATGGTTACTAACAAGTACAAACGAAATGTTTGCCATCCGTTTAGAGTGAGGGAACATCTACAGGAAATCCATCGAATTAGCACTATGTGAGCTGCCAGACCCATGATTTTCCTTGCAAGAATCACTTTCATTGGGCTGCCTCTAAAAGTTCTCAAAGAAAACAATTCAAGAAGCAGTTCCATATCCCATAGGATCCATGTATGCTATATATGGTAACATTTACCATCAATATACCCCAAATGTTAGCATATATAGCATACATGGATCCTATGGGTATGCCGACTGTTCCAAGATAGTCCCATCCCCGTTCCAAGGATGAAACACTTCTCGACACATTGGGCCACAAAGGGTCCATGTGGTTTCATCCCCCGGCACGATGCGCATGGCTTCGGTGGTTGCTGCTAACCCCTCTGAAAAATATGACAAATCGTCAGTTGGGATTATAATGATTATTATATATTCCCAATATATGCAAAAATAAAATTCATGTTCCAAACCACCAACCAGTTATAGAATATACGGCTTATTGCCGACTTTCCAACAGTTTCTTACGGCTTTGTTCTTAACAACATATAACATCAACACAAATGCTGAGAACTTCAGCTTGGAGGATCATCCCACGGTCCTCGTAAGGGGTTAACCCGAATAATCGTGAGGTCATGCCATTAATCTCACTGACTTATTATAATATAACATGAAAAAACATAAGTTAGCTTAAGTTATTATAACCTATTCAAATCAGTTAACATAGATCATCCACTTATTTTCACATCGTGAAAAATCCAAGCACCGAAAGTTACTTACTAGTCGTGGGATGATCCTCCAGGTCCTCCATCCCCGGGAATCATGGGAATCAGACGGCCCAATCAGACGCCCAAAATGGGATGGCTGCGATGGCCCAATCAGATTCCTCTTGCAATCCACAAAAAGAATGGCTATGACTGGTGATTCTGAATGGTTAATACTGGGTAATAATATTGTTAATAATGGTGATTACAGTAATAATCATGATAATAATGGTGATGAATGAGGTTTCAGAAGGGAAAATAATGGAAAATCCACCGGGTTGAACCAGGGCCCCAGGGATTGTCCATTGCCTCCGGGCTAATGCCCTGGCGTCGCAAGCTTCGCAGGGCGTTCTTGGCGGCCTTCTGCACCTCGTGATGAAGATATGAAGGAGATCCAAAAGATCTGGCGGGGTTTAAGGAATGTAGTTCATCTACCTCTTTGTATATATATGTATATATATATATATCATATATCCCATATGCTCCATGTATGGAATATTTACCAACATTTATCATTTACCCCATAAATGAGCCAAATGTAGGTAAATATACTATACATGGAGCATCTGGGATATATATATATATATATATATGATAATATGAAATCATATTATGATTGTATATGTAACATATGTACATATATATATATATAATTCTATAGATATGCACCTACCCATCTATCTAGAGAAGTATCATTAGTATCCGTATGTGTGCTGTGTTTGTGCACTACAACATGTGTAAACGATTGTAAAAGTGGACTACTATCCATCTGAACCAACAATGATGCTATAGTGACAGGAGTGAGCGGAATCAAATAAGCAATAGTGGCATGTCACTGACCAATTAACTTGTTATATTCCTACAGGGACAGTGGCTTTGGGAGGTTCCCCTACTGGTTGTAGCTCCTGGACTCCTGGACTCCTCATCTTGGCGAATCTCCCAGTTTTGGGTCACTTTGGGTATGGGTTCAAACCCCGGTGCCTTGGGTTTTCATGCTTTTTAAAAGGGCCAAACAAATCGTGGATGTTAAACCTCAAGTCATGAAAAGTCATAGATGTTGACCATCCCCATTCCTATGATTCCTATGGCTACCACCAAGAAAACCCTTCATTTATGCCCTGCACCCTAACTTTATTTCTTCAACATTGTCTCATTGTTGCTTCAGTCCTAACGACCCTCCAATAAAAACCGCTCCGATATCACCGTGGGGATGAGTTCCATCATGTCTGGTTTACACAAGCATCCCTATAATTAATTGGTAAAGCTATCCCCAATGTTTGTTGCTATCCGTTTCTAGCACCATATTCCGACAAAAAAAAAAAACTTTATTTGTTGGTGAATGTCCCCGTTTGTGTTGTTTTTTTGCCCATTTAAGGGTTTGTCTGAAAATTTGGTGCCCTCAAATTTTGATGGATACTGAGAGAACAGGGTGTGTGGGGAAAAACACAACAACCCTTTGGAATGTATCCTACGGCCAAAGCGCCAACAGGGACGCAATCAACAGGGACATAATGTGTTGGATGCGGATTGGCGGGGTGCCCGCATGTACAAAATGGTCTATAGCTATAACCCCCATCAACTAGTTCGAAATATCTACCATAAATCAATATAAATCCTAGTTAACTCACTTAGTGCAACCAACTTAGCTATCCTGAAACAGGACTGCTGGAGGCCAGAGCCTCATAGTCTTCATCGGACTCAGAGATGTGGAGCAGCTGTGCTAAGTGTGGCCTGCAGCCCACCGTGACGTACAGATTGTATGGATATACATATGTATATAATATATATATATATATATAAATGTAATATATATATATATATGTAATATATATATATATGTGGAAAGGGGTATATCGGTAATGTCAATTGAATGTAGCCATAGAGGATCATCAGCCAGTATAGCTGTCTTAAACCAACGCACGCAGGCGAAGTGCGAAGGCTTCAGGGTTGGACCAAAAGAAATTCTGGTCACTTCAAGTTTTACCATCAAGCACATATAATTTGGTAAAATGGATTAATTATTGATGGGTGCTGTGGAAAACCCGCATTTGGTTTGTGATGTTCCGTGACGTTCCAAGGTGATTTTTGTGATGCACAACACCAACTGCGGCCGCCCCTCCTGGCTGCTTCTTTTAGTTGCGCCAGCACACGACAGGCGTCGCGGCGCTCGGTGAAGGCCTGGTGCTATTCGGGGTGCTATAAACCTGGTGTATACTATCCTGAATGAACATTACTGCACATTCCTATAGTATCCGTATCCTGCATATGTATATATATATATATATATAATTGTATACATATATATATATAAAGTTATTTAGTCTTGCTTTTTATCAGAGTTTTGAAGGTATGCACCATGGTATAGTTGCCAACTGGGATGCGCGTCCAATCAAAGCTGTGGGCAGATTAGAGTTGTTGGGTCGTTCCTCATATGAATATCATCATTCACATTGAATAATTTACACAGGCAATAAGCACAAGAATACCACTCTGCCTAAGATCACATGAGTTCATCTCCAGTCATCTAGAATCTAAGCTGGCAAAGGATCACCATTGGTATCCTCAATGGATTGGTTTAAGGGAAAATCTTAACCGGAAACCATATATCTTCCCATTAAATATGGGGCTTTCCTGTAAATTTTCCCTTAAACCAATCCATTGGCATCCAGTCATCTATGATTTCCCCATTGAATTGGACATTTCCCTGGCTCAACGTTCACCTGATGGCCGTAGCTCCATTTTTGATAACTCCGTGGGTGATGACCCTCCAGAAACCTCACATAGATAGGGGTATGGATCAATACCTATTAATACCATTTTTAGGGGGATGAACATCCATTTACCAGCTATTTTGATGTTCACCAGGGGTACAAGGTTTTGACACACTGCCATATGGACACCCCATGGATTTTTAGGTCATGCACCTCCATTTTCCCAAGAAAACTTAGGGGATTTCCATGTCTGAAGTTTACTTCCGGATCCGGATCATGATTCCGGGGTATGCTTAACATAGTCCAAGAGTGCCAGCAAAAAGAATAGTACCAAAGTTTCTAGCAAATAGAATATTCAAAAACCCATTGGATAAGAGATAGAATAGGCCAAAGTAGCTAACAGGTAAACTAAGAGATGGACTATTCCGAATAACAACATATTCAAATTCAATCGATAGACACTAGCATGAAAACCAAGAGACATAACATACCGCATAAAGTAATTTTGAAGCCAGACTGTACCCTGGAAAATGGTCCAACACCATAGGATTGCTATGGAAAAAATGGTTGCATTTGGTTGGATTAGTAGTTGCATATCCAAACAAATGAACAACATAATGTTTACCATTATGTTCACACTGTATTCCAATGATATTCCCATTCCATTCCTATTATATCCGTGTCCCATTCCATTCCTATTATATCCGTATGTTAATCTCAAAACTATGATACATTATGAGTATCCAAGTCTCCAATTCTGCAATATTATATTATATACTCCCAAATACCTCAGAAGTTAATTGTTGTGTTCCCCTGTGTGTCCATAAATGATATGTTCCCATCATTACATTCCCACTTATTATGCAAATATATAATTATATGTACGTACATATATATAATTATACGTATATATATATGTACGTATAATTATATAATTATATGTGTATATATATAATTATGTGTATATATATATACATATCCCATTAGTATATAATCCGCCCAAAAAAAATGCCGAAATGGTGTTCCCAGGATGGTAGTTTGATGATGTTTTCGACGTCATTTCCACCTTTCCAACTGTTCTATCGATTTGGGGGTTGCTACATATATATAACCATAAATAATCCCTCCCTTCAATACTCCATGAATATTCCATAATCCCACTATTATCGCATACCATATCCCAGAAGTCTTGGAAGCATTACGACCAAGAGTGATCCATATCATTACATGGCTTACCATATATTGAAAAGTCTGATACACTATATGGTCTGGAACATGAATAGGAAAATTGTATATAATCCCATATACAATGTGGGGCCCCTCAGTAACAAGTTGGTCTATACACATATATGTATTGCCAGCCGCACCTGTCGGAGTTATAAACCAGCTTAGCGGCTTAGCGATCATCAATCAGCCATACACAGCCCATGAAATCCACATCTTTCTTGATTTAAGTCACCATGTTCCTCTGGTTGTCCTAAGGTTTTCCTAGGGTTTTCCTAGGGTTTTCCTCTGGTTTTCCTATGGTTTTCCTAGGGTTTTCCTCTGGTTTTCCTATGGTTTTCCTAGGGTTTTCCTATGGTTTTCCTATGGTTTTCCTATGGTTTTCCTAGGGTTTTCCTATGGTTTTCCTAGGGTTTTCCTATGGTTTTCCTATGGTTTTCCTATGGTTTTCCTAGGGTCTTCCTAGGGTTTTCCTCTGGTTTTCCTATGGTTTTCCTATGGTTTTCCTAGCGTTTTCCTATTGTTTTCCTATTGTTTTCCTATGGTTTTCCTATGGTTTTCCTATGGTTTTCCTAGGGTGTTCCTATGGTTTTCCTATGGTTTTCCTATGGTTTTCCTAGGGTTTTCCTGTGGTTTTCCTATGGTTTTCCTATGGTTTTCCTAGGGTTTTCCTGTGGTTTTCCTATGGTTTTCCTAGGGTTTTCCGATGGTTTTCCTATGGTTTTCCGATGGTTTTCCTATGGTTTTCCTAGGATTTTCTTATGGTTTTCCTATCGTTTTCCTATGGTTTTCCTATGGTTTTCCTCTGGTTTTCCTATGG
>Ga0126342_10014537_pt1 | contig 13886 bp, 15 predicted proteins | sample Cyp1metagenome_FD_92528 | JGI IMG/M metagenome (GOLD analysis project Ga0126342, IMG submission 92528) | Coral microbial communities from Lord Howe Island, Old Settlement Bay, Australia - Cyphastrea 1 metagenome | ecosystem: Host-associated > Invertebrates > Cnidaria > Coral ...
ATATATATATATATACATATCCATTTACATACTAGGGGATATGATTGCTGACTCATCAAAACATATTGGGATACACGATTTTCAGACAACCCCCAAATGATGAATCGAATCATGCCATTAAAACGGCAGGCTTGGGATCGATGGATCTACGAAGAAGGTGGTCAGGTGGTGGATGACATTACCGTTGTTTCTTGGTACTCGTAGGGTTGTTGAGATATTGTACAAACATGTCATGTGGTAAACCCACCCATTGCCATAAACATCCACATTTTTTGCATTACCTGAAAAAAATCTGGTGTAAACCCTCCAGAACATGAGGTTCATTGGGGTTTACCACAATAGAGTAGACGGAACATGAAAAATGCATCCACATGTGTTATATTACCAAACTACCATGAATGATGGCCCTGGGCTGGTGAAGCTGGAGTTTTCACCCAGCCAACGAAAGCCTCATTATGGTTTATCATGACAACGAAGGCACTGGTGTCTTTATTCATGGTTTCAAAACGGTTCAAACAAAATTTACTGGAAACTTCTAAATCGGAACTCCATTTTTGCATAAAATATTGTTATATATGATATTATATGATATTATATGATATTATATGATATTTTTATGATATTATATGATATTATATGATATTATATGATATTATATGATATTGTATGATATTATATGATATTATATGATATTATATGATATTATATATATATCTACATATTATTGAACATTTCCATAGCATGGCGTCGTATATCTGCGTGCCCCAGGTTCTGCAGTATTTCCAGCCCGGCGTCGTTTCTCCGGGCCACCCCGAAGACGAAGCGGACCCGGTGAGCGTACCGGAATAGCGCGGTTGACCCAACGCTTGCGGCAAGTCATGGGGGGTTCTGAAGACTTGGATGATGACGGTACTTGGAAAGCTCCGATATGATCCGATATGATCCGATATGACATGGTACATGGTGGTAGCAATTAAAGCCCAAATGATAATCAGGTTCATGAAAATTCTTGGTTTTAGCACATCTGAATTTCAGAGGCTGAGAGAGTTCATTGGGGAGAGGGAGATGGTGAGCATTTCTTGGGTAAATTCTGTGCTTGGCACTTCATAAAACACGTTGGAACTCATCAGCTCTGCAGATTTTGGTCATCCACTTGGAGATTTGAAGGGCTGATGAATCTGATGCATCACCTCACCATTTGATGGTGAATTCCCTATGGAAATCCAAACCAAACCTTTCGAGTGCCAAGGTGTCGGCATAGCCTAAGGCTACGACATCTACGGCCTGCGGCCTGGTGTTTGGGGGAGAGAAGCGGAGAAATTTCAGGACTTCCTGGCACATCATGGAACATCCATTCTTGACATGTCCATTTTCAAGGAAGGGGAGTGTGGTATCACCTAATCACAATGAGATATCAAGACATCTGAAGATTCCCATTCGTTCCATGGTGTAACTCACCATTCACGGACCCTCGCCTCCTAGGCTCAGGAGTTAATGAGTCCGCGTCAGTGGCGGGCAAAGTTGTGCAGCCCTGCTTGGGCAAGCTGGCTATACCATGGTCCAGCTGGGAAGTACACCAAGCCAGGAAGCACAACGTTTGGACACGAGGCAAAAAAAACCCATGCTATGCTAATCACAAGCAGAAAAACTGGAACGCAGATATGGTTCGATGAGCCAAACATGGTGAATGCTTAGCAAGGAACTGCAAACTGCTATTTTGGCAAACCCAATGATAAACCAGCATTCATCCAATTTTTCTTCTGTTGTTTGGGATATTTAAAAGCATACTCCTGGAGGATACCACATTCCAACTGACAGCTTGCTGCAGCACCGGGTGCTGAGAGAAGACCCCGGTCCTCGATCCAAGGGGAGGCGGAGAAAAGCTGGCGCATGCTGGCGCCGTTGCGAATCTTAGGAGGTTTAAAACCTGGAATGGTTGAAGTTTCTGAAGATGGGAATGAGTCAAAAGTCTCCTCAAAATGAGTCAAGAGTCTCCAAATTCGGACACAAAGAAAGGTGTTTGGGCCATTTGACGTTCATGTTTTCTTTTTGCGACAGCCATTTATTTCTCCATGTTTTTCAACATTGGAGAGCAAGCCTCATGTGGCATCCCCAAAGACATTTCGTGTCCATCATATCCCTGAAAAAGCCAGAAAACAGATAGATTTTAAATGACTTGATAACATATATTGATAGTAGTAAATTTAATATGTCCTATCTTTTTTGGGGGGTTACTATCTCTAGAACATGACTCATGCTCAATTAATCATGATAAATCATAGCCAGACTCTTCCAAACACAACCAGCATTGCTTCTCGCGTCACAACCGCGCAATTGCTCCTGCTTCCCAACAGTGTGGGTGATGACCGCCTGAAGCCCAGCATGGGGCGACTGGGAGGCTTCACAAGGAATCCACATCTTTAGGACCTGAGGATGGATCATTATCTGATGATTACCCTCTGGTACACTAACATAGCTATAGAAAATCACCATTTTTAATAGGTGAACCATCTATAAATGGGCCATTTTCCACAGTTATGTTAGTTTACCAGAGGGTAGACCATGTTTTGGGTGGATATCTGTTTACCAGCTATTGAAGGATTCTCTCCAGGGTACTGGGAAATATATGGAAATATTGAACCACAGCCGCTTGATTCGTTTCCGACCATTTTCATAGGGATATAAATTCTGGGAACTATGACATCCACCATGGGATTTTGGGAGCATATGGGAGCATCCTATTTTCAGACCAACTAACTCACAGTACTAACAGAAAAATCATTTGCATTTTAGTTGCAAACAAACATTGGATGGTTTTTCAAAACACAAACAAACATGATGATTTTCACTGATGGTCCCAGGCGGCCTGCCGCGGGCGTCAGGAGTTCAGCCGTATTTGTTGTTTCGATGAAATCTCCAAAAACTGGTTGGGTGATGTAGAGGACATGAAAACCAACCCCTGACAATGTGAAAAATATTGTTTGGTACCCTCTGGTAAACTAACACTTTGCGAACTGGAAAATCACCATTTGTAATGGCTAAATCAACTATTTCTATGGTCATTTTCAATAGCAAACTGTTAAATTACCCGAGGGTAACATGTGGGTCTTAAACCATCCATTTCTGCAGCTCAATCATTGACTCCAGGAGTTTCCAAGTGGCGAGGGCGCTGCAGAAGCCGTCATGGAGGAGGTGTGAAAAACTGCCAACTGCCTTGCATTGCAACAGCAGTTTCCGGCATTGAATCATTGGTTTGGGGATTGGTTTAAGGCTGTTTTTCTGGGAACATTTTTATCGGAACCCCCTATATTTCGTTAATATTTGATGGTAAAAACCCATGGTTTCCGGTTGAGATGTTCCCAAGAAAAGATCCAATTCCATTGATCCAAAGATCCAATCGTAACTAGAGGAGTAAACAAAATATGTCAGCTCCATCATTATGTTATAATTTATAACATATTGTAACCTATTTTATAGGGAACCAATAACCAATGGATATGTATTGTAACATGTTATATAGATTGTAACATATTATAACATGGTTCCCAAGAGGTTTCATCTATCCATTGATATCTCTACAGAGTCCAGGTGAATGCTCTTGAGGAGGCCTTGCAGCAAACGGTTCTCCGCCTCAGATGTGCGTTCCCGATGTCGCAAGGACGGGAATGATGAAACCAAACATTTTGATGACAGTTTCATGGGGATGTATACTATCATGATATCTGGGTAAATTATAACGACCTCACTGTTCTCCCTCACTGGAAATCATGGTTAGTAAGGGAAATCATCCCCAAATGGCCGCAAGATTCAGGTTAGTGAAATATTATAATTTACCGAGATGATATAGGATTCTATAGGGATAGAATGAGATATAAAGTTGATAAAGTTGCGAAGGTCTTCGGATGGCAACAAAAATCAAGATGCAGTTGTTGTTTCCCCAATGGGGCTGGGGATAGTTGATCGGTTTCCTTTCGACTTAGGACATCCTAGGACTTTCATGGAATTTGATCAGAAATTGCAAATAATCATCAACTATATCATCAACAATCTTCATCAACATTTCATCATGTCATCAACTTGACAGATTGAGGTTGCGCGAGCTGAAGGTGGCCAGCTGAGCTTGGCCAAAATCCCTGCGGGTTGGCAGGGATGTTTTAGAAAAATGCTGGCACAACCCAAAAAGAAAAAGGCTGGGATCGATTTCATCTTCACTGAATTAACCATACTTAAACCATACTTAAACATAGTTATAATATGTTATAATCATACTTAAACCTTCAATTGACCTTCAAAACAGCTAGGGACCAGCTGCACTTTTCAGGCGCCGAGCTCCATGAAAAGTCAGGTGCCAAGTTCCATGACAGCGCGGTGACCACGTACGGTATCCAGCTGCGTGCCTGGGTGGACATGCAGGCCGGAGCGTGATTTGAAAGGTCCAGGAAGAACTGGTGTTGAATTGACATGGAAGCCACATATCAACATGGCTATCTTGGATGTTATTTGTGAGCAAACCACTCATCTGTAAATCCTTGTGTAATTTGCTTCGCAAGCAGCAAGTTGTAGCCGGCAAGCAGGCTGAAACAAGCTTGTGGAGATGGTTTGGTGCTGGTTTCAAACTTATCAAAAGCACAACGTCATCTCAAAGAGTGACACAGTCCCAACATGCCTCACATAAGGAGTGGCTGCGATCTAGCCCTGTTGATGAATAGTTGTCTCGGGGGTATTAATGTACCAGGATTATCACAATCAATGAACTGGGAACCCTATTAAGATACCCCTGTTGATTGGCTATTTGTGGTGTGTTATTGAACTACTGGTTTATTGGGGACCGTTGAACGAATTATTGGGGACTATTATTGGTGCTATTATAATCCTTTATTATAGCTATTACTATAACAATGGTATATTTATGTATTTATTGGATTTATTGGGTTTATTAAGGGGTCTTTTTATAACGATACTAGTAAGAATAAAGGAATATTTATTCCAGTATATTGTAATAGTATACTAGTAAGTTATAACATGGGAATTATAGTCTCTATCCCTATTCCACCATGGCACGATACTAACCCAACCAGGATTCAACGGAATGAATCACCAGGTAAAAAACAGCCGCAGGTGGATGCTCGATTGGGTCAGCTGCTGCCCAACTTCTTGGAAGGACGCCACGTGGATCGGTGACAAAAGGTTTCTGGATGTTTCAACTGGGAGTCCCCAGTTGCTTCAGTTGGTTTCTGACTCCGATTGATAGCTCCAAATCTAGGGATTTTCTTCACAGCGAATGTCTTAGGAGAATTTGAGACCTTCAGATCTGAGTACGTCGCGGCACAGGAGGCATGGACGACATGTAAGTCATTTAGAGTCACTGTTTCAGTGTGGCCAGTTGTGAGGATGTCCAACATTTTGTCAGTTGCTACAACTTCCATTATGATGTATATACATATACATGTATCATCATATATATATGTGTATATGTGTATATGTGTATAATATAATATAATATATATATAATACGTATATGTTTGAGAGACCTTGAGGTACTATATTGTTCCACTGGTTTGTGATAGTTCTGGAGGATGGGATGAAAAGGCAAAAGGATTAAATCATTTGATCCTTTTAATCCTCCAGGGGGTCCGGAATTCCCCATCCAAGCCTATCGAGATGTAGACAAGCTTGCCACTGTCAAGTGATAGTCCTTCCACGAAGCTTTGAAGTCCGAGCAGTGTGCAGCAATCTAGTTTGCATTGCTTTTGGCTCCGTACACTTGGCAGTTGTGTACGAGCATGCGCAGTGGAGCAAAAAGTTGCCAGGCTCGCATGTCTTCAGGAAACTTCTTCGAAAGTTTACCCAAGTGGATACGTGCCGAAATCTCACGTCTTGGGGTCGCTTCTTCACTAGCACGGCCCCGAAATCCCTTCAGCCGAGAAGAGATCAAAGCCAGAGAGGAAATTTTGGACGGCAGCATGGTCAAGCGAGGGCCAAACGAGTCTTGGACAATCTGGATGCAAACACGCCTGTTTATATTGTTTATACATGTTTATACCCTTCGTCGAGACGTTGGCCGCCATTTGCAAGTGCTTCCCCGCTGAAATTCGTCGGAAAGTCACAGGATCTAACAAAGGGGTTAGAAAAGTTCTCTGGTCAGCAGCACCGACCGCATGGAGTGGTTGCTGCTAAACAACCTCGCAAACCTTTTTCGCATGTGGAAACACTTATCCCGAAGAATGAACTCTGACACACGAGCATGATTTTCTTGCCACACCATGCCAAAAGGGCAGCTACAACCTTGACTCCATATCTAGCAGGAAGGACATATTTGGACATGGAAGTAGGAACGAAATAAACCCCAAAGGTCCCTACCTCAAGTAAGTATATCATCATCATCATCATCATCATCAGCACCAGCACCAACACCAGCACCAGCACGACCAGCACCAGCACCAGCACCACCATCATCATCACAGGACAGTATCTTGTTACGCTGTGAGCATCATGCTAGATGATGTCTTGGCAGGTGGCCAGCACCAGGCTGGAGGCCCCTCCCGTGGGGAGGGTATGGCTGTACCACTTAGGGACCTAGACCCAAGCACCTCGAAAAATGGGGATACACATCCGTTGGGACACTTATCCCCATGGTACTGCCATAATAATGGATACCAATTGGATTGGAAAAGTCATTGGGATATATTGGGATACCAATGACTTTCCAAGTACTTGGAGGGTCTACATGTGATCCGTGGCAGGGCGAGCTGCAGGCAGTCGCTGATGCTCAGGTGGGATGCGAGCTGTCCAGCCTGGATCTCCGGGATTTAATGGAGAAAATGTCGGGGAAACCGGCGGATATCCCATGGTTTTATATGGAATGGTTCATGGTATTGTTTTACTGTTTAAATAGCCATTTGGAGGATATACCCAATTTTCAGACACGCCCATAATTCATGATCTTTCAATGACATTTCATGATGTTTCGCACCATCTTAATCCTAGCCTCATTGGGTTGGTATAGGGGACATATTACAGGAAACCCATGATTTTACCACCCAAATCTAAGCGTATCCTGTGGATTTTCCCTTCAATCAATTGGTGGCCATTGATTTTGATCCTTGATGTGGCTCATCCCACTTGGTAATCGGGTTGGAACCCTGGTTGTAAAGGGGATCAGTAGGGTTAATCCACTCATAAATGGGGTTTTAAGATGTTTTAACTCACTAACTGGGATGAAACACCAGCTTTGGTCAGGCCAAGTTGCTTCAAGTGGTGGACAGCATGTCCAGGGAGTTGGCACGCCTCAAGGACTCAAAGACGGGATGAGATGGGTCACTTGGGCTCTTAATGGGGGGTTTTTAATGGGGATTGATGAACTTTACCATGGGGGATTTTTGATGGTTATATAACATTTAATATAACACATATCTCTGGAGGTGGGTGTCTTTTTTTTTGGGTTGTGAGTCACATCCCAAAAGATGTTGACCTTTTGGCAGCATGTGTTGAACTCTATAGGGATGTGAGATGTAAAATGATGTGAACCCCGTTGCATCCCATTGTTTATCATCATTTTCCCCATTGTTTGGCCTTTTTTTTCACAGAAGCTTCAAGATTCCGCTAATTTTTTTTTCACATCAATTTTCCAAAAACAATTTCCCATCATTTCTCCCATGAAGGGCCATCAATTTTCCAAAACACAAGCGGCAAAAGCGGCCATCGCAGAGGAGGAGCGCTCTTCCCGAGAGGCCTGGGACCTTGGGCAGGACTGGGATGTCGAGAAGCCTGGACAGCCTGACCTGGGATCCCGATTGGTTTAGAAGTGTTTCATGGGTCCAGTTTTCAGAGACCCTCTGGTTATGTCCAAATAGCTATTGAAAATGGTGATTTATAGTGGATTTACCCATTGAACATGGTGATTTTCCAGAGTTATCTTAATTTACCAGAGGGTACACCTATGGAAACTTCAGCATGGAACAGTTACATTGTGATGGCAAATTGGCTTCACCAAGCCATCTTGCGTCGATGGCTTCCCTGGAACTGTGAAACTTCAGCAGCGGAAATGGAATGGCTGCGACTGAATTGGCTTTTTTTATGGGGTCATGTTTCATCTCTCAATCCGCTGCAGGGAGCTTGGAATGGTTTGACACACATACCTCCCTGCAGCCATGTACAGGGAGCAGAGATTTGGGCAAAGACAGAATCTTGGAAAAGCTGACCAGTCACCATCCAAAAAATATTGCCACGGCAGATGGTAAAGGCCCATTTGGCGGTTGATTTTAGCATCAAGGGACAGCCTCTCAAAAAGACTACTTCGTTTTAGTTGTTTCACCAAGATTTCCCCACTATTTGCATTGATTTGGGTGATTTCAGTTGTAGTATCAGTATCAAGACATCAAGACATCAACATATCAACAATTTAAAACAATTTCGTAGATCAACACAATTCAACACATAGCAATGATACTTTACGACAGCAAGATATATTTGTGTCTTGGTCAAAAGTCTGAAAATAGATAGTTTTAGTATGTTTTAGTGTTTTGTTTTGTTTCACTTAAACTACTATCTATATATATATATATATATCAATTTTAATATATATATATATATACACAATATATTATATTTGTACATATGAATAACATATGACATATTATCCATATGAGTTGATGTATATCATATCAGATTTCCCTAACCAGTCCCTTTCTGACTTTGGGGCCATGGCTTGATGGACGATTTCGACTTCGTGGTGGGCCGCCTGCTGGACCCCTTCCGCCTGGAGGACGGCGCCACGGCGCACGTGGCGCGCTTGGACGATGGGGTGCGGCAGCTCAACGGCTGGAGATGGGGGGACTTCACCATAGCCTGTGGTCATTTAACCTATGGAAAATGGCGAAATCGCTGATTTTTTCGAACTGAAACGTGGTGATGTCCTAAAAAGCTATGTTTAATTACCAAAGGGTAGACAAATCGTTGGTTGAACATGATTGTAACCAAGAAAACATGAGGCTATCATGGGGATAAGATGAGGATATCATGAGGGACATAGACAAATTGGGATTTACCCTAGGGTCCGAGGGTAAACATGCAAAAAGATGTGGCAAACCTATGGGGAAACTGTTCGGAACATCATTTAGGGGTTGTGGATTTGTTCCGCATTAAAGAAAACATAGCATTTGATGTCTATGGATGGATGGATGGATGGGAAAATCATCTATATCAGGAGCCGAAAGATTTCCGGTGGCAAAAAGGTGACTTAACCAACAAACACGGTGCTACAATGCGGATATAGCATGATATAGTGAATAGTAATCTGGATAAATTATCGCTTGACGCAGATTTGGAATATCTTCTGCCCTCTGGTAGCATAGCTATGGCAAATAGCCATTTAAACAGCAGGCAAATCATTGAATTGAATGGGCCATGGCTTCCGTAGCTATGTTAAATTACCAGATGGTATATATGTTTCGTTATTCATTTTACAAACCAACATTAATGGTCATTGGCAACAGCAAGACTTGGAATGTTGGCAGTTGGCAGCTCACAAATTCACACGCCCAAAATGTTGCCAGAATATTCAGAACGGTCTATTAAGTAGTTCGGATGTAAAATGATGTAATGGAATAAGAACGAGAGATCTGGATTACAGTATTTGGTATTGAAGGAACAGGACCACACCATCAACGTGGCTCTTCAATTCAACAATTCAAGTTCAATCTGGAACCATCTGGAACCATCTGGAACCATCTGGAACCATCTGGAACCATCTGGAACCATCTGGAACCATCTGGAACCATCTGGAACCATCTGGAACCAGCCAAACCAATCTTCCAAACTTTGGGTGTCGACTTTCTACAGAGCTGCCATTGAAGTCGTCATCTCCCTGCACCGCATTGCACCGCCCAGGCCTTCGTGGGCTCCTCAGGGCGTCATGTGCGTGAGCTGCTGGATGCCATGGGAGAGGGATCAAGGCCATTCCAAAAGTGGTCCAAATACATTCCAAATAAAGATCAATCTTGATGGATATTGAATGAGAAATAAAAAAAGGCCCAATGGCTTGATACACATCAACTATCATCAACTATTCTATGTATATATATAATATATTAATACATATCACTGTGGGATGAAGAACAACTATTACTATATATACAGTACACATCAATGACAACTATTTATGAACCAACATGGTTCTCTTCGTAGATTTCCATTTCCACAGCACTGCAGGCGTGCGCAGGGCCTTGGAAAGGCGGTCACTGCAGGCTGGCAGCCGCTGAGCTCCAATCGGATCTACGTCTTGTACAACCACCGGCTGGCCCTGGGGATTCTGAAGGTGCAGAGCGTGCAGAGCCATGGGGAGCATGGCCACGAACGGACGAAATAAATCAAAGCCCGTAGGACTAACATGGAGACATAAGATAGTAACATTGAAATTCAGGGGGCCCGGGGGAACTTATACATCGTGCACCTGGGGTTTGATTAATTTGTCCATCTACTGTATCAGTCGTAGGGGCAATTTCCTCAAAATAGATGGTTATGGTTTTTGTATGTTTTTTGTCATGGAAAATCCTATGTTTTTTTTTTTGTTGTGGCACCCCCCATAGATTAGAAAGCTCCTTAAATGGCTGCTGAATGGTTAGAGAACATTTCGGATAGAAATTATGTGGTAAATGTAATGCCAATGAAAACAACATCTCAATTTTTAACCATTTGGGGGGGTCAACAAAAAGCGTAAAATATTGCGGTGTCGAATTCGGTTGACCACATTAGAACGCCCTAGAATTGGGTTAGGTTAGGCCGTTTATTTTCTTCATATATCTACATATACTTCTAATGAGAAAACGTCCATTGAGGATATGGTTTCTACTTGCAGATACAGTTGAGATACCACGGGAAGTCTTGACATTTTTGGTGATGAGTTGGACATTTCAAGGGGTACAATTGGGATTGTGATGGGCAAAAGGAAGCACCCTGACATGTGGTGGAATATTGATATGACACTTCAAATATGAAATAGACTTGGGCAGTTTTGGAGTAGTTTTTTTTTGGGCACTCAGATGATATCGCAATTCGCCATAGGTGGGGCCCAAGCGACTCTTCGTCTCGCGAGGGGAAAAGGAAGGCCGGGCCAGCCAGATCGACCTGTAGCTATCGGTTGGGAATCCGCAAAGGCCCTCGATGTTGATATCTTTGCAAGTTGGAAACCTGGAGTTGAAGAATAAAAAACATTAAAAAACATCAGACACTCTGTTTTTCACAGTGTTTTTTGTCAGGTTTCGAGGGATTGATGTGCACTTGATCCCGGTTAGAAGGGATGTTTACTTGGAGCTTCAACGCTCGGGGAAGTCCTAATATGGATAATGCCACACACATATCTCACACACATGTATATTGTATATTATTGTATGTTATTATACATGGAAGTAACATCCTGTATTTCACAGAATTCCCAAGTGCTAGTTGTTTTTTCCTCAACAGGTTTGTAAAAGATCGCATGACCATGTAAACTAGGAAGTTTCATAAACATTTATTTCATGTAAAATCATGTAAAATCCAATGTTGAGGAAATATCCATTTAATCTAACCATAACCATTTAACATCATTTAACTATAAAATCCAATCTGTTCCCATCTTTTCCCAGGTTTGGTGGAGATCTCTCCGTTGTGCTGTCTGGATTTCTACGTGGTCGAGGGCCATCAGCGCGGTGGCTATGGGCGGCAGCTCTTTGACTCCATGCTGCGCAGCGAGGGCGTCGAGCCGCAGAGCTTGGGCTACGACCGGCCCTCGCCCAAGCTGATTGGCTTTCTGAGGAGATCGGAGCTGATCAGCTTGGGAAAATGCCACGGATTCCACTGTTTTCTCAATGGAGGCTTAGTTGGGACAAGCATAAGATGGGGGATTTTTTAGATTTCTTAGCACTTCATATGGCTTGGGATCTGACAATTCCAGCGAAGTCTTCATGGAGGCTTAGTTCAAGGCTATAGTTTGGAGAATCAACCAAAACTGGGGGATTTTTTGTTCCATGTTACAATGTTTGATGCTTGGAGAGTAAGATGGGAGTGATTAAGTGTAAGAGTAGATGGCTTGCTCAAATTCGATAGATGGGAATATAGCTTCCCCCATTTTTTTTAGTGGTATAACTTATAATATATAGATAAACTTAGTAACTAGTCTTCCAACCCCAAACTGATGACGTGGTCTATGTTGGTTGGGGGGATGATCATGGGATGACTTGATCATTTAAAGGGATGGGAATGTGGTTTGGGGGTCACTAGTTTTTCCTCTTTTTCTTCGATACAATGATACAAAGGTGATCAACCATTGTGGGAATATAATGTTATAATGTTATATGCTGTTCCCATTGTTTTTATGTGATTGTAAGGTTTTTGTTTTGGGAATACAATTGTTACTTAACCATTGAACGTGGGGATTTGATGGAATATATCTACTGTAAGCCATAGTGTGATATTTGGGGAGTGGAGCTGTACAGAAAAAAGATGAGGCAGCTTAAACAGAATGGGATAAGATTCCAAGTAGTTTTTGGATAGACGCAGCAAAAATGGCAGCATTCGCGCATAGTACTGTGGGAAGGTTCCATGGAAGCTTGGAACATTTTGGAACATCAAAGCAAAATTGCGGGGGTTATGTTGCTTGCACACAGGCGTCGTTCAGCTTTCGTGTTTTTCAAGTTGTTGGAGTAGTTACTGGACGGAGGGGATGAGACTTGCAGTATACATTGGAAGCCCCGGATCCATGGATAAGCACTTCAGATCAATGCGATGAGAAATTTGTCTCTTTTCACACCTTTCCCCCAAACAATTAGGGTCTGCGCAGGAAACACTTTGGCCTGGTCCAGTACCAGCCGCAAGCCAACCACTTCGTAGTCTTCGACAAGTATTGGTCCAGTACTTCCAGTCGCAGGCCCCAAGGTTCAACCTGGGGTCAGAGGATCCAACCGACTCCAAGCCAGCACTGCGCCCAAGTGTGGCCGGTGAAACTGCCGGCACCGGTGCCATATCGCCTGGGAGCTGAGGATTTTCCGATGAAAACTTCAGCTCCGGCCTCCATGGCTTCGCTGGCAAGGCGCCCGCAGGCAGCGCCTGGGCGACGCTCCTTCCAACGCGCCGGCAGCGCCATTGCGTCGAACTCCTCGTTGTCGCTGGTGGCTGCCATGGCACAAGGGAGGTTGTGAGGAATCCAAAAGTTGGACGCTGTTGGCTGTGAACACCCACCCTTTTTCCTTGCTTTTCCTTTCATTTCTCTGATTTACAGCAAGAGTTTGACACATAGTTTGAATGTGGATGTTTTTGGTTGATAGTCAGTGTTTCCTCACAACTTTGTCGCGTGTTTTTTTCTCCTTGTCAGTCCTTGTGCAGTGGTCTTTGTTTCACTTGTAGGCTCAAAGTGCGCAGCATGGCTTCCAATGGCTTCGTTTATGTTGTTTCATGAATCGGTCTGAAGTCACCACCATTGTTGACCATTCATCACCACTATTACTCATTGGGTGTAACCACTGGGAGCCAGAGTCACAAACTTTGCAAATGAAGCAGGGCTCCAAGGAGGGCCTTGATAGAAGCTATGGGCCAATGTGATGCCTGTGGCCAAAGAAATGCAAGATGTGCAAAACTCTCAAGATTTGCAGATGATTTACAGGATCCCAAGTCCCAAACCGATAATAAATGATGGCCCAATGGCCCATGGCAATGGCCGCTTCCAAGTTGATCCAAGTTGAGGCGTTTTCCGATGTTTTTGGGATGTGCGGGATAACCATTTTTTTTTTCAGAAGGGGTACCCATGGGGGGCGCAGGTGTGCAAATTGTAGAAACGCGCATTTTTTGAGAGGTACTGTGATGAAAGCATCTTCACATGAAAAACATACAAAAAAACAATGGAAAAACCAAAA
>Ga0126342_10014538_pt1 | contig 13885 bp, 13 predicted proteins | sample Cyp1metagenome_FD_92528 | JGI IMG/M metagenome (GOLD analysis project Ga0126342, IMG submission 92528) | Coral microbial communities from Lord Howe Island, Old Settlement Bay, Australia - Cyphastrea 1 metagenome | ecosystem: Host-associated > Invertebrates > Cnidaria > Coral ...
ATACATACACATACATACACATACATCATACATACATCATACATACACATACATACACATACATACACATACATACACATACATACACATACATACACATACATACACATACATACACATACACATACATACACATACATACATATACATACATATACATACATATACATAGACATAGACATATACAGATACATAACCATACACATACACATACACATACACACACACATACACACATACATACATACACAGACATACACATACATACACATACATACATACATACATACACACACACATACATACATACATACATACATACACACATACACACACATACACACACATACACACACATACACACACATACACACACATACACACACATACACACACATACACACACATACACACACATACACACATACACACTTACACATATACACACATACACACATACACATGCATGTTCATACTGTACACAATTACACTTTTCGCTCTAAGGTTGATGAACACAGTAGAAATGAAAGCATGCGTATGCGCCCAAAAGCCGTGAAGCTTACTAGATAACATTCATTCTCCTTTAATCTTAGTAGATTGCAAAAATCCACTCAGCATGACCTTTATTTGGGACAGTTTTTTGGCGATCGAATTGGTGCGACGGAGAAGTCAGGCTACCTGATACTGGGAAAGAAACTATCCATTCAACCATTAGTGGCAGCCATGGTTCCAAGCTGCCCCTGCGAAATTAAATTATCAGAGTATGGCCGTGTTCCTTAGGTTCTCCGCCTCCATCCGCCACCAATGAAAACCTCCAAGGGGGTGGCGTCCAAGGCCCGGGCCAGCGATCTTCAGCTATTTGACCGAAAAATTGGACGAGAGCCTTGAAGATCCTTGGACGCAAGGTTTGGTTTGCAGGTAGTTTGCCACTTAAACCAATCGTTAAACATCTCAGGCGAGCCAGTTAAACATGTTAGACAAACTGTACCTCACACACTGCGCTAGACATAGAATGCTGAGGATCGGCGACGTTTCTTTGAGCGCACCTTGGCTTGGGTGTGGGGGTGGGTGCTGTTTGTGATGTTCAATGAGGGTTCAAAAGGGTCCAAGACCCCAAGAGAGTAGTTTGGAGTCCATTACTACTCAGCACCCTTGGCCCAAGGTTACCTGGTAGTTCGTGAGCTGGCTCTTGCTCGCTCACAAAAAGAGTCAACTCTGCCACTTCTGATGCTTGGCGCAGAGGGCTTGGGAACGCACACGCGCAATCCGGAGAATTTTTGGTCGGCATTTCTCACACTTTCTCACCATCCAACATCACTCAACTACCTCGGAACACAATTGAACCGAGGGCCGATGCCTCGCGTTCTTTGCGCGACGGACGGGCGCCGCCGTCACAGGTGGAGACTGGCTGCTGGGTCGACGTTTTTTTTTTTCCCCCGTTTTTTGGGTGCTGCTCAGGTGCAGGAGGACAAAGATCTGAGATATATATATATATACATATATGCAATAAGTGAAGGATGCATCGTGTTGTTTATAGATTGAGTTTGAGATCCTCTACTTGCTTGTCCCCCGCTTCGCTGCAGGGGGGATTCTGCACTTCTTCGCTGTGTTTTTCCCGTGCAGACAATTCTTCATCATTCACCACTTTTGCCACTCAAAAGGTCTTGTTTCAGATACATCGGTTCCAGATGCTAAGGACGACAAGGAAGCTCTTGTTCAGAGATTCAAGAGCTTGGATGTTGCCAGGTGCTGGCCGAGTTAGAAAAAGCTTGGTTGCCCAGTGACAAGGCATGGATCTCAGGTGACAGGCAGCTGAAGCTGTGGGCCGGCCTTGGGACCTCATGACCCAAGGCCCTTTTGGAGGCCCGAGTCTGGCGCGCGCGGGGTCGGCATCAACGACTCTTCATGGAGCTGCGGCAAAAGGACCCATGTAGTCCTGGTCACCCATAGTCACCTGCAAAATCCTCTGGCTTTTCAGTGTGTTGTTTGGGTTGTTTGGGCCCAGTGTCATCCTGGCGTCTACGGCTACTTTGGGGTAGTCTCGTCTTCACCTTCGCGTGTCCCACCTGTCAACTGTCCATTCGCTCTTTCCAGGTACTTTCATGTATTTTCCAGGTCACTCGGTCACGCACTGTTTTTTTGCGGGGCCTCTGCATGTCTTCTTTTCTTCTGGTCTCCTGTTCTGCTGCCAACAAGCTGGGAATTTCCTAGCTTCACCTTCATTTCTCCTAGGCCTCCAGCAACTGCGTCTTAGGTCTTAGATGATAGTGACATCCAGCCCTTCGGCGCAGGAGCTGCAAGCAGAAGAACTGCTGCGGCGCTGTGAGCTCAGTCGTCAACTAGATGCCCCGTGCCTTGGCGCGTGCGGGATGTCATGCTGTGATACGGTCGTGATATGTTGTGATAATAGTATGATCATTTTATTCCCTTGGCATTGGCTTGAAGTGATGTTTTCGGACCTATTGGCGATGAAGCTGTAAGCTTTGGGTGTTGGGGGGCAGATTGACATTACAGCTGATGGCAAGACATGTGCACAAGAGAAGTCTTGAAGGCTGTTTTGGCAAGTGCCACGTCATGCATCGAGATTCACTGATTTTCGACTTCATTTTCAGCACTCACAGGTCAGGTGAGTGGCAACCCATGGCAATCCATTTTGTGACCTTTGCGGTGTTTGACGGTCGGTTCACGACACATCATGACGCTCTCAGGGAGTTGATTTTGAAAATTAGGACTAAATTAGGACTTAATGACATGTCGACATGTGCAGCATCTTGTAGCAGTGATGACATGAAGAACCTCCTAAAGGATGAGAGTCAAACAGTGAAAACAGTGAAACATATCAAATTCGTCAAATTCGTCTTGGGGCCTGGCTTTGCTCCGAATCGCTGGCCTTCCAGTCGAATGGAGCTATTGCACCTACTTGATGCGCCCAAGTGGCGCTGGCGACAGGCCAGACGCTTGGCGAAAGATGGGCATGGGCATGGTCATCAGGAGGGATGACAGATGGGATGGTCCGGGATGGTTGCAGCTTTGCCTTGCCTTCTCCGTGCTAGTACCATTCAATTCCATTCAATTCCATTTAGTGATTTTAGTGCCTTCATGATTTTTGCGGGACGGGTAGCCGGGTAGCCTTGATTTTGTATGACTTTGCTAAAAAGGGTCCACGAGTCATTTCTTGACAGTAGCCTTTGGTTTCGTAGATTCCGAGCTGAGGACAGACAGCTGAATCACCCAGATGACCAAGAAGGTGAGTACTGCAAGCGGAAAATCCGTGATTTCATGTAGTTTCCCATTTTGGATATTTTGGTCTCCTTCTTCAATTCCACATCCAGCACATCGATTGTGGTTGCGTTTACGTTAGCATACGTTAGCACCTTCTTTTGCAGTTGTTTTGTCTCATTCCATTGAAACAACATGGAATAACATTGTGTTGAACGTTGTCATTTGTGTTGCCAGATTTCCTTGGCCAGGCTTCAAAGGGTGGTACACAGTGGCGACATGTGTGTGCCGTTGAAAATGCCGGGAGGAACTGGGAAAACAGAGTGTGTCGGTGTCATGTTGGGCTTCATGTAAGTGTGCTGCGTGTGCTTAGTTTTTTTTTTCCCTGTAGCGCACTGTATGAGTTGGATTGTAAGGTTCTTCCATAGATGTGACCACATGCAAGAGCCCTGAATTCTAAATCATTCTAAGGCAGTCACTTGCTGTGACTTGCATTGATGAATGCATTCATGAGCTGCTTGCCCCGACTGTGTTTTCGGAAAGCTTCGTAGAACATTTTCTCATAGTTGGCAAGCTACGACAACAATAGTCCTAGTGAGAGTGTGGCCATCACAGCAGGTTGTTTTGCGCCAACAAAACCACTACGTCGGAGTCTGTGAATTCAAGATGCAGAAGCAGAAGCGGCAAACAACTTGGCATAGCAGTGCAAAGCAGTAGAATCTTTGCCAACACAGAATTTGGGTGTCGAATCGCCAAAGCTCCACGGCATGGCCCATGGCTAGTTGCCCGTGTCCATGCGCAGCTGCCTGATGCTTCCTAAAGCCCACTGCGCGTGTACGGGTCCTAAGACCAGGCGGTACGACAAGCGACATTCGCTGAGTTGAATCACTCCTTGATGGATCTTGATGTATTTTGATCCTCATCCTCAGGGTCAGTCACTTGTCCAGTCCTGTGGGCAGTTGAAGCGAGATCCAGCAGTCAAGCTCTTTTCCAGTTGCTGGTGCCTGGCCGAACAGTAGGAATGATGCCACAAACCCAGGTGACTTTTTCTAGTCTCGGTACCTGTCCGTTCTGATCCATTTGAACATATTTGAACCAAATCATCGACGGTCTCACGGTCTCTCAAGGTTTGGCTGCGTATGAACTTGCATATGGTTTTAAGATGTTTTAATTATGTCACTTAGGCTGAGAAGAGCAGTGATGGAGCGCTGATGAGCGGCATTGTTGAAATCAGACATGCGTTTGATGTGTAGAGTTTACATATACATATATAATTATATAAATATATATACACATATACATATATAATTATATATATATATACACATATAATTATAATTATACATATATATATATATAATTATATAATTATATATAATTATAATTATATATAAAATTATAATCATATATATAATATTTATTCAGATTGTTCCAGGTTAATGCAGATGCAGATGGGATTTGTGACAGTTTGCACAGATATAAAGATCCTTGATTATTCTGCCCTCGGATGCATCGGCGTCCTATGAAATCCTGTAAAGTTAATGGACAAATGCATTTCATTTCCTTCCAAGGATTGAAAAGTGGTGTTGTTGCAAAGAATGGGCGCGTTGCCATTGTGAGCAGACGGATCCTTGAACCAGGACGTGACCGTCAGCATCCATGATTGGAAGAGCCTATCCCAGTCAGAGGCTTAGCTTTCCAAAGAGTGATCCACTTCTTCAAATTGCTGCAAGTCTGAAACAAGGCCGTGTTTAACCTCCTTTTGAAGTTTTCAATTTGTCTCGGAGACTTTGCGCATTGGCACCATTTCCCTCTTGTTATCAGAACACCTTTGCCAGTACAGGTCAGAGATCATCGTGCGGCATTTGTATGCAATCCTTCAGCCCTGGGGCCTGGAGTTGGCGGGGATGGCGGTAATCCGGCACTGTATGGCACTGTCAATGCGTGGGAATGCATGGTACTCTAGGAACAACTGGGAACATTGCAACAATCACAGACGATGAGTTGTCCGTCACAAATCACGAAAGCTAGCTTCTGCTAGCTGAAGTCCCTCTTGCTTTAGCAAGGTATTGGGGGGCTGGAATCTCCAACCGCATGAAACTTCATAGTTAACTGTTAACTACCCCTTCCTCCTCCCCCTGGCTGGTTCACAAGCAGTTTGGCCGTGGCTCGATCCCCCGCGGGGACACAGTTGGCATGTCTCCACCGGCAGCAGAACCGGCAGCATCCGCATCTTCAGCATCATTGGCGTCGTCAACAGCGCATGCTTCAAGTCACTGGTGCAGCCTTGCTCACTATTGGCATGTTCATGGCTAGCCCTGAAACGCAGCTTCATTTTCATTTTGAGCCTTAATATGATTTTATATGTACTTTCCATTAATTTCTCACAATGGCAAGCTTGTTTTGGACATAATATTCCTTCATACAGATGAGTTTGCAGAGATCCTTCCGGAGCAATTGTATTTGCACTGGCATGCTTCCGCTTTTTGTCCTCAGGCCATCCTACCGAGCCACGCTTCCAACATTTTCTTCTCTTGCAACTTCTAAGCCTTGAAATACCCACTCCGATGCTGAAGGTGGACCCTGGAATCTTCGGTTCTGTTTAGTGACCATCACGCTACTGAGTGATTACTGAGTGGGAGTTTCCTCATCATTCTCTGATATCTAATGTTGTTCTCTTCGTACGTGACATTGATCCCCCTTAAATGTGCCCCGTTCTATGTCCAAGACATTGAAAGCCTTGTCTTTGACATAATATCCTTTGATACAGAGTTTGCGAGTATACTGGGTGTTTTCATGCCAAGCTGCTAGCTTTCGTCACTTACCCCTGGGCCTCGAGTTCAAAGCTCCGTTACATCCATGTCAAACGGGAACATTGTCAACCAAAAGCTTAGGTCTTGCTTGGTTCGGAGATGTTCGGGGATGTCCGGGGTTGTTCATTTATAGGGTTTGAGTATGTTTGAGTGCTCCTGGCATTGTGAAAAGGCCAGGCCCGTTCTTTGTTGACAGATGTTGACAGCAAGAATTCAATCTTTCAGCGTCCAAGCCGTTGAGCAGTTTGGAAAGGCTCAAACAGAGTTTCTTTTTTTGGCCTAGCCTAGCCAGGCAAACTTTTTGCAACCGCTTCCTTTTTTGTAACTCAAGCGCTATGAATCCAGCAGGATGGTTTCGCACAGGAACCAGTTTATTTATGTTTATTTTACATTTTTACTGATTCTACTTGCGCGCATGCCCTAACAGTTTCTGAGCTGTCTCATTTTATTGGACCACTCTAACGCCATGAATCCACACGAATCATGCTCCGCTGGATCCACGTGCGATGAAGCAGACGGGAAAACAGAGCTGGTCTTGGGTTTGGGCCATGAGCCCAGGGCACAAGCAGTACTTCCTGACCTATTTGGCTCAGGGTCTTGGGCGAGTTGGCAAAGAATACTTGAAGACGTCAGCTGCATCAGTGCTTTCAAACATGAGTGAAATGCAGATCTTCAGCAATTTGGCTTTGTGTGAGTTTTCAACTGTTTAGTTTGACAGCCCGTCGGTTCCTCCAAGCATCGGACATTTGAAGATTCTATTTCCATCTATTTCCTTTCAGTGACAAGGGGTCATATCACTGAGTTCCAACGCTACAAGTCCCACATCAACCTGGCAAGGTAACTTGCTCCCAGAGTTTGGGAGCCTGCCGTGGGCTTTGAAACCTCTACTGGTACTACTCATTGAACGCAGCTGCTCCGCAAAGGCACGGCAGCAACTGCTAGCTATGGCTGCAATAATCACGGGCCTGACTTGGCTTTTACTGTCACTGAGCCTTTGAACATCTTTGAACAGTGTGCGCACGCCCCTTTTTTCCAAGCTTTCAGATCTTTCAGTTTCTTTGGGATACAAGAAGGAACGATCCTGCTGTACCCTCCGCCACGGCTTCCGGTTGAGGTCCTGGGATGGCAAGGATGGCACTGTCCTCCTGTTCGCCACTGCCCTGGTTTCGTTGGGCTCAGCAGTGGTGGACGGCTTGACCGATGGCCTGATCTCTGCAGAGTCGACAGAAGCATCGGCGGTTGAACTGCAGTCGCTTTGCCAAACAGGTCACAGCATAGGACAGGCGGCCGATGCGGAACGTTTTCATGCCAGACGCCAACTTTTCCAGCAACGGGGTGAAAATTGTTTAAGCATGCTGCAGCATGCTGTTTAAACTACACATCATGACCAATCCAAAATGTCACCTGCATGACGGATTGTCACAACTGAATCGGATCTTGTAGCATTGTAGCTAACGACTGGACGTTATTGTCAGCGATGCAAAGGTCGAAGGCCGTGTGGCCATGTGCGGCCCTTGGCTGTTGAGGAGCTTTGCTCGTTGGCATTGCTGCATGGGTATTTACATTGCCAGATTGGCTGGCGCTCACCTGCACGGCATTGGCTTGGGCTGTGATTTGGCCTTCTCGCTGTAGCAGCTGTTGGTCCAATTTTCTAAATTCTTTTGATGGGTGGATGCGGGTAGCTTTTGCACAAGACATCAAACGCGTGGGTGCTGAGCTGTTGTTTCCAGACAATCCTTGACACTTCGCTTCTATGGATTTCAAGAAAGGGTTGAGTGGGCACTTTGGAACACAGATTCCTGAGCCTCCTGAATTAATGGATAACAAATGATAACAAGCCTTCGGAACCCTTTGCACCTGATGATTGCAAGGCTCATGTTGGCTCATGTTGTTGTTTTTTTAGCAGTGGAAGGTGATAGCACCGTTCGCTTTGAACGCGCATATTGTGACCGAGAAAGCAAAGAAGCCAGCGTTGTCGCTGTCTACCCTTGTGTTACAGGGGGATGCTGCATTGGTGTCAATACTAGGGTTTGCTGTGTGCTTGGCACCACCTGCCGATGTGCCTTTCATTGGTTGAATGCAGTTTGTTTTGCCCTTTGTTCTTCCAAGATCTTTCAAAGAGGAGCTCCCCCACCTCTCCGGAAATTGCTTTGCTTGAAACCGCCTTAGAAGTCAAGTGAGCCAAGGTCTTTCTTTATCGCAAGCACGTTTTGGGTCTCCAGGGCTTCCAGCAACCCATCATCTCGATCGCCGGGACGGTGGGTTGGTTTCTGTGCACAGTGATCTATCGGAAGCAGATCTCAGCTGAGCGCCGCGCGACTGATACCCTGCGGCTCTGCTTGAAGCTGTGGCCAGTGCCCTTGGTAGCAAAGATCTTGATCCTTCGGCCACCCGAGATGCTGGTGCTCCCAGCTGCCCTGTTGGAAAATGCAGCAAACGAATTCGGCAAAGCTTTGACTTTCTTGCCAGTGACGGTACTTCAGCAGCTACATGCCCCAGCTGGATGTGAGGGAAGCGCTTTCACTCTGATGCAAGCTGGAGGAACTCTCGGTATGGTTGTAGGTAGGAATTTGGAATGGCAACTGCTCCATTGGTGTGGCGTAGACATGCAGTTGGGGGCTGATGGCTTTACAAATTTCTCTGTGTTACTGGTCATTGTTGGTGCATGGCGTGTGCTTACTGCCAGCGGTTTATGCCTTATCCTTCTTCCATTGCTTGATGCAACTTCTGAGAAAAAGAGCTCCCAGAGGACAGTGAGCAGTTGATCACCTCTCCAAGTTCTATCAGGAACCGTATTTAATGTCAGTCATAGTATTCAAGCCGTGAAACACTTGCAGTGATTAATCATGAGCTCCAGATGTGTTGCTCGGATTCCTTCAGGACTTGATGTCATGTCCCGCTGTTTTTTTAAACATATTTTTGGATAACAAAGGCTGAAGGCTTGAATTGTTTCCATTTCTTCCCCCTCCTCATTTCCATCATCCTAATGACAGCGAGACCCGTTTCCGCTCTTGCTGAGGATTGGGCAGACTGTCCGCAAAGGACGGATTCAGATGTCCTACTGTACAAAAGGGCCTGAATATATATATACATACATACATACATACATACATACATTACATTACATTACATTACATTACATTACATTACATTACATACATACATACATACATATGTATTATATAATTATATATGCATAAGATTTGCCTTGCCTGTTTTGCTGCTTCAACTCTCTGTCTGGAGCCTATTGCTTTACTGCACCAACTGAACAGTTTTTTTCCTCGTTAGCCTGGGATCACGCAAGTAAACTGCATCGGCCACATATGCGCACAAAATGTGCTTCCTGGAAGGAAATGGCTTGTCCATGTACAATGCAGAGTTTCGATCTGGCTCGGTTCGGCGGCCCCAGCATGGCATACGAATCCCGCACCCGCAGCCATGCCACGGCACTGCCACAGCACTTGATTGAACTGCCATAGCCATAGGCAGCATCCTGGGAAACTCCGAGGCTGAAATCCCTTTGATCCTCAGCATCAAGAATAGCCAGACGGAGACTACCATGTGCCCTATCCCGGGCCTTGCCGTGATTCTGCATGTTGGAACTAGGAACATCTTCGAAACAGCGGACACATACATATTATTCCATATTATTCCCCAAACAGTGTGTCCACAGTGAGGGGTTCTTACGGTAGGTGTTAAGGCCCGGTGTTCAATCGAGGTGGTATCTGGGGCGTTTGGCATTTTCCCTGTAAATTTCTGCACAAAATGCCTCTTGTGACATGTCCATGTGTATTTTGACTGCGCAGGCTCGCACAAAACGCTGGCCGCGGGAGAAGCGTCCGGCATTTTCCTCGTAAGTTTCCGCACAAATGCCTCTTCTGACATGTCCATGTGCATTTCGACTGTGCAGGCTCGCACAAAACGGGTGTCGCGGGCTTGGCGTACGGCACTTTTCCTGTATATTTCCACACAAAAGGGCTCTTGTGAAATGTCCGTGTATGTTTCGACCGCGCAGGATCACACAAAGTGTGCTTCCCGGTCTTGGGATCGGTCTTCCTCCTCAACATCATCCTCCTCAACATCATCATCTTCCTCCTCCTCCTCGTCCTAAACATCCACATCATCATCTTCCTCTCATCATCATCATCATCATCATCATCATCAACATCATCAGCAACATTGGCATCATCATCAACATTATAATACATGATCTGTTTACTCCCCCCACACTGTTTGGGGTGTCTTGCCGGGATAATTTGTTTTTTACATTTCTTTTACATGTCGGTCGGAGTGACAGAGACACACAGACCCCTCCTCGTCCGACTTTCTTGCAGAGATTGGCACACTTAGATGATTTAGATGTGTAACCTGATGGTAGCCACCAGGGCTGCAGATGCAGTAGACGTCTTTCATCGTTTTTCCAGGTATGTGAGGAACATTCCGATGTCTGCAGTGTTGGATCGTGGTGGTCTTCAGCAGAGATGGGTGGCGGTCAACTTGCCATGTTTCTGGATGTTTCCGGATTTTTTTTTCCTCCTCCAGATGCCAAAGCCATGGGGACTTGGGAGCCTGCCAGGTATACCCTCCAGGTGACCCTCTGAATCTACACTTTGATCCTATGCAGTTGCCCCGTGATGGTTCTCCCCAGGTGGGGCATGCAGCAAACAGTGTCGTCCAGTGATGTGGAGTGTACCCTTTGGCCTGGTTCCCTGTGCAGGCTAGCTGCGGCTAGCTGCGGCTAGCTGCGGCTAGCCAGCACCCAACAATAGTGGTAGACTCTGTCTGCTTGTGTGAAGGTTTGTCTCAGCGTTGCCGTGCATGAAGATCTCTTGGCGACGGTGGCTGCGGGACTTAGCTGAGTGGGTGCAAGAAAATAAAAACCAGCGACTAGCGGCATATGGGTATTGCCTTGCCGCAAATTCACATCATGGTTGGATCCCAGCATTTCCATTTGCATCCAGTTGCCACTTGAGTGTCCTTGCTGGCGTGTTTGATGAAATAGGGTGAAAGAAATATGCCATCCTTCTGATGGCACAGGCTTCGGCCATGGACACGAGCGGAATGCTGTGGATGACTTTTGGAGGAGAGTTTGCTGGTTTAAGGCAAACCTTCCAGTGGACGACCATTTCGCCAGCGCTGCTTCGAGCGGCGCCTTTGGAAGCTGGCGCCGGGCACTCAGGCCACAAGCAAATCTTTGACGATTTTTTCGAAGGGGGAGGTCAGTTGATTGGCAGCTGGTCCATGCTGTTCATATCTGTTCATCCGCGGGTCATCGTCCCGAAAGATGCTGAGGTTTCTCCCCAGAGCTGCGGTCGAGCGATGCAGTCCCTGCATCTGACAAGGCTGGTGGTTTGGTGTTGATTCGGTTGCCCCTCAGTGTTCATCGAGGTGTCCTGTGTGACCCATCCCTCAAGTCAGTCCTTGCTACGATGGAGTGTAAGATCAGAAGGGGAGGGTTAGAGATCGACCAAGAGCATGATGGGCAGTGGGGAGAGTTGAACCGATGAATTTGCTGCCACCGAACTTGAACATCTTGAACCCAGAGAGGTCAGCAGAGTATTGCCCAATCAAGTTTGGCCAGTTTTCTTGCCACTTTTCCGTTCCAAGTGAGCGAACTTGAGTGATTTTTTGACTCGATTTCTTGCAGACTGCTGAGGCCCAAATTTGCAAGCTGAGTTGTGTCTCTTAGTTGATCGCGTCTTTTAGTTGATGAGCCTGGCCTCATCCCTTCGCCAGGTAGACCAGCTGAGGCGGTCCATCACATCTTTGCAGGCAGGCACTTTAAGCTCTTGGAACACTTGGAACCTCGCTCCAAAAAGGTCAGCGGCTCTAAGAGTTATATAATGTTATATATATATATTAGTTATTAGGGCCTATTAGGGTTTGCCTTTGCGTCCTGACAATCTCAGCCGGCGGAAGCTCTGTGAAATTCAAAGTTGATGGCATTGATATGTTGTTGAAACATGTTGAAAAGCAATCGCATTGTGGGCGCAGGAGGTGCGCAATTTGATTTTCGAAATGTCAGCCACTTGCAGCCACTTGGCAGCCACTTTCTCAGGCTGCCACTTGGCAGCCACTTGGCAGCCAAGTGGCTACTTTGGCAAGTGGCTGCAAGTGGCTGCCAAGTGGCTGCAAGAGCAAGTGAGCAAGTGGCTGCAAGTGGGTGGGTGCAAGTGGCTGCAAGTGGCTGCAAGTGGCTGCAAGTGGCTGCAAGTGGCTGCACGTGGCTGCAAGTGGCTGCTTTGGCAAGTGGCCCAAGAACCAGAACAAGGGCAAACATCACAACCACAAGAACAAGATCAAAAGCAATAACCACAACATCAACAACAGTAACAGTAACAGTAACAGCAACAGTAACAACAACATCAACAACAACAACAACAACAACCACAACGACAACGACAACGACAACGACAACGACAACGACAACGACAACGACAACGACAACAACAACAACAACCACAACCACAACCAGAATAACAAGAACAAGAACGAGATAACAAAAAGCAAGGGCAATAACAGCAATAACAACAGTAATAACAAGAACAAGAACGAAAAGGAGATCAAGAAAAATAATAGCAAATTCTTGGAAGATGTGGATGCTCCCAAGAAGATCTTGTCCTGAACTTTCAAGCATCTTGTACGATTTTGGTTGCTATGGAGCAAGACTGTATCCTTAACATTCAATGTCCTTGAGTGCTACGGTGTAAGATCGTGCTCGTGACATTCAATCATTTTGGACGCTACGCTCGAAGCGCTTGTCCTTAACTTTGAACATCTTGGATGATATGCTCGAAGACTTTGTCCTTGAATTACAAACATCTTGGATGCTTCGCTGTAAGACACCCTTAATTGACCTTTGATGCTACGGTGTAAGATCGTGCCCTGAACTTTCAATCCTTTTGAATGCTACCCTGTAATACTTGTCCTCAACATGTTTGCTGTAAGGGAGTGTTGGATTGTACGCTTCAAGCTCTTGTCCTTAACCTTCAAACATCTTGGATGCAAGCATGTAAGATCTTGTTCTTAAATTACAAACATCATTGGTGCTTCGGCGTAAGATCTTGTGCTTTCAAACATCTTGGGCGCTACAAAGTCAGATCTTGTCCTTAACTTTCGATCATCCTTGATGCTTCGCTGTCAGATCGCAGCCTGATCTTGCAATCATCTGGGATGCTACCGTGTAAGATTCTGTCCTCAACTTGCAAATCTTTGTTGCTACGAAGTAAGATCTTGTCCTGAACCTTCAAACATGTCGGATGCTACGCTCTAAGATTGTGTTTGTGCCTAGCCCTCAAACATGTTGGATGATACGCTGTAAGTTCTTGTCCTTAACGAACAAGAACAAGAACCAGAACAAGAGCAAAAACCACAACCACACCACAAGATCAAGAACAATAACCAACACATCATCAACAACAACAGCAGCAGCAACAACAATAACAACAAGAACGATTTCAACAACAACAACAACAACAACCACAACCACAACCACAACCACAACCAGAATAACAAGAACAAAACACGAAATAACAAAAACCAAGGGCAATAACAACAATAACACCAGTAATAACAAGAACAAGAACGAAAAGGAGATCAAGAAAAATAATAGCAAATTCTTGGAAGATGTGGATGCTACCCAGGAAGATCTTGTCCTGAACTTTCAAGCATCTTGTATGATTTTGGTTGCTATGGAGCAAGACTGTATCCTTAACATTCAATGATCTTGAGTGCTACGGTGTAAGATCGTGCTCGTGACATTCAATCATTTTGGACGCTACGCTCGAAGAGCTTGTCTTTAACTTTGAACATCTTGGATTCCTATGCCCTAAGACCTTGTCCTTGAATTACAA
>Ga0126342_10014539_pt1 | contig 13885 bp, 11 predicted proteins | sample Cyp1metagenome_FD_92528 | JGI IMG/M metagenome (GOLD analysis project Ga0126342, IMG submission 92528) | Coral microbial communities from Lord Howe Island, Old Settlement Bay, Australia - Cyphastrea 1 metagenome | ecosystem: Host-associated > Invertebrates > Cnidaria > Coral ...
CTGCGGCGTCACCGGCGACCAAAACCGGCCCAAGCGCGCCACCAGAGCCAGCCCAGTGCCATAAGTGCCATGCCTGCCACGCAAAACGAAGGTATACGTCGCCAAGTGCCACGCCAGGTGGAAAACGAAAGATGGTGTGTGAAAGATGGTGTGTGAAAGATGGTGGTTGACAAAGATGGTTGACAAAGATGGTGTGTGAAAGATGGTGTGTGAGAGATGGTGTGTGAAAGATGGTGGTTGACAAAGATGGTTGACAAAGATGATGTGTGAAAGATGGCGTGTGTAAAAGATGGTGTGTGAAAACTTGTGTGTGAAAGATGGTGGTTGACAAAGATGTGTGTGAAAGATGGTATGTGAAAGACGGTGGTTGAAAGATGGTGTGTGAAAGATGGTGGTTGACAAAGATGTGTGTGAGAGATGGTGTGTGTGAGAGATTCTGCGTGAAAGATGGTGTGTGAAAGATGATGGTTGACAAAGATGGTTGACAAAGATGGTGTGTGAAAGATGTGTGTGAAGAGGAGGCGGCGGGAGGAGGCAGGGAGGCGGGGAGGCGGGGAAGAACCCGGGATACAGAAACAAAAACAAGAACCAGGCGGGGAGGCGGGGAGGCGGGGAAGAACCCGGGATACAGAATCGAAAACAAGGATCCCACTCAAAGATGTGGGGAACTATGGAAAATCACCATAGAAATAGAATAGAAATAGTGAATTTCCCCTGAAAAATTGTGATTTTCCGTAGTTACGTTAGTTTACCAAAGGGTACCATCTTGTACCGCAACCAGCCCAGCTCCAGATTCAGATCGGGTCATCCCTGTTCGGGTCTAAACATCATCCTTGGCGTGGCATGGTACTTATTATAGGACCATGCCACGTCGTCAGCTGAAACACACTAGCCGCTGTTACGGCATGTTGCGGCTAAGGTACGTACAGCTTTTTTCCCATCTATTAGCCATAAACATACGGGATAAACCAAGCCATAAACCCATCATTTCTGGGCGTTTTTTCTTGGATTCGAAGGGTCCCCAAGAAGATAGTCCAGGGCTTGTCCATCGCTGGTCTATTCCAACTTGTCCAACTTATCTACTCTTATCTATTACAGAACCACATATAACCACATATAACCACATATAACCACATATAACTTATAACCACATATAACCATAATATATAACCACATACAGTATAACCATTTACTGTATGATCCGTAGGATGATCCTCCCCGGGTCCTTCACTGTTGGAGGGTGCCGTCGCAGTGGTCGCTTCCTCAGCGTCCTTGGTCCTTGGACGCGGGCTTCGATCCCTTCACCGCGGGAAGCAGCACAACGATGGGATCTGAATGGGATCTGAATGGGATTTTAGCCCATAAACATAGGAAAATGGTGGTTGAATGGGATTTTAGATGATTTTCGTGGAATCTCCTGTAAATGGAATCTAAAGATGGGTTTCAATGGACAAACAGCCGGAGATCGCGTCGTTGCTTTCACCGCGAACATGACATATCCGCGGTAGCAGGAGTGATGCCCAAGGCCTTCCAACAAGGCAAGCTGTGCTTGTTGAAATCTATGGGGAGAAGCACTGATTTGATCATCGCTTTTCTTCTTAGCCTTCTTGTTGTCGAGCTCGTTCAGAAAGCCACCACTTGTTTTCCCAAGTCACTTGATCTGAGGCAACTTCATCAACTCGTTCTTATAGCCCCAGCGTGCTCACTATGGACAAATATGGGGATGATTGCTGTAAGATATATATATATATATATATGTGCAACCAAAGATGGGCCCCTGCATATGTTCAAAGCCGCTTGGGTTAGTGAATTAGTAAATAATAGTAAATATAATATATTTTCATATATTAAATATACATATTATAATAGTACGTATTATGTGTATAGATATATTATTTTTTTTATATACACGATATAATCCATGTACTGCAATAGATTAGAGTATTGGACATTCCCCCAAGGCGACTGATTTCGACCTTAAACAGACTGGGAATTCATGGGCCATGGGAAGGGAACCTCTTGAATGGATCTGAGAAGCAAGAAATACAGGGAACCATATTTCAGGCAGTTTCCTCAGTTTCATGGTTTATTTAGTTTGATGATGAAAAAATACCCATGTTGAAGATGATTTATGCAAATGTTGCATGCATCCAGTTCTAGGAAACCATGAAATCTGGGTGAATTATGATATTTCACTCACCTGAATTAAAGCCATTTTGGGGATAATTTCCCTAAAATAAACCATGATTCCAGGCTTCAGTAGAACAGGGCTCGGTCGTGATCAAATTTACCCAAATGAAATGGATGAAATTCCACCAGGAACATTGGGGAAACACTGAAGATATTTCAGCAGAAAACACCTGGACCCAGGTGTTGGGAACTTCATGTCCCAAAATCACCATGTGACCATTTCATGTGACCTGTAACTTACTTGTGCCTAGTAGGGAATGAGAATGATCCACAATAACTATCAATAATCATCCCGGCAACCCCCATTCCCATACATTCCCTACGTTTAGCACCAATAAGACCATGGATAAGAATGTGACCTATACCCTCTGGTAAAGTAACATAACTATGGAAAATCACCATTTATTTGGAGTAAATTAATGATAAATGATTATTTCTATGGCTATTTTCATCTATTTTCTATGTCGCAAGCTGTTAGTTTACCAGTAACCAAATGGTTTTTATGGGGAAGGTCGCTCCACTTCCAGTCACCTTCCATGGATCGACTGAGTTGATTTCGCGCCATCCGATCCGTTGGGGCAGTGAGTTGGGGCAGTGAGTGGAACCCATCGGGGATCTGTGGCCGAAAAAGAACGGGGTTTTGTGGTACCATCTGGTTATGACTAACATGGAAAACACCATGTTTAATAGGTAAACCATGGTAAACCATCTATTAATAGGTGATATAACTCCTATATCATCTGGTTATGACTAACATAGCCATGGAAAATCACCATGCTATTAATAGGTAAACCATCTATTTCTATGGGCCATCTATACCATGGCGAACTGTTAGTCATAACCAGGTGGGGTAGTTGTTCAACGCTTGTTTTCCATCTTGTGGAGCTTAAGGCCGTCGTACCCATTTAAAACAACAACAACTACACCAGCATGTACAGTGTGGGGCCACCCAGTTATGTTGGTCGATAAACCCATGAATACTTAGTGACTATGGCTATAGCTATCATAAACATCATAAACCATAGTTATTGAAGTGATTAGTGCACCAACTGAACGCGATAAATCCAGTGCCGAGGCTTTCCATCTCAAAAAAAAACTCCGATTAGCCGATTAGGTTGAAGAAAGCATAGCGAAGATTGTGCCATGGTCAAACTGGTTGGTTTATGCTGATTTACCTATTCAAAATGGTGATTTTCCAGTTCGCAAATCGTTGAATAACCAAAGGGTATATCAGACCGCACGCATATTTTGAACATTTTTGAACCATGCTTTACACTCAATAATGGTCTCTTGCTCAAACTCATTAGCAGCCCATTTCTTTTATTAGACAATTGATCATCCATGGAAAAAAAAAAGACGACAACAACCATCATTTGCGGCTGTTTGGGTGATGATTCCCCTGCCGTCCAGTGGCAGTAACTGGGTGTTTTTCGCGATGTTGTTCAGCTCCATCGGTGATGGAAAAAATCTGTTGCTTGGATCATGATGGGCTAAAGTTTTTTTAATCATTGCAACACCTGAAAATCAACTCATTGCAACTCTAGGGTGGTGTTCCTTGCTGATTCCGATTAGAGATGAAATACTATAGTGATATTGCTATAATTGATTAGTGATGAAAACGAATAAACATTAGTGATGACAATAAATTAGTCAATGGGAAGGATGATCCCATACATTATGGAAAAAACAAATGTTTGAAACTACCAACCAGCTAGTGTGGTTTTCATGTTTTCCTTGCTAACCATCACTAATGGTGAGGCCGCAATGAACTTCTTGCAATTTCCGATTGGATTTCAGCGGGCAAAGCAGGCATCGCAGGTTGCTGGGCCACTGCTCATTGCCATTTCCCACGATCCAAAAAAGACATATCTACAAAGGGAATTTCAGGATCCTAAAATGGAGGTACTGCACCATATAAGGCCATATTTTCTGGTGATATTCCCTTACATAGGCCTTATGTATGGTAGGTACCTTCAATTTAGGATCCTTCCCACAACCATTTGCTGAACAATATGTGTTACTACGGCTTCCATGATGCCTGCTCCATCATTGCCAATGAATCCTTGCACAAGCATAGCTTCAGCCAAATGGCAACGCAAGCAGCATCAAAACGGTCAAACAACAGTGGTTGGTTGAAGACCGCCGAGAATCACATTGTCCAACCCAATCTGGTTGGTGGTATACCTACCCCTCTGAAAAATGATGGAGTTCAATGGAGTTCGTCAGTTGAGATGATGAAATTCCCAATAGTAATGGAAAACTCATCCATTCATGTTCCAAAGCACCAACCAGCCATTAATATTCCATTGCCAGAGGGTTAATCACCATTAAATCACCATTAAGATCCCTATTAAATCACCAACCAGCAATGAATTTTTGAAGACCCATTGTTGGTACTCGCATTGTCCAACCGAACTGGTGAATGCTTAAAGATCTTGGGGCCGAATGGTTGAACGTATCCTGGAAAAGGGGAATGGTTGACCCTTGAACGAAACTCCAGAAATGATACCCTCTGGTAAACTAACAGTTTGCTATTTGAAAATGGTGATCCTCCATAGCTATGTTAGTTTACCAAAGGGTAAGAGAAATGGAAGTAGTTCACAAGTGACTCATATCCAGGTAAGAAAATGGTAGAACAATAGGAACACCATATACTTAGTGCCGAACAAAAACTGGTTTGCTGTAGATGTTCCAATTGATGAGTTTTCAAAGCCCTCTGTCATGGTATCATATAGATTTCAAGCAGTAAACGTGGGGATATGGTTGAAACATGTTGGTTGATTGATGATTAAACTTAATGCTACTATGAGCAAATGTGATTTAATAGGATGATAGTTGGATTTTATGGATATCTTGGGGGCACACCAGTGTAATTTCAAACTGGAATGCGCAACCAACCAACTAAGGAAGTGCGCCCAATCCAAATCACAGATGATCCGGCATCCACTATGGATTTAATGACATACATATGTCCATATACATGTATGTATGCATGTACGTAAACTCTATGTGATATAGTAGGATAATGGTATAGGCGGTATAGGTGTGTTTTTTTTTCAAAAGAAATCCGCAATACATACTTAAACATAACTAACATATGCATATGTATATTACACATGCATCACATATCATACTGCATACACATATGACATGTACTTAGATATTAGATACGTATAATGCGGGGACCTGATAGGCAAGTTTGTTCGTAATTAGGTAGACCAGGGTTTATTGGGATTCTAACCATCAGAACCATAGTTATTACATGTGCTACTAGACCAACTTACGTATGAATGTGTGGACATGTCAGCAGTAAATTCTATGTGTGGACATGTCAGCAGTGTTACCCTCTGTCATCGCTTACTGCTTGGTGGATAGGGGTTACCATAATGGATCATAGTCATCCCGAGTAAACCAGGCATGTTCATGACCCCCAACAATAATCCATCAACTATCAACCAAACATCATGTGTCAGCTATAAAAGTCGTATCCTAATTTTCAGTGGTGAAACATCTCAATTTGCATGGAAAACACATTCATGTGCATGGTCACATTACCCTTTTTTGCCATATGTTGATGCGAACATCAGCAGATTTTGCTGGTAAAACTGGTAAAACCACCAGATTTTGCTGGGTCAATTGGTCCCACGTCAACACGGATCTCCCCTCCGTGGCACAAAAAAAACGCGAAAAAGGCGCCTGTAGGTCTCCCAAGGCTCTCGACATGGACAGTCCCGGGATATCGCTACCTGCCGCATTTTTGGCGCGGCGAACTTGGAAAATTCATGGAATAATATGGTAATAATCTGGAATTATAGGTATGAATCATCTAGAAATCAGACTTTAATGGATTAATATGGAATATTAATATGGTAATAAATAAGTAATAATGGACTATCTAACTTTGAACATTTATAGAAATATTTTCTAACACAATATCTTAATCATTAATGAAATAATATGGCATATACCATTTAATACCTATATATAGCTTATAAATGGTAATCATGGACTATGAATGTTAATCTATATAGCATAGCTAATACAATGTGGGGCCACCCTGGTTATGTTTGTTGGTATATAGACCCCATGAATAATAGTTATACGTATCATAAACCATAGTTTTTGAAGTTAAAAACCAACTTAGCTATCGTTTGGGGGCCCCACATCGTAGAAAACATTGTGGCGTAACGGGAGTATAGTTGGATTGAACTTGGACAATGGTGACATGCAATGCTATGGAATGTTCATTGATTCATTGAGATATGATAGCACCATGCATAAATCATTATCCAGTTTTCAACCAGGATGTACATCAAACTACTAGAATCAAAAGTAGCATCAACCATGAAATTGTTACAATTTTCCCAGCTGACAGGGACTCTGCCAAATAGAGGGCTGGAGGATTATTTGCATCAAAACTTGGGCTATTCTCAGGGTCTATGTTGGTTGGCATCATCACACAATCCTAAGTACATATCTGGTTGGTGGTATACCTACCCCTGTGAAAAATATTAGTCAAATGGGATGGTTGTTCCCAATATGGAAACATAAATTTCATGTTCCAAACCACCAACCAGATTAGGGTTTTCCTTCTTAGAATTCCCGTTTTTTTGGCGGTTGATTTTCCCAGCATTTAACCCCAAAACAACTGGAGGCGCAGCATCTTACTTCGCTGCAGAAACGGTGAATTTTCACCGTTGTTTCAAGAGATTCACTCTGCTACCAGTGAGATGAGCCACTTCTTGATGGTAGAATCCCATGATCAATGACCATTTCAGGAACCGATTGATTGGAGGTACCTACCATATATAAGGTCTATGTAAGGCCTATGTAAGGCCTATGTAAGGGGATATATCCCCAAAATATATCAAAATATGGCCTTATATGGTAGAGTACCTCCATTTTAGGATCCTGGAGATCTCCCATTGACATGATGATCCCAAGCGAAAACTACCTCTAGTTTTCCAAGTTTTGCTGGTGAAAAAATCATGGAGAAGATCCCGTCAAAACATCCGATTTATAGATGATGAGTCCCCATTATCCCTATCATAATCCCTTGTTAATGCTTAAATCCCATGATCACAGTATCATCTATGACTCCTATTATCAACATGTTTCGATATGTTTTATTCATGTTCCCGCGGGATTAACTCATTTTTATCCTATGGGGTGATTCAATTTATTCATAATTAAATCCGGTGGGATTATTACAACCCCACTATAATCCCGTGACAAGTACAAGGTGAGGCCCCCTAGTTTTAAGTGGCTTTATAAATCCATTGACTGTAGCTATATCCCACATAACCCTAGGAAAGAAACAAGCTATAAGTCAACTCAGCTATCTAAGGGGCCTCACCAATGTCATTACTTTTATTTAAACCCCACTTTCAGATCCCAGAAACTAATCCCATTAAACCACCATTTTCCCAATGTCTGGTGGATAAAATCCCATCTACGTTTCTTATCGTTTCTTACCCCAGGAGTCACGTGACGAGTGACCCGTGGGGCGTGGGGCCATGGTAAACCCGTACGCATTTGCCTCGCAGAAAGACACGTCGTGCATCGATGCCCGAAACCCACATGCGCCGCACCTGGGAAAATTACGTTGATCTAACCATGACAACGAGATTTGGCTAGAAACAAATGATGGGTTAACCTTTACCCTCTGGTAATTTAACATAGCTATGGAAAATCACCATTTTTAATGGGAAAATCCACTATAAATAGCCATTTTCAATAGCTATGTTAAATTACCAGAGGGTAACAAATGGAGATTTAACTAGAGACAATGATTGACATCATGGGATATATAACCAAGAATAACGGATCTGATGCTAATGGGTCTAAGTTCCGAATCGCTAACTCTTGGATTTCAGACAAATATATCAAACTACTTTTAACATGGTGAACATGAAAATCAACAAACACAACCTGGTTGGTGGTGCAATAACAATCTTGAAAATATGAGTTCGTCAATGGGAAGGATGACATCCCATATATGAAATGGAAAATTAAAAAAAGTTTGAAACCACCAGCCAGCAACTAGACTGCATGACTCACATATTTGTGTAGCTGATTACTGATGTGAATGCCGGTTGGTGTTAATGAGTTTATGCAGCGAAACGTGAAATGCATAGAACATCAATCTTACTACTAGGCCCACAGGCCCCCCAAAAAAGAAACCAACGGCCAGGCATGCGGTAGCATAAGCATATCTGCTACATTGCTACATGCTCAAGACAGTGATGTTTGGTTGCAATTAGCAGTCGCATTTATCTGTGCTGCCTGGTTAGTTCATCACATTTTTGTTCAGCCCTTTCTTGGCTGAACTGGTGATGCCCAAGACAGATTTCTTGTGAGGGAAATCCCGTTGCCCATAGGAGGCCTAAGCTTTCCAGCTCCTGCACTTCACAGGCAACACGCCAGTTGCTTACCTGTTTCTCGTGATGGAGGGATGACCTCAATGCCGAAGCAACCCGAGATCCAACAACTAGATCTCCTCGCATGGAGCAAGTCTGGGAGGACTCGGTCACTCGGTCATGCCAAAGGCCCACCATACTATTTGCAGCGTCAAGTAGACAGTGGTCACAAAAACTACCAGCGTCAGGTAGGACAAGTCCAGGTGGGAGTGTAGCCATGAAATCTCATGTTCACGATACTCGTAGTTTGCAAATGACTTCGAGAATGGATGGGCATGGGATGCTACCTTGAAGCAAGTCTCACACTCCACCTGCAGTTATGGCCCTTTACCAGCTATAAGTACTTTATAATCCATTAATAGAATATATAATCCCATTTATAACCAGTTATAACTGATAAATGGCCATAACTGTGGTTGTTTGCACATTTGTCGCTTCTTTTCGTCTACCATAGGTTTAAAGGTCTACTATGGTTTATATACTATGGTTTAATATGGTTTACTACTATGGTCTACAAACTAGTCCATAAAATATACCATCTATAAATCAAAGGTCTTGCGGGACGATTCAATCTTCATTTTCATGTCTCGAAGCTGACCTCATTGGGAGTATGACTACCGTTTTGGCTGCTCCCCCAAGGCGACCAAAACGCTGCCGTCTGCCAGAACAATAAAAAGGCCGGCTGCAACTGTCACATATCTGGTTGGTGGTATACCTACCCCTCTGAAAAATGATGGAGTGAGTAACACTTGGGATGATGAAATTCTCAATAGTCATGGAAGAATCATCCATTCATGTTCCAGTCACCACCAACCAGATATTATCACTGTTGAAATCCTCATTTGGGGATGGGTCAAAACCCTGGTACCTCGTGAACCCCAAAATAGCTGGTAAATGGATGTTCATCCCACTAAAAATGGTATCTATAGGTATTGACCCATAGCCATTTGAAGTTGTTCAATCCCAATCTGCAGATGGTTGGAATCCAAAATTCCCTGCGGCATTCGAAAAACGCCGGTTTCAGAAACAAACCGCACCTCGCCGCCGGCTGCCGTGACTCGGCCTCAGCTAGCGAAGCTAGGGATATTGAAATCGATCTATCTACCCTCTGGTAAACGTTAACAAAAAACTATGGAAAATCACCATGCTATTAATGGGAAAATCCACTATTTAATTCTATGGCCATTTTCAATAGCTATGTTAAATTACCAGAGGGTATCTAACTATCTGTCTGTCTATCTGTCTATCTATTCAAACCAAATCAAGTCAAATCTAAGCTAAGCTGCTCAGATCCAATTTAATCTGATCTTACCGCATTATCGCATCTTATCCAAGTCTTATCTCATTATCAAATCTAATCTAATCTAGTCTAGTCGGGTCTAATCTAACCTAATCTATGTATGTATTTATCTCTATGTTTGTATAAATAGTTGTATCTTTCTACCTTCCTGGCTACCTATTTACCTATTTACCTCCTAGCTAATAGCTACCTAGCTACCTAGCTACCTATCTACCTATCTATCAATCAATCAATCTATCTATCTCAATATGTCTAGAAATCAGTGGCAATCCTTATGACATTATGATTGACATTGTGATTTATGGTCTTAACATGTCTTAATCATCTTATGATGTTTGGCTATGCAACAAAATCCATTGTTCAAAGTGTTCATGGACATCAATCATCATAAATCTATCTTTAGACAATCTCCTCCTTCCTTTGGTTTTGCAAAAACGACCAACAACTCATGCTGGTTGGTGCCTAAAACATATCCTCGTCCTTGGGGATCAACGAGTTTCTGGGGGATGACTATGCCCCTCTTGTTGTTCACCCCTGTCAACGGTGGGAGGACTACCCCCTGTGGAAAATACAACCTACAACGAATCAGTGTAGCACTTAGAATTACCCTGTGGTTATTTAACATAGCTATTGAAAATGGCCCAGTCGAAATAATGGATTTTCCCATAAATAGCATGGTGATTTTCCATAGTTTTTTGTTAACGTTTACCAGAGGGTAATTTGAACGAAAACTCTAGGTCTCAAGCTTCGACCCATATCCAACATCAGAACCGCTTTCACAAAGGCGACTTTCCCGGTCCAACATCCCTGGGCGGGTCCAACGTTCAGCTTCATCGTCCACGTCATGGTCACTGGTAGCAAAGAGGACCTCGTTGCTGGGTGCAGTGCCGATTTTACCGGAAAAATGAAATGGTTGGTCCATCTATATATATATAATATATAATTATACATAGGAGTTTGTCTGAACATAGGGTATCCCTAAATCTCATGGTTATCCATCATTGTGCTTATTTGAATGATTACAATTATAATGATTTCAAATGGCTAGTTGGGGGTATGCCACTTTCTTATCTTTCTTCAGACACATCCATATGAACCATGGATAAAACATGGAAATCCCTTGCCCCCCTAATATTTCATACTGCGCAACAGCCCTTGGAAGGCTACCTCATTTTCAGGGCGGGATATTCCTTTGGTCGGATCCCAGCATTCCAATCTTGTTATGGGCCCTGTATCAGGCGTGTGCTTGGGGATTGCCAGATCCATGAACCAAACGGCGGAACGGATCGTGAAAATGACATGGGGTTGTCCAAAAGTAGAGGAGTAGTGGGTGTACAGAGTTTGTTTCTCTCTTTTTACAACATTTAGCCCTCCATCCATCTCATGACCCTTGTGTAATATCTTTTTGGGGGTTGTTATACTTGGGTTGTCCAAAGCAGTGCACCCCATTCCATCTAAAGGTTTGCCAGCTTCGTCCCAATCATGGCAAGATCTTTTCAACAAATTGGGATTTGAGATGCCGTCGTACAGTAACAAATCATACGCAACACCTCAGCAAATACCAAAGTCTAACCATCAATGGGTTTTGGTCAATAAAGACAACATCTATTTTTTTCGTAATGTGGTAAACCTGATGACAAGCCCATGGTTTGGGGATGATTTGGACCACTAATCTATGGCAATATTGGAGGATTGGTTGAGTATTTGGGGAAATTACTTTTGCCACATTATCATTTACCCTCTGGTAATGACTAATATAGCTATTGAAAATGACCATAGAAAAAGTGGATTTTCCCATTGAACATCGTGATTTTCCATAGTTCTGCAAACGTTTACCAGAGGGTACCGGTTCTTGAAACCGCAGGGACCTCCAGATTCTTTGAACCCACTCACTCGGTCTTGCCGCTGCTGCCATCTCCACCAGGGTTCCAGAAAGGAAACACATGGCATAGTTCTGATGAAAAACTATATGTGTATTGAAATAATCTACTTGTCTATATATCATTGTGTAACCCATAAATCTGGGTAAATTATAATATTTCACCTGAATCTTGCGGCCATTTGGGGATGATTTCCCCAATCCTAACCATGATTCCAGGTTCGGTCGCAGTGAGGTCGTGATCAAATTTACCCAGATGAAATGGATGAAATTCTACTGTAGCACGTCACTGTCTATATATCATTGTGTATCCCATAAATGGTAACACAAAGAGCAGGGAACCAGGTATCTTTCCCTGCGAGCCACTCGCTGGTTGTGACAAATGATCATCCGGGAATCGCCCACGTAAGCGCAGACCACGCAGCCTGCCTGGTGGAATATGGCCAATGGGTCGGGTCCATGGTGATGGCCAATATTGGTAGTACTTTTTTTTCCAGGGTGATATGATCTTCTTTTTTGGCAAGTAAGTCCAAAAAGAAGATCATATTGTAAATGCAATCCTAAACATCTTGCTGATCGGATCTATTCATTTTGGGATTTTCATATAACTTAAAGGGGCTATGAACTACTCTTTGGATGGGATTAAGAAGGTGTTTCACCAGTAAAACAAAGCCATCCCTGGAACATCCCGGAAGCAATTTTCATAAACCACAATTAGCTGGTTGGTGGTATACCAACCCCTCAGAAAAATATGAATTCGTCAGTTGGGATGATGACATTCCCATATATGAAATGGAAAGTCATAATCCGTTCATGTTCCAGTCACCACCAACCAGATTGTTCGGTTTTTCGAATTTCCGGCCATGAGTTGACTAAGTGGGCTGGCCCCTTGATAGGAAACCGTGGCCACGGTTGGGAGTTCCTCCAAGGCTGATACCGCGGGGATTGCCTCAAACACACCCAGGTGAGGTGTGTTTTCAATTAAGTCAACAATGGCCCCTAGAATAGAACACACAAAAAAAGGACCGGTTGAACAAAATACTAAATCATAATTAATTCATCTACCTATTGCCTGTGAAAAATGAGGAAAGTGGGGTGGCCCCCTTGTTGATCAATCAACCCGTGGGAAACAAAACGCACCAAAAATGGATGGTCTACAGTAACAACTAATAGGAACTGATCATTGTAACCAGACCAATATGAACAATTTCCACAACCTTTTGTGGATTTTTGTTCCATGCGTAACATGATGATCGTGATTTCCATAGATGTTTAAATGGTCCCTGTGGACCATTCCAAAAAAACAACATGAAGCAACCCCAACCAATTTGCGGGGAGCACATACGTTTTTTTTGCAGTCAACAATTAACTGGTGGCCAATGGTCGCCCATAAGCACCAATGCGTGTACTCCACAAGTAATTCCAAAAGATCCTCCCGACATAAACATTGAACGCTACAGTATACCCACTTGGGTTTGCCTGAAATGGGGATTTAGTCATTGAAAACGGAGTTTGGTAGAGATTAATTACAGAAATCATCTCGCAAAATTGCGGTTAAAATTCAGCAATGATGAGACAAACAAATCTAATCACGCATGATCGGCAAAATCCGAATTTCTAGTGACACACACAACCGCAGACACAGCACTGTGTGCGAACAAGGACAAGGCCAAACAAGTATTGATAGTTTCTTCGAAGGAAAAAAACAATCTCGTGGAAACTGCTAAATGACAATTTCTTAGCAATTCCTTGCCACAACATAAGTAATATACCGGTTCTATGATTGATCTATATTAATTTTTTTGTTTGCTTGAGAACAAGGCGCCCCGAACCCGGATGGTGTACCAGAATATCTCCCATTGAATCGTTATTTTGTTGATATGCCGCATTTCTGGACGAACCCCTTATTGGATGTAATCTATTTATCAAAGGAAGTTGGGAAGCAATACTTCCGAGGTACGGACAAATAGAATATTGAGTCTTGAAATGATGAAGGGTGGTGCGCGATTGACACTTGACCTTGAAGGGTGGTGTGCGATTGAGACTTGACCTTGAAGGGTGGTGCGCGATTGAGAAAGGGTGGTGCGCGATTGACAC
>Ga0126342_10014540_pt1 | contig 13884 bp, 9 predicted proteins | sample Cyp1metagenome_FD_92528 | JGI IMG/M metagenome (GOLD analysis project Ga0126342, IMG submission 92528) | Coral microbial communities from Lord Howe Island, Old Settlement Bay, Australia - Cyphastrea 1 metagenome | ecosystem: Host-associated > Invertebrates > Cnidaria > Coral ...
CAGCAACCACACCAACCACAACAACCACAACAACCACAACAACCACAGCAACCACAGCAACCACAGCAACCACAACAACCACAACAACCACAACATCCACAACAACCACAACAACCACAACAACCGCCACCACCACCACCAACAACAACAACAACAACCACAACAACAACGACAACGACAACGGCAACGACAACGGCAACGACAACGACAACCACAACAACAACAACAATAACAGCAACCACAACAACCACAACCACAACCACAACCACAACCACAACCACAACCACAACCACAACCACAACCACCACAACAACCACAGCAACCACAACAACCACAACAACCGCAGCAACCACAACAACAACCGCTACCTCAACAACATAGGTCCAAGATGGGCTCGAAGATCGGATACCTCCAAGCTGCCCCGACATAGGGCCCAAGACTGCCCAAGATGGGCCATCATAGCCCCACCATCGTTCAAGATGGCCCAACATAGCTGCAACTTGCAACCTGGCCTCTAGATTCTAGATGGGCCCAACATAGCCTCAAGACAGCCCAACCTTGCTGCGCCAACATAGACCGCCGGCGCGCACCACCACCACCACCACCACCACCACCACCACCACGAGCACCACCACAACAACAACAACAACTACTACTACTACTACCACTACTACTACTACTACAACAACTACAACTACAACTACAACTACTACTACTACTACTACTACTACTACTACTACTCCTACTCCTACTCCTACTGCAACTGCAACTGCAACTGCAACCGCAACTCCAACTCCAACTCCAACTACAACTACAACTACCACAACCACAACCACAACCACAACAACCACCACAACAACAAGAGCAAGAACAACCCCGAACGCTCCACGTTCGGGCCCTTTCCTTCTTACCTTTTTTTTTGTTTTCTTTTCCCCTTTGGCCCCTGGCCGGCTGTTGGGCGTAAGCCCTTAAATCCGGCCAGGGGCCGTAGGCCTTTTTCCTCTCCGTAGGAGAGAGGGCTGCCCTCCCTGCCCCCCGCCCTGCCCCCGTCACCGGTGTCGGTACAAACACCCCGCCATTTACGGCGGTTGCTTTCCCAATTTTTTCGATCTTATGGATCAAGATGGGTCAACATGGCCCAACATAAGCCCCAAAATGTGGCCCAACATAGCCCCCAGATGAGCCAACATGGGCCGCAAGCTGGGCCCACATAGCCCCAAGATGGGCCAACATAGCTCCAAGACGGGCCAACATAGTGCCAACATAGCCGCAAGCTGGGCCCACCTCACCCCAAGATGCGCCTGCTACAGACTTTATGATCCTTTACCCTCCAGTGGGCTCCTGGCCGGCTGTCGGGCATAAGCCCTTAAATCCGGCGAAGCCTCGCCGTGTGTGGCGTAGCCTGCAGCTAGCTTTAGCTAGCGCCGTGCCTGCTGCCGACCCCCCAAAATCCTTCAGGCTGGTGGTGTTTTCGGGTTTTTGGGGCTCCGGGGCCAGGAAAAAAGATGCTAAAATTATAAGATGCTTTTGGAAATCGATTTTGGACCGTTTTTGAGCAATTGTTTGACGGATTTTTGCTGCGCTCGGGAAGCAAAAATATCGTAAAATTCAGTGCTTTTGTCCTTTTCGCATATAGGAACCACATCTTGCAACATTGTGAAAACTGCGTAAATAAGAGTGCTTTTGCTAGGCACTGCTCCCGATGCGCAAAAAACACAAGTGCTTTTTCCCCCGAGAATTTCAAACAAATATGAAAACACCACCTACTTGACGATTTTCGGCCGCTACGAGATTGAGAAAAATAACTGCAGGGGTAACAACAACAACAACAAGAACAAGAACAAGAAGAAGAAAAAGAAGAAGAACAAGCACAAGCACAAGCACAAAAATGCGACAAATAGATATGTGGTTAGATGGTTTCAAGCTGGATATCAAAAGGGCATCACGCTGTGCTCTGCACCTGCGCGCACGCGCAGAGCACATGCACAACACCAACGCTCACACTACTGTACAGAACCCTTATGGCAATGCCGGTGCGCGAAGTGCGAAGCTCTATAATTATATATATATGTGTAGTGTATCTCACCCAAACGCGGTCATCCAGCCTCTTCACCGTTGGAAATGCCAAAGCAAGCCTGAAAAGCGCTCGAGATCGCTGTCTGTGTTCCAAAACCGTTTGTTGATACACTCTCAGAATGAGGTCATCGGTACTGTCATTGGTCACAGCAAACGCATTCGGACTAGGTACGCAATAGTGCTTCCACTTGCCATTCTTTGACAGACTGCTGCGACAACCACCACTACCTCCACTACCACTTGTACTGCTATTGTCAATGCTACGGCTACTCCAACCCCTACTCCCATTCTATACTACGAGGGATACACCCCTCGCATGACATGTTGTCGTCTGTAGGATTTGCTCGGTACCAATTTCGAATACTTGCTCCTGATGGGCTGCCACACAATACAACTTCCTTCTTTCCAACTACTCCCTGCTAGTTACCTCTCTTGGTTCCTGCTACTGTACCTACAATCAGCTATATACTCAAGAATAGTGAGCATCAACTGCTAAATACAAACTGGATTGTGTTGAAGCAATTCGACACCTACACTGTCTAGGACTGCTTGCCACTTACTACCAACTACCACTAGCAACTATATTTATCAAATTATACCAACTAGACTGGAATCTCTAACAACATATATGTAGACTTGCCAACAAGTGCCGCCATGCACCACCATGTACCATCATGTGCCACCACACTTCTACCACTCCATGACCATTACAGTACCACTTCGGTTGCCTACTTCTACTGCAATATTCTATTGCTGCTGCGACTGCTGCTGCTGCCCTCAAAAGCGCCACAGGACCCACAACCACCGCAGCCATCACTAATTTCACCTGCATGAGATACCACTGACAACTAGCGACACCACTCTGACCTCATCTCTACTGCATCTGAACCTGCACTTCTACTGTACTTGATTTCTTCTGCTTCCAACATCACCATCGGCGCTGGCCCGGCCAGCAGAACTCAAAATGAGTGACGTTAAAACATTCATCAAATTCTTACTGATCTTACTGGTAGCAGCAGTTGCGTACACAACATCTGCCAAGCAGCATTTTGCCACGGAGCGTCACTGCCGTGTACTGCATATCTTTGCAGCCTCAAAGCCCATGTCCACTTCCAATTTCAGCTTACTCTGAATGCCCCTACTTGGCTTCAAGCTGGAAAATGAAACCGGCTTCAAGGAGCGTTCGTTTCCGATGAGATGTACTGTGACTTCGAACAGTGCGTGTCAATATCATGTCTTTCATTGGTCTGTTTGCCATCCGCGGTTCACTGAGCAGTAGACTCTGGAGAAACATTGTCGTGGTCATGCGCCTAGGGACGGGTTGGTCCGTGGGAGTCCTTCATGGCAGCCACAGCTCTTCCGTGTTGCTATTGCCACAACTCTTGCTGTGATCAGGTAAGATCGCGATGCTGTCAAATTTTCACCCTATCAGAACAGAAGGCAAACCTGTTGCTTTTTCACGTAGGTGCTTGTAGCGTCTTCTAGCTATACGAGACTTGAGACGTTCTGAGACCATCTATACACAAGGTATCAACTACTGCACCATAGAGCAGGCATTTGTGCAATCCTCCTCGCGTGCTATTTGTTAGGTTCGACATGGCCAATTTCCAAGGTCTAACGCTGTTTTGGTTCTTTTGCCACATGTTGGGTTGAAGACTATGTAGCAGTCTCAAAGTCTCATGATGTTTTGCATGTTGCTTTAACATGCTAAAACCTCTTCATATTGTTCATGTTGCTGACACCTGTCAAACACAACTCTTCATTTTTTCACACGGGCAGATCGGAAGAAGACAGGATAGGCTCCAATCTGTAATCTCTTTTCAAGAGGAAGTCTAAGCCTATTTCTCGATACAGTACTGTGCCTTTTCATCTCTTGGACGTGAAGCTCAGCGGGATTCAATCGGCTCACATTGAGCAGCAAGCTTCCATTTGCTTCCTTCGCTTTGAGACGCGAAGTGGTCCTGTTTGATTTTCCCTCTTGCCAAGTGGTGAAATCGACGTGCCACGTCGGCTGCATGTTCGTTGCTGCTGCATGTCACTAGGAAGTTTTTGCGTTCCAGAACGGTGCCTTGGGGATAGTTCTAGAACGGTGCCCGCTGGTGGGCTTTCAGACTTGAGTTGACGACTCGCTCAAGTTCTGGCTGCATCAGAGACCAATGTTCGAAAGAACATGCTGGAAAATCGAGAAGGGCTGAGAAACGTCCACAAGATTATATTATATATAATAGATTATAATAGTATATTATATACATAATATACAAATACACGTGTAATTGTGACAGATTGTGAGAGGATATACAGGAGAGTGATGTTCTGGTAGAAATGCTATTTCGGAAGACAGCAAGAAGGAGGTCATCACTGCCGTTAGCAGTTCTGAGCAGTCATGAGCGCCTTATCTTTCTTTCATCATTAGATTTGTCAGGTGCCTCGAACTTTAAGATGCTCTAAGCACACCACTGTAGCATTGACAGTGAAGGTCTTCATCACCGCCTTTTGCTCCTTCTCTTGTGCCAGGCACAAGTTCCCACACCTGCCATCGCTTAAGCCGCGGTGCATAGGTCACGATGCTCTTTCTGCTGCCAGTGCCAACTCTGAGATACTGGCCCGTGGCGGGTGCAAGCTGTGCCTGAGCTCATGGGCCATGATGGCATCACGGTAGCATCATAGCACATGGATTTCTTAGATAAGTTGTGGCGTGACTGACCCTGCAGATCAATTATATATGCTGAAGCCATCAAAGACATCAAGAAACAACATCCCAAACTCATCCATTTTTTAATTCTGAACATTCAAGCCCGATACAGGAGAAGCAAAATACACAAACTTTGCCTTGGCTGTGTAGGTCCCCTAAGCTGGGACTTGTTGGGACAGCTGCTCAGCCCTGGACACTGCTCGCAATCTCCTGCACATCCAGAAGTGTAAGCGCCCATCTTGACGTTCCTCCAAGCACCTCTCGACGAGAGTGGAGTGTAGGGCGGGGCTTGCAGGGCACCGTACCAGCTGGTCCTGCACTGAGTCCGCACTGCTTGGCACCCACAAGTAATATGAAAAATCATGAAAATAATTGCGCAGGCAACCCAGGTACTGTACTGACCCCAAAACCATGCTCAACACCAATGTGAAGGCATCGAATTGATTGCTGACAGGCCCTCAAACTTGAGTAGCATCCTAAATTCTGTGTTGTGCCTCATTACCCCTCGGCTGGAGAGTAGATAAAAGGAAGAGTTTGAACCAAATACTGTACTGAGAGTAAGACACAAAGGACATCAAAGGGCACAAAGGCGATGGGATTCGCCAAGTAATTTGTTGTGCAAACACTTTCTTTCCTCAGCAAGCTGAGCTCTCCGACCGAAAAGAAACACGAAGTCGTGGACGTGCACAATTTGCACTACACAAAGCGTGGAAGTCAAGGGCTAGTGCCAGGCCCTGATTACTTAAAGCTGCAGACCCTTAGATGGTAATAGGCTGATGTGTTCAAAACGGAGTCATTGTATGTCATTGTGACACATTCGGGTTCGGGTTCGGTTTGAATGCTTCATGAGAATCTGCCGCGACGATCAAAAACTCTATCACTGAGCCTGGAAGATTGGCCATGCCGAGAATGCCCAGGTCAAGACACGAGGGCAGGAAACCATTTCAAACATCCTGTGAAATACACCACTTCAAAAACATAAGATAGGAAACGCACAAAGCGAGGAACATCAGTGAACTTTTCCAGATGAAGAGTCATGTCTAGCAATCGTACTGTACTGCTCTTGTGTAAAGTTAATCTCCATAATTACAGCTACAACATATTCTCCGTCGATATGTTCTCGCATCTAAAACAGGTCGAGACCCTTGAAGCACTTGGCATTCGGTACTACAAGTACTGGATCCATCTGGGTCCCTCTGGGTCCCTCTGGGTCCCAAGCCTCAAGCACTTCGGCAGCTTCTTCCACAATGACGATTTCTGGTCGTAGCTCCTTAAAGCAAGACTCAATGTGGCGTGCTGATAAACAGGAACGCTGTGGGCAGAATTGGTGAGGAATAAACTCTTGGTTGAGGGAGTCGTTCAATGGATGAGGGTCAGCCTTAGGGTGCTTGTTTCAGTTCATGAGGTTTGAGATTGTTTTGAGACTCTTGGGGTAAACTCTTGAGTTGTCAATTGACTGAGTTGAGCTAATCGAGTGCCCCAACGTTTGCATGTGCGTGTGTGATTGATCGATTGATCGATTGATGAACTGGCTGATTGATTGATTGGTTGATTGATCGATCGATTGAGGATTGTTGGTATTGATATTGTTTTTGATTGATGGATCGATGGATTGATGAATTTATTAATTGATTGATTGATTTGTTGATTTATTGGTTGGTTGGTTGGTTGTTTGATTGAATGATTGATTGATTAATTGGTTAGTTTGTTGGTTGATTGAATGGTTGATTGATTGGTTGGTTGGTTGGTTGATTGAGGATTGATTGATTGCTTGCTTGATTGATTGCTTGCTTGGTTGGTTGGTTGATGGACGTGCTGAACAAATATATGCATAAGTGCATTGACGGAGTGAGTGATTGATTGGGAAAGTGATTGAACATTGCACTCACAACCACAACCGAAAGCATACTTCAAACTATACTACAAAATGTGTTTGTAGCAGCAAAAGGACAGCGCAGGTGGCAGGAAGCAGAGCCATCACATTCATGTACAACCCTGAAGCTGGTAGCCAACATACAGTAGCAGTAGGAATGCCTCTGCTGCACCCATTGAGAAGTTGCTTGCAACCATGGCACAAAAGGGGCAGCACAGCAAGAGGATGCAAGAGGATGCAAGAGGAGAAACAAAATGAATCGACATGGTTTCCAGTCCAGTCCTTTAGCAGGAGCTGGTACTTTGAGACCGCAGTTGTTGTCATCCCAACAACCTGGACAATCTACAATCATTTGGACTCCCCGATGAGTCAGGTTGCATCAGATTGCATGTGGAAATTTACTGGGAACTTTGAGATTGGCATCCGTCGCCTGCATCTCCCGGAGAACTGCAAGTTTTCTGTCACGGTCCAGGGCCTCAAGTGACTCCCACCACTGCCCCTGAGCTGTGAAAGCACCGAAGGGACATGTGAAGGTGAAGTATGTACGGGACATACACTGTATGCACCAAAAAAGAATCTGCACCCAAGGCGCATATCTACATACTAGTAATAAGATGCATTGAGGTACTGTCTTGCATGTGCTACGCAAGCATATAGTAAGAAAGTATGAAGATACAATGAACATGTGGTAACATATATGTGTAATTACTATGTATTGTAAACTACGTTCTCAAGCTCACTACGCTCAACAGGGATCTATATTATATTTACAGTACCTGAAGCTTCAAAATCCTGTTTTTATTTTGAGCGGTTGTGTTTGCTCAATTTCTTGGTGCGTTTGGATCAAAATTGACCGATTTGAGTGTTTTGGTGAAAATCTGTGCGTTTCCCAATTCCACATCCATCAAATCACCCCAATATAGCAATTTCATCGATGATGTGATTGGTATGATGCTTCAATTTATAAGATTTTATAAGTAGCGGTTAAGCCGCTACATCTTGCATGTTTTACAACATACCCTATCAATGTTGGAGCTTTCACCCCATTTTGCTCATAGACTGAAAATATTTGAAAATCACAAACATACACTTTTTGGATTTTGAGGTCGTTTGGTGATTTTTGAGTCCGGTTGATGGATTTTTGAGTCCGTTTTGATCCAAAAACTAGGCGTGTTTTTTTCATGGTTTGGATGCCTTGTGCACCAAAATCAACACTTGGGCGGCAACAACTCTCTAATTGTTCAGTTTTTTGCATGGCTGAGATCAAATGTTTCATTACCCCAGGTTAATGATTCAGTCTTGAGGATCTTCTGGAGTAGTCAGCCGTATCTTTGATGATTACAATATATTACATTTTTTCTAACTAAAAACCAATGAAAACATGAATAGTGGTCGCTTTGGGTCAAAGGCTATTTTTTATGAGCGACCCTATTGAAAACTAGGCGACAGCCTAAACAGACAATTTATTTTGAGCGTTTGAAGATCCAGGTATATCATATATCAAATATGCATCGTTGTGATGTGCCTTCTCCATGGAGTTGCCTTTGACAGGCCTTCTATGGCCCAAACAGCTCTGCTTTCCGCATTGCGTTCCAACAAATGTGCCAGCTCCGGCAGGATTCCTCTCGCTTCTTCGTGAGCCTGCAAAGGCAAACGCAATTCTGGAGTTCCAAAATCGGGATGGTGTGTCACGGCAAACGCTGAGTGCTACCTATGGGATACAAGCAGCTTGGGCAGAAGATTTCTTCTGGTATTTCCCTATATCAGTGACTCCAGTGATATCAATATTGTATCGATTGCTTATGACTGCTCCATAGATTGCTCACAATTGCTTCGTAGATTGCTTGATAGATTGCTTCCAAGTAAAGTTGGTGCCAGGGCCTCTAAAAGCCACTGACGGTAGCATTCTCGCCGATGCTCTCTGTGTAGCCGCCAAAGATCCTGTTTCTGTCGCATGCTCAATCAGTCGCCAGGGACAACCATGTCAGGACAACACATGCACCTGATGCGTTTCCCCTCCCAATCCAAATTAATCTGAATCATGTTGCATGTTGCGGTGGAGTTCAGCTTCAGAACACGATACATAGCAGCACTTCTCAAAGCCATTGCAACGCAAACAAAGCCATCATGCAAAGCAATAACAAATAATAACAATGCAAAGAACAAATAAAGAAAGCCATAGAAAGCCAAAAAATGCAGGTATAGACCATATGATACGAGTACCATATGTACGCATTGAACAAGAACCAAAACAACATCCATATATTTATCGTAGTGGCCTCTTGCCGCCAATCCAAATTCCGCATCTCCGGAGTCAGTGTTTCGTAGTATTCTTCCAAGTACGGAAGCCTACAATGGGAACACACATGCGACAGATTGCGACAGCAACAAGTAACTTTTGCAAGCACTCATTCTTATCATTCTTCGCGCTGAAAGATTCAACCCAAGCCAAAGCAGTGTGGATTATTTAATTATTATATTGGCCATTGCTTTGAATGCGTTTGACTCTTAAACACGGTGGGATAAGTCACACGGGTGTACTATTTCACGTGGCTTCGCCGTATTATAAATATAAATATTATACTAGATTAGCTGAGTAGCTCGTGCAATCGTTGATTCCAAGAATGCGGAAATTGTCGGCTGTTCATCCCTTGCATTCCCTTGTAGCTTGCATGTTCCACTCTAACGTTTCTTTGCAAAGTTTTTTTCGAAAGAGGTCGGATATGGTCGGATGATCAGATGGCTAATCTTAGGATGCTGAGCTTCACGTGGCTTGGCTGTTGGTGGACTGTGGGGTTCCTTCTCGTCTTGTCATTACAGATTCCACACCTCATACATTCTCAATCATTCTCATACTATACAATTGATTTGGTCATGCTGTTGGATTTCCCAATGGTGGACCTACTGCACTTGTAAGATGTTGTACGGTTGTACTGACACTCAAGAACAGGATGTATTATGATGTATTTACCTTCACACAATAGGTGCCTGCTGTTGCAAAATGCGCACGTGCCGAGTTGCACTGTACATGAAATTGGCGCCACTAAACTGAGCAAACAAAATACCTGAATACATCTGAATAAGTCTGAATACATTTCGCAGGGCAGTTTTGCTATTGTTCCAGAGCGTCAAGCTCATTTCATGTTCTCCGGCGCTTTTGCTGTTCTGGTAGGGTCGGACTGCATTCCAAGTGAAATTCCCTGCAAGACTCCTCTGACAAGTCTGGCATGGATCGTTGGGCCGAGCTACATTCGGCAGCTATATCATACTATCTGACATTCATCAAATAGTTCCGCTGCGGTCAAGGCATTCTGTTTCACTCTGTGTAAGTGTCATTGCGTCAATAAAAATGCATAAAATGCTATAAAATCAACGTCAACTAAGTCAACTAGTACCAATGCGAGGGCTCTTCATTGCATTTGCCAAGATGCCATGCGTAGTGAAGCTCTTGGAAGAAGTCCATGCGGCTCCTGCGGTTGACTCATGATTGTCTCAATTCCCAAAGGATTCTCAGACAACTGCGACAACTGCATGTTTCTCAAGCCAGCAATGGTAAGTTTTCGTTCGTAGGTCCCGGGCTTCTTCTTTTCATCGACCTGCTCGGTCTGCTCGTTGTCAACATCGAGTTTTCTCTCGTACATTTCATTCTCTGCCTCAAGTCAAAGAAGTGTGGAAAGCAAAGCAAGGCTGATCAAGAAGCCGGCACTGAATCATGATTCCAATAGTAGAAAACTGTTTGGAAGCTAGGTGATTGGCAAGAAGGCATGGACAAGGCATGGACAAGCACGCACTAAAAGAATCTAAAAGACGGGAGATACCAGAACAATCGAGACCACCCCCCCAAGCGAGGTGGCTGCGGTGGCTGCATGCAGTTGCCTCCTCTTCATCTCCATCCTTGCCACCAAAAAGGGGGTCATCGTCGTCACTTTCTTCTTCAAGGCCAAAGTTCTTGAACTGCGCAACAGCCAGTTGCAATGGTTTGTGAGACTTGGCGAAGCCTAGAACCTATCTAGTCCTATCTTAGGTTTGCAAAAAGTGTGCGCGATACGGCGATACATATTTCATCATATTCCTAGGTGAAAAAACATTACTCGCATTGCAGAGATGTCTGACCCGCTGCTTCGACAATTTAAATGTTTGTTCCGACAATCAAAAAGTCTTGTTCGACAAAGAAAACATCTGGTATGAAAACTATCGTTCGACTACGTAAAACGTCTGGTTCAACAATTGCAATCGTCTGATTCCGCAGCAATGGTTTGACAATTAAGAATATTTAAAACCGACATGAAACCTAAACCAACCCAACCATATAAACCCTAAATAAACCCGACTCTGAAGCGTAGTTGGTAAGCCAAACGAATCGTAGTTTTTGAACCAGCAGAGTTAGTGATTGCTGAAGCGCGTGCTTGCTGGACCCGGACGGTTCATTCTGGCTGTGAAAGTTATTATAGTTATCTTATAATATCTTATAGATTCTTATAGTGTATCTATGTCTATCTCAGTTCGTGTCTGCATGATCTTTCGCAGTTTCACCCACGCCCTTCACCCTTGGGATCCCTTAGGCGCACCGATGGAAGACCTCCCTCTTGACGGATTGGCACTGGTGCGAGCTTGGCTGGGTCACTCGTTCCCAGCCATTCCTGCTTTAAATCGGTCACATGTGCTAAGAATGCAAAACAACGCAAAACAAATAAAATCAAATAACATCAAATATCATCAAATAACATCAGAGAGCCAAAATACCAGTATAGTACAAGTGTTGTTTCAAAGGTTTGCTGCCTTGATTTTGTCATCTGCGAGTAGCTCCCGTGGCTTTAACTGTCTGACGCTCCATCATATTTACGAAAAGGATCAAAAAGGCTTTTTTTAATCAGACTCGACAAGATTGGGTCAATGGATACTGGTCATCAATGGGATCATCTGATACCCGGTATCACTTGACTAATTGGGCTATTGAAAATTTAAAGTGAACAGTCAAGTTTACAGCAAATGGCAGGGGCTTGACAGTTACATTTTTTCTAGTACTAAGTATGTAGTGTATAGGACGAGTAGATACCAATAGTAGATGACTGAGCAACAAACAGCTCTGATCTTATGTCATCAGCCAGTGGTGCTCATGCAACAGGACGTAGAGGATGAGTGGAAATATGTCTCGCAGGTGCCGCATCTCTGAAAGTCTCTGGAAAATTTGGGAAAGGCTGTGAATCGCGACTTAAATGAGTCTGGAAAAATCGCACAGATCTGTACCGCAAATATGTCGGCGCGCGCGTCCTACTATTAATTTTTGAACCAGCCAAGCGAAAAAGAGTACCGGATGCACACATGGTCTAATAACATCCAATAACAATGTACAAGGGCGTGAGCTATTTTTTTCCATGCTGCTCCAAATCTCACTTGCAATGAGAAACTACAGCCCAGCATTAGGTGTAGCAATGCCAATGGTATATCGTTTTCGAGAAAGACTAGCGACATGTGCAGGCAGTCCTTCATCACTCGCGACCAAACGTCATCATCCACCACCCAAGGGTCCTGTCTAGCAAGCGAATGAAGTTGGTCTGTGTGCTCAGATTTTCTCTATCTCTCTATCCCAGGTTCTCTCTCTCTCTCTCTCTCTCGCTGTCTCTCTGTCTCTCTTCGGACATGCAAGACTGATCTACAAGATACCCACTTGAAATGTTTTTCTCATGTGTTGCAGGTGCCAACCTGTCATACAGCCAAGCACTATCGAGACAATGCATCAACAGTCAAACAGATGGCTGCTGGCACCTACAAGCTGGGACCCAGTAGTCAAATTTGCTAACTCCATCTGACTCCATCTCCTCTGTAAAGTATCTTAGACACCTGTAGTGCTTGCCTGCTAAAGATCAGCCAGTGACCCTGCAGCATGCCTCAGGAAAATCTCCTTTGTCGTCGCCAAGACAATCAAGAAAGCCCTGCACGTTCTTTCTGTTGGTGCACGTGAATCACTTGCCTGGTCTACCACTTTTTGCCCCCTGCATGCTGCTAAAAATGTAAGAGTCGCGTCATCAGTGCGTGTCTATGCTGAAATCTCTCAAAGCACAATGCTTTCTTGCACTGCACCTGATAGAATGTCTCAAACTGCTGCTCGGACATGAGGGACTGGCAAATCCGCTGCGAACAAAATTGCGATGATTTGAGATGATGTATGGCTACAAATGCTGTCGAACAATGTCGAACATCTATGAACCCTGACAAAATCTCCGTCTCTGTCAGCTGAAGACACACTTGAAGTAACTGAAGACGTATGAAAACATAACTGTCTTTAGCTGGTTTCAGCTGTCAGGGAAGCTTTTGTGCGCCTTGGCTTGGGCAGCAGACACTGTGTGGCTGTCGACCAGCTTCATGGCCTGGAGCAAACACTGACGAGTTCATACGAGTTCTAGCAGTGATCGCCGTGAACAACGCTTAGCGGCTTTATAGATATCCATAGATTCCATAGATATCCATAGATTGCATCCCAGGTTTTCCCATGGACGAAGAATTAAACCGGCCAACAGAACCAAATGGAACAAGACAACCTTCGGTCTGAATGCGAAAGCTTACAAGGAAACTTGAAACTACCTCTGCTGCTCTCTTCCGTTCGTTCATCCATGTTCAGCTTCAACTGTGATTCACCGGTGTTCATTGTGCGTGTGTATGTATGTATGTATGTATGTATGGATGGATGGATGGATGGATGCATGCATGCATGCATGCATGCATGCATGGATGCATGGATGCATAGATGCATGGATGCATGGATGCATGTAAGTATGTAAATATGTAAGTATGTAAGTATGTAAGTATGTAAGTATGTATGTATGTAAGTAAGTAAGTAAGTAAGTAAGTTGAGTGAGTTAAGTAAGTTAAGTAAGGCAAGTAAGTTAAGTAAGTTAAGCAAGTTAAGTAAGTTAAGTAAGGCAAGTAAGTTAAGCAAGTTAAGTAAGTTAAGTAAGTAAAGAAAGTAAAGTAAGTAAAGTAAGTAAAGTAAGTAAAGTAAGTAAAGTAAGTAAAGTAAGTACTGTAAGTAATGTAAGTAAAGTGAGTTATATAAGTTATGTAAGTTTTGTAAGTTATGTAAGTTAGGTAGGTTAGGTAAGTTAGGTAGGTTAGGTAAGTTATGTAAGTAATGTAAGTAATGTAAGTAATGTAAGTAATGTAAGTAATGTAAGTAATGTAAGTAATGTAAGTAATGTAAGTAATGTAAGTAATGTAAGTAATGTAAGTAATGTAAGTAATGTAA
>Ga0126342_10014541_pt1 | contig 13883 bp, 9 predicted proteins | sample Cyp1metagenome_FD_92528 | JGI IMG/M metagenome (GOLD analysis project Ga0126342, IMG submission 92528) | Coral microbial communities from Lord Howe Island, Old Settlement Bay, Australia - Cyphastrea 1 metagenome | ecosystem: Host-associated > Invertebrates > Cnidaria > Coral ...
ACGCCTTGGTGCAGAGGTGGGCCAGGTTCAAGTAGGTTCCGGTGCGATTCGGGGAGTGTGTTGGCGCAACTTTGAGGTCAATTTCCAGCCAATTTCGGACGAACAATTCTGTGAAAACAAATTACTGCTGCTGTTGGGGATGCCACCAAAGCTTATTTCAGCCCACGTCTCTAAAGTATTGCGCCTGCCATGAAAAAGTGATGCCAGGTCATACGAAGTGCTCCACCTGTCACACAAAATCATCTTCCCAAAACTGAAGATCTGATGCTCCAAAATGCACTCTCAGGAAATGAGCGCCCGGACCTCCTAACATGTCTCTTGTACCGCGCCTGCCAGGGAAAATTCATCTTTGCAGATCCTCTTCGGATGTCCCACGCAACGCTTTTGAAACTGTTCAAAGGCCTCACGTTTTTTTGCCTACTTTTGACAAGGCGCAGAATCCCTTGCGCCGGCCACGCGAAACGACATCTGAATGTCCAAAAGTGGTCTGAACATGTGGTGCTTTTAACATTTTGACTTGGAAATGTGCTTCGCGCCACAATAGCGTACACTTTTTCAACATCTCAACTTCCAAAAGTGCTCCGAGGCTGGTGTTTTGCGCATTTTTGACTTGGAAATGTGCTTCACGCCACAACAGTGTACACTTTTTCATCTCTCATCTGGCCAGATGCTCCGCACCCCCCGCTTTAGCGAGCCTACTTTTTGGACTCTCCGGAGACTCAAACCGTTGGAAAAACACAGTGGTTCGCGACTTTTCTGCTTTTTCGCGCACCTGCATCTTCTTTCCTCTGATTCTTTCCTCTGATTCTTTCTCTGCTCTGATCTTCTTCTTTCTTCTTTCTTCTTTCTTCTTCTCTTCTCTTCTCTTCTCTTGTCTTCTCTTCTCTTCTCTTCTCTGACTCTTCCCACCTCTGCTTTTCATCTGTCCATATTGTCGGAAGTTTGACTTCTAAACTTCCTGCGATTTTATAGTAGTATTATATATGTGTATATATATATATACACATTACATATCTATATACGTATTTAGATGGTTCAATAGATGCAAATACCAGTATTGGATCCATCTCCAAAAGCACATTAGGGTTATAAGCGGTAAATATATGCAATGCAAAGAAATGAAATGCAAATCCAACGAACTGTAGTGCAATGGCACGTCACTTCAGGTCATGTCAGTTTGCCTGTCTGTCCGCCTGCCTGCCTGCCTGTCTGTCTATCTATCCGACCGACCTATTTACTTATCCAACCCACCTACCTATCTACACGTCTTCATATCATATTACGTAACCAACACATTCTACATTACATGTCCATATATGAAGATATCGAAGGAGCTGGAGCCTGGAGCGGCAGTTGCTGTATACGGCAACTGTCACATGCAGAGATACTGGATAGTCGCAAGTACAGACTACAGACGGTCTTTCATGAGCTGGCTGCTCGACCCAAAGTCAGCAAGCTCTAAACCGTCTAAACTATTAAGGAGGTATCGGTGTGGACTGTGGACCTTTGTTCTAGGGCAGATAAGATATGATATTTTGACACTGTTTGTAATCGGCACTAATAATAGATAATCTACCAGTAGTGCCGCACAAGGCGGTGGCGGAAGTTTCAAGTATAGGACACTATAGGAGAGGTGAGTTGTTGTGATGCATGGATGGCAGGGCGAATCCGCTGATGGACCGAAAGGTGGTTGGAGTTGTGTTTCTTGGAGTGGTTGCAATGGTTGCAGTGGTCACCTCCCCCCCAACTGCTCCATATAGTGTGGTGTAGCGAAGTTGTAGTTGTAGTTGTAGTTGTAGTGTAGTGTAGTGGAGTTGTAGTTGTACTGTAGTGCGTGTAGTGTAGTTGTAGTTGCAGTGCAGGTGTAGTTGTGGTGTGGTTTAATTAGTGTAGTGTAATGAACTGTAGCGTAGTGTACTGTAGTGTTGTGTACTGTAGTGTACTATATATAGTGTAGTGTCAGTGTAGCCTAGTGTAGTGTAGTGTCAAGTAATGTAGTTGTAGTTGCAGGGCAGTGTAGTGTAATTAGTGTAATATAATGTAATGCAGTTGTAGTTTTAGGTGTAGTTGTGGTTGTGGTTGTTGTTGTGGTTGCAGTTGTAGGTGTAGTATAGTGTCGTGTAGTGTACTGTAGTGTAGTGTAGTTGTAATAAAAGTTGCAGTCGCAGTTGCAGTTGTAGTGTACGGTAGTGTAGTGTCACTAGTGTAGTGTAGTGTAATGTAGTGTAGTTGTAGTTGTAGTTGTAGGTGTAATTGTGGTTGTGGTTGTAGTTGTAGCTGTAGCTGTAGGGTAATGTAGTGTTATGTTGTGTTAAGTAATGTAGTTGTAGTTGTAGTTGCAGTTGTAGTTGTAGTTGTAGCTGTCTATCTATCTATCTATCTGTCTGTCTGTCTGTCTGTCTGCCTGTCTGTCTCTCTGTCTATCTGTCTATCTGCAAGCTTGAAAACTAAGCTATCCGGCAAGACTTCCTCAATGTTGTAATTTGACAACATCGAAAACGCAGCAATTCCGCAAGATTTCCTCAATGTTTTAACTTGACAACGTCAAAAACGAAGCAATTCTGCGAGGCTTCCTCAATTTTCGAAGTTGACAACATCAAAAACGAAGCAATTCAGAGAGGCTTCCTTCAAAAATGGAAAGCTGAGTGCAGAGCTGACGGCCTCGTGGCCATGCGTTCTGCGATTTTTTCCACTCCATCTGTGTAAAGTGCTGTGCCCAAAGTGACGCCAGGTCATACGAAGTGCTGCACTTGTCACGCAAAATCATCTTAGCAAACCTGAAGATCTGATGCTCCAAATGCAACCCCTCTCAGGAAATCAGCGCCCTGACCTCTTAACATCTCTGATGAACATGTCTTTTGTACTGCGCCTGCCACGCGACATGCATCTTTCCAGATCCTCTTCAGATGTCCCACGCCTGCCATCGTTTTTGGAAATACTACAAAGCCTCCACGTTTTGCTCACTGTTGGCAAGGTGCAGAATCCCTTGCACCTGCCACGCAGAACCACATCTGAACCTTCAAAAGCGGTCCGAGCATGTGGTGTTTTTAACATTTTGAATTCGAAATGTGCTTCGCGCCACAACGGCTTGCACTTTTTCGACATCTCAACTTCCAAAAGTGGTCCGGAGCTGGTGTGTTTTGTGCATTTTGACTTCAAAATGTGCTTCGCGCCACAACGGTATGCACTTTTTAATCTCTCATCTCCCTCCGCGCCGGCCGCTTTAGCGAGCCTTCTTTTCAACCCCCTGGAGCCACAATTCATTGGAAAAAACACAGTGATTCGCGACTTTTCTACCTTTTTGCGTGCCTGCATCTTCTTTCTTCTGACTCTTTCTCTTCTCTGATCTTCTTGCTTCCCCTCTGCTCTTCTCTGACTCTTCCCACCTCTGCTTTTCCATCTGTCCATATGCTCGGAAGTTTGACTTCGAAACTTCCTTCGATGGTGGCGTCTTGGGGCTCTGAAGACCATGTATATAATTCGTTGAGACGTAAGCAACATGACCCAGATGCAGCTGGAACTGGACCAAAGCTCTTGCAAATTAAATCGCGCCGCGCACATACCTTCATTGTGTTGTGAAATTAAAGGTTTCTATACTCCAAATCTACCTCAAAGATCCTTCAAAACAACACGTTTTGGGTGTTTGTTAAATATTGTGTTTTGTACTTTAACGATAAAAGACGTGTCTTGAATGCAGGGGGTGATTCATCAAAATCATTGCTTTAAAATCAATATGGACATGTCATTGTTCAGATTGTTTCCAAACCACCAGATTCCACTGTGTGTACTGATACTTGGACATTGAAGGTTCGACGCTGCTTCTCTGAACTGACATTTTTTTTTTGTAGATTTGCTGCGTTTCATGCAGTAACCTGCCAACAAAGGCAAAAAATCAAATCGCAGACAATCAATGTTGCTGACTTTCTTTTCTTGAAAAAACACAATTTAGGACACGTCCTAACGTTGAACTAAATTTTTCGAGGTCCAGAATTTCGGTGTCAAAATTGTCAGAAATTGTTCCGTGAAAATGTTGAATCCAATACTTGGAGGGGCAAGTCTTGACTTCGAACCTATTGATGCCTTGAACTCTGTACAGAAAGTATTCTTGGGCCAGTCCCAACTTTAAAGTTATGTACTTCAAAGTCCACCATATCTATTTGTGGGGGCCAACTTGATCTTTGAACCCTCAGGACTTAAAACCCAATTTAGAGCGTCTCAGCGGCCAAAATACTTTTGGCCCAGAATTCAAGAGGAAAACAAAAAACATCATCTCAAATCATCAGCTTTAAACAACTGAAAGGGGGAGTAAAGTCAGGCGTCCGCGCCACACTTCCAGTAAATACTAAAATACAAGGAACCTATGTAAGGTATGCAACATACAGTACAAAGTCCTAGGGTTCAAGACACATACAGAGCTTCTTTGTTGAGCATTGCAAATGTTGCACCCCTTAAACACATTTAAACTGGTTATTATTCTTTGATACCATACATACGTCCGTACTTACTCCTACCTGCCTGCCTACTTCCGTGCATACATAGATAAATAAACGCACATTTAGATACATTGGTACAAAAGACGTGACGGACAGATAGGCAGGCAGGCAGGGAGGCAGGGAGGCAGGGAGGCAGGCAGACAGGCAGACAGACAGGCAGGCACACGGGGAGGTAGACAGGCACACAGGCAGACGGGCAGGGAGGCAGGCGGACAGACAGACAGGAAAGGATAAGCAGGTAGATAGATACGATGCAGACTTGCAGACAGACAGTGGCTTGTGTACACACACACATAGATAAATTAATAATTCCATAAATAGATAAACACAGAGATAGATAGATGGATAAATCAATAAAGACATGCATAAATAGAATGAATGAATAAATAAATGAACAAATTAATGGATAAACAGATAAACAAAACAATGAGTAAATGAAAAAACTATTGTACCTGTGTAAACACCGCTTTCATGGACCTTCTCGAAATAGACACCAAGCTAGTCAAAATCAGAAATTAAATTTGAAGGGTTGCAGGGACAAAGGCCCCAACATTTCCCAAACAAACATAACAGAGTGAAGTGTGAGACCCTTGCACTGCTGCTTCAAACTAGTCTACCTTCACCGAGGTAGACTGGGTGGCTGGCGATGATGATCGGGAACTGATGAGACTGCAGAATGCAGGTGCTGTCATCGCCTTGGCCGGGCTCCCAGTGCTATGGCATTGCTTGGGGCATCTGCTGTGGGCCAGAGTCCGTTCCCACCCTTTCCTGTGACAGCGGATGTAGGAAGGCGTGGAACTGCCTGATCCCACATGCCCGGCTGTGAAGTTGCACTTTTCAAAAGGGTGACCACTAAGTCACAAAGTGGCGGCTTTGATTCCTGCTTAGCGATGCAAGAGTCTGGAGGTACACTTTCGTGCACCTAGTGGATTTGTCTTCTTGCAGTTCAAGACTATCTTTGACTATCTTTGTGCATTTTGGCCAAACTCTGTGCTACAATACAATGCTAGCAATACTACAAGCGCCTCCATGTGTCCCTAATGTGTTGGTCATGCACAGTGGCTTCTCCACGGCCTTTGGCAAGGACCGTGCGGCTGCTACCATGTGGATGTGCGGCAATCCCAGGCTGCGGAGGGTCTATCCAGACGGACCGCGTTCTTTTACAGCCAATTTCATATCTCTCCCTGGCGTCAAACGTCCGCTCACAGCTCTGGAGAATCATTTTCCATTTTTTGCTGCCTGTTCTGTTGTTAGTCCACCCCTTGCTTCCCCTCTAAGAGGCTTGTTGGTGTGGCCGCAGACAGATGTTTGGCCCGTATTTTGGGTATCCACCAGGACACAAGCCTCACTTGATAGCCCTTGTTTTGGCAGTATATAGATTTGTCAGTTTTTCACCCTTACCATTCAGTTTTACGTATGGTGGCTACCTGGTCAGCATTTTGTTTGCAAGCGAAAGCAGGAGAACAGACCATCCTCTATGTACTTCTTTCGGTCTTTCGATCGTCATTTGGCAAATTACTTGAGATTGGGCAGCAAGTGCATGGGTTATATAACCAAAGAGAAACAAAACTCGGCAATGAAACCTCTCTCCAAAGAGGGGCTTGCACTCGGGTCTGCTGCTTGCATTTGACTTTGATGACATGCTGTCATCCTACAGGTCGGTGGAGCAGGTGCGAAATCGTATTCGAAACTCTTTGCAGCGCTGGGTCAGGGTGACTCAGAGTTCCGCAGTGGGTTCATGTTACAGAAAATCAAACTTAAAGATTTTTTCTGTACTGAAGCTTCAGCACAAACAATGGAGCAATAGATGACTTCTATATATGACTTTACTGTGAGCTTTGGATTTGAACCGGCAATGTAAATCTCTTGCCTTGGTGAAGAAGATAGAGGAGTTACGATACATACGATACATACGATACAGACGATACACACGATACATACGATACATACAATCAATACAATCAATACAATCAATGCATAAATAACGTGGTGGTCGTATAACAGCTTCGCATACACCGGCTGGGCATTCAAGCATCATGTAGAACCAGCGTTTCTCATTTCTCCAGAAGACTGTTGCTTTGTTTTCTGTTCCGTCAAATGGTGAAACATCCTGTAGCACATCAGAGAGGTGCAATGACTCATTTGATGGGCTTGACTATATGGCTCGTTTGACTTGGAAGGAACTTCTGAGTCCAACCGCATTGCTGATACTGCTGGTCTTTCCAAGTACAGCAGGGGGGTGTATGTAATATATGGGCAATATATGAACCTTTCTTGTTGCACGGGAAGCCTCCCAAACACCAGGTTTTCCGGATAGCGGGTGCTGAAACAACATATGCATATATATACACATACATAATATTAATATAGGTATATATATATACATAATATTAATATAGGTATATATATATATACATAGAGTATATAGATATGGCAGTGATTGTTTGCCAAGGACCGCGAGCATGCTGTTATCAAGCTGCATTCCCGAGAGTCTGGTTGGGCCATCATTGGCAAAGGCACCCTGGGAAACCTAGGCATCTCAAGCAAACACATTTGCAAAGTACTTTCTGAGTATTTGTGGAGTACTATCATCGAATAAGTAATATAATTAAGGCAAAGTAATAAGTAATAAGGCAGCTTGATAGCGACATCTCGAGGATCAGCTACTATCACAATCAGTGCATAATCTTGATGTGTTGCTACGTTTTACTCTATACTTCTTAACAGTTTTTTTTTCTGTTCCTTGAACGCTTTGCATTCTTAGCTCAGGGTTCCTGCAAAGGTTAGGAGTTCACAAATCCTGTGAATCGTAGCTTCAGTGTAATGTTCAGATTTCCACTTGGAAAAACTCCAGATGAGCAGCAGGAAATCTAAATCAAATCTTTTGAAGCCATATCATATATTGTCATCCTATCGATACCAGCTTCATAGACCCTTTAATGCCGTTTGATTAATGCAGCTGTCTCTGCCCAGCTTCATTCTATTTGTTCGTCAAATTCACAGGAGGTCACCAGACAGATTCATCGCAGAAGTGCAGGTCACCCGCTCAACTCCTCCAATGTTCAGATCAGATTGATGTTTGACTCATGGACATTCTGCTGTCGTCACAAGCTTGGCATGAAATTCGCGCTGTGCAGGTGGCTCGACCATCAGGGAGCTTCAAACCTCCACACAGGCAGGGCACTGCACAAATTAAACACAAATTGAAGACAAATGTCAATTGGATTCTTCTCGAATGCTTCTTAGGATTCTAGCCTGGTCCCAAATCACTCTGCATCACAAACAGTCACAAACAAGACTGGTTCGGAGTGATGCGGAGTGATTTGAATGTTTTTGCAAAGTGTCAATGCCGGAAGAGAGTCGATATGTTGGAGGGTACTTGCTTGTTTGTCGACTTAGGGAATTCCTCCCAATATCTGCCCCAACGGAACTTCATTGCTTGTGGGTGTAAAGATCAAGATACAAAATGAACTTGACATGGGCAATGACATGAGCCTCATATTTGTATTTGCACTAAAGCACTTGTGACTCTGGGGCTCCAGCAGTTGTGCTGATAGAATTTTCTTTTGATCAACATCAAGAGCATGATTCCCTTCCCTCCAACTCTACACAGGCTTTGTTTTCGATTTTTCGATTTTTTTAAGATAGGAAACTGAGGGAAACTTAATTCAAAAGACCATTAGGTAATTATTGATGAAATGTTTGTTTCTTTGACTCATCGGGAGGATTCTGGCCTCAAATTGTTTACAGCCTGCATTCGGATGCAGCTGTTTCCCTGGTATTGAAATGCGACTGCAATGGTGTCGTTGAACAACCTGGACGAGCAGATTGGTGCGTTGGAAGAAGATGAAGAGGAAGAGCCTGAGGACAATGTCTGAGATGAATCCCATACCATGTGTTTATTTCATGATGCATGTGTCTTGAATTGGATAGTCAGAAGGCAACCATCCCGACATATCCAAATTATCCAGCAGATTCTGGACAGTTCTGAAGTGATGATGTGCCCACCTGAGGAAGATCCAGTCTCACTTGCTGAGATAAACTCTCCTCGGCTTGAAGATGAGAGAGGTTCGAAGTCCAAAAGGATGAGGAAAGAGAAAGACCAAGGCGAAGACATCGCCAGAGAAGAAGCTCCCAAGAAAAAGAGAAAGGACGGACCGTGACGGACCGTGACGGACCGTGACGGACCGTGACGGACCGTGACGGACCGGATGAAATAATTTTGCCCGTGACAGAGCTGTAGGGCTTGACACAGCAAGATCCCACTGAGGTTGAGGGTGAACTTGGGCAGCTTCAAGATCTCTTCCCCTGACATCACTAAGTCAGCAAGCTCTGGCATTGACGATTTTTATTCTCAATAAGTTTGATATGTGAAGACTCTGACATTCCAATGACGACTGACTTGATTGGTAAAGCTGCATTAACTTACCACACATGGAGGGTTTTCCGATCGACACGATCCAGCGGCGTCATATATGAAAACACAGGTGCATCCCTGGAACCAAATCTAAAAGGTGAACATGCCCACTCTGTATTGCTATCAGCTTCGGAAAGTTGTTTTGTCCAACAGCCTTCAAGCCTCTTGGTGCTTTTTCAGGACAAGGCTGCCCGGAATGCTGTGTGCTTCCGCTATTTTGAGGGCAGATGCAAGTTTGACGATTGCAAATTCCTACATGTCAGCCCGAGCAAGCTCACACATGACGAAAGGGCTCAGGTGTTGCGAGAGCTGCCGCTGCGGGAATACAGCAAAAAATTGGCAGAGGTGATTGCAGGCACAACGGATCTCAAGAGTTTCGCACACATTCATTCGCTGCTTGCAAGATCGCTGATTCTTCATGAGTTCTCTGGCTTGAAACTTGTTGCCGAAAAAGTGTGAAGAAAAACTCTGAATCCCAGCCAATCATCCTGGTCCAGGTCTCAACATCCCGCGGTGCAAAGATTTCCACCAGCGTGGTGGCTGCAAAAGACCTGCAGGCAAGTGTCACTTTTGGCACCTGACTGATGCCACAGTGGCACGCTGGGCCCCTTGGGTTCAATGGTGAGATGCTCCTCTTGGTCCTTTGTTGGGTTTTTCCGTTTGTTCACTGAGAGAATGTAGAGAATGCACAAAAGTCAAGGTAGCATTGCAAGTTCTTCCTCCTGGGTTTCACCATTTTGCTTGCATTTTTATTTGTATCGTATTAAAACCATGATTAACTGGTCATTCATATATGGATTCCAGGCTGGATTCGACTTCTGGTGCAACACCTGCTCGAAGGCTTGTTTTGATTCCACTCCACTTGATTTCGACTTCTCCGACCTTGGGATATCTTGAGATGTTTTTTTGATCTTGGACTTGACATTGCTGAGCTTCTTTCAAGCGAACAGATTGATATGTGAATAATCAGAGGCTCTATAAACAGCAGGACAGGAAGATTCCAAACTAGGAAAGGCATACAGAAAGGAAAAAAGCAGTTGGAATTCCAGTGATTGTTTCCCGTGCGCTTCCCCAATATTGTGACACTCCAGGCTTTTACTTCCAAAGATCAGATGATGGAGCCTGCGATGCATCAAACGTTTTTGTTTCACATTTTCGTTTCAATTTACCCCAGCTTTGGTGCCTGCCCCTTGTCCCCTTGTACTCATTTTGTCAGCTTTTCATGTGGTCTGTGGTCGATTAAATTGTCCAGGAGCATAAGGCTTCGAAGATTCATTGCCAGAAGGCTGGCATCCCGTTTCGACCGCACAAGACGGCTGGGACGTGGCCTTCCAGGGGCCGTTCTGGAAAAGGTGGTCGGGGCTGTGGACAACGGCAGGAAGACTCCGAAGAAGCCGTGCCTCACCTGGACTTGGACTCTTTCATCGTCCGGGTTTCGGAGCAGACTGTTTCGAGTGAGAAGCAGGAAACAGATGCAACCAGTATATAATTCCGAGAACACCAAAGCACACTGCTGTTCTTCTGGGGTGCCTTCGTTTGAATGCGGCTATGACCCCCAACTCACCACTTCTGGATCCACGGATCTACTGCGAATTGGAATGAATCGGATATCCGTTGGGAGATCTCATTTGAACCTGTTTGAGGTATCTTTGAGAGGCCGTGGCCGTGGTCGAGGTTGAGAGCGAGCGGAGTGCTGAAACGTCTTAGCTGCCTTAGCTGCACACTCTGAAAGAGACCTGAAAGACCTGAAGCTGAGCCGTAAAAAGGTCAGGATTTTCTGGTCTAAATCTGCTGCAAATGCTTGCTGCCGAGTTCCGTTCGGAAAGCGTTGAGCGTATACGCCCGGAAGAAGTGAGTCAAGTCCTCGTCGAGCAAGTGAAAAAAAAACGATCCTACATCCTTTCGAATGGAGAGGTTGCAATGTTGTATACTTTTTTACAAGTAGTTGGGCAACCCGGGGGCGGAAGTTTCAAAAATGAAAGGCCTATAGAGCACAAAAAGAGTGTGCCTATAGGATGGCAATTTCTAGGGCTGTGGCGCTGTGCAGGAACAATCTTTTGACATCTCAGTCCTTTGACATCTCACCTCATGTCTTATCACCTCTTTTTCTCTTCTCAACTTTTTTTCAGCTCATCTCATTTCATGTCTTCTCTCCTCTTCTCAGCTTTTTTCAGCTCCTCCCAGCTCTTCTCAGCTGATCTCAAGTGTTCTCATCTCGTGTCAGCTCTTCTTCTCTCTTCTCAGCTCATCTGAACCCTTCTCTGTTCAGCTCATCTCAACTCAGGTCGTCTCAGGGTTTTCCGAGCTCTTCTTACATCATCTCAGCTCATCTTAACTCACCTCAGCTCTTCTCTGGCCCAAAACCTGCTCCAAGGCTACAAAAAGTTGGATTTTGAAGCCTTTTTAAAAGCAAATTGAAAGGAACATGGAGAACGCCAAAAACAAGAAAACATGTCAAAAAATCATTGTCGCAAATTACACGGATACCCCAGGAATTCATATGGAGCGGATACCTTTAAAATTCATTTGGCTCGTGCAACATCTGCAAAGAAGATTGCGCGGATACCTTCAAATTCACTTGGATAGTGCAACCTCGACAAAGAGGATTGCACGAATACGCGAGGAATTCACATGCGACCTGCAACTCCAAACTTCCAATTAACAAGCACGAAGAGAAAAATATACGGATACCTACAGGAAATGCAATAACATTTCTGCACCGGTTGTTCGGCAGACCTTGCCCATCTTCAGAGGCACGTTTTGTATTCAAAACATCCGATTTCGAGCATCCTCTGCCTCTCAAAAACGCATTTGGTGCAAGAATAAGAAATCCTTCAAAAACTGAAAGCTCAAATTGTGAAAACGAAGCTCTCGCACAAGGCTTCCTTCAAAAACCGCCAGTCGAAATCATGCAAACAAAGTTGTCGCGCACGACTTCCTTCAAAAACCGCAAGTTTAAGTTGTAAGAGCGAAACTTTCGTGCGAGATTTCTTCAGTGTGAGACTTCGTTACTGTGAGGCTGTGAGGCTTCTTTGTTGTAAGACTTCTTTGCTGTGAGACTTCTTTGTTGTGAGACTTCGTTGCTGTGAGACTTCTTTGCTGTGAAATTCGTATGACGGAAGTATGGAATCTAAACTTCCTTTGATGAGATTTTATTGACGTTTCAACGCATCGAATCTAAGTATTGAGGGGTGATTGAAAACCTGCAGACATTGACTCACATTCTGCATTTTGTTTCCAGGGCTTGGTATCATTTTCGCATGAGCAACACATGAACTTTTCACGAAATCTTGTTTCGTCCTTGATCGTTGCGTGAGGCCCGGATAGATGTCGATCCAGACAACCAACGCGTTACCATCTCTGGAAAAGAGGACGCTGGCTGAGCTGGTGGGCAATTGGAGAGCATGTGGACCTGCAATGGCCAGCCAGAAATTCCTAATTACCCAATTTCAGACGTAATCCAATTAGGTGGGTATCAGTTCAATAGTCGAATTGGTTGGAAACATATCAGCAGTCACATTCACAAGTGTCCATACATTGTTTACATTGGTTGCATGTGGAAATGCAAGAGAGAAAATGTTGGAAACGGGTTCAGCTCACTAATGGCTGCTGACCTAGGACCACTTGCTCTCGGTTATTGTAATGATGTGCTGACTTGCACTGTGGATATTTGAATCCTAAGTATAAAACTCGCGTTGTCACGTTTGCCTTTCACAGGATAGTGTAAGAGAAGCCAAAGCGCGTATCATGGAGATCCTTGGTTCCAGAGGCATCTTGACCGAAACCGGAAGTTATTTGACCCCTTTTTCGCATCGCCAGTACGGACCAACACATTCTCATGTGGAGCCGATATCCAATGTATGTTCCTGAAGGAGCTGTGTTAGCAGGTAGAAAAAAATGCTATTGCAACAGTTCGTGGCTTTTTTGTCGCTAGAGGCAGTTGTTATGTCGTTTGGATCCCGATCACCCCGACCCAAGGTGGTGGCTGGGGTGGTGGAGGTGCGCATGTGACGATATGTCGTGCATGGAGGAACCAAAAGAAGACGTCTGTAGCAAGTCTTTTTTCTTAATGTGTAGGCTAGGATGCTTGAATAACTTGTAACAATTCAACAAACCTGGAGGTTTCATTAATCTTTAAAGCTTTGCCCACTGAACCCGTGGCCAGATTTGCTAGGCGGTGGCTGGGGCGGAGGCCAGGAGCCTGGCACCAACTTCTCACACACTCACACACACACACACTGTGGGACTTGCTCAGAATTGTCATTGCGAATTTTGTTGTGGAGTGCATCTTACGTGCAAAAACAATCCAGTTATGTACACCTGACAGGAAGAGGTCGTTGAAAGGCCCCGAAAACCATTGAGAAGCTCTCATCGCCATAGCTAGTGTTGTTGCCATCGTCAATGAGGCGAACAAGCCAAATTTGTTGAGACATGCAGCTTGCGAAAACCGCACAGGCAACAAAGTTGACATCAGGTTGACATCCAAGTGTTTGACATGTAATTGAAAAACGGCAAGGTGGTTCTTGGGTTAGCCACTGCCCATTTCCGAAAATGAAGTGCAAATGAAATATGCATCCACCCCCTGCAAATTGAAATACAGCAACAACATCAAAAACAGAAAGCAGAGAGATAACTAGTTAGAAGTTTTACATCTTTCAGATGGTTCACGCACACACACACACACGCATCACAGTTTTTGGAGACCGCACAAGCCTCGATTATTGCATACAGTGCATACTTATTTTATCTTATACTATCTGATCTGATCTGATCTTATCTAATCTAGTCTTTATCTAATCTAGTCTTTATCTAATCTAGTCTTTATCTAATCTAGTCTTTATCTAATCTAGTCTTTATCTAATCTAGTCTTTATCTAATCTAGTCTTTATCTAATCTATCTATCTATCTATCTATCTATCCATCCATCCATCCATCCATCCATCCATCCATCCATCCATCCATCCATCCATCCA
>Ga0126342_10014542_pt1 | contig 13883 bp, 3 predicted proteins | sample Cyp1metagenome_FD_92528 | JGI IMG/M metagenome (GOLD analysis project Ga0126342, IMG submission 92528) | Coral microbial communities from Lord Howe Island, Old Settlement Bay, Australia - Cyphastrea 1 metagenome | ecosystem: Host-associated > Invertebrates > Cnidaria > Coral ...
CGGTGGGGGCCTCCCATGTTCGACCCTGGTTGCCAACTCGTAGTTGCTATGATGTGTGACGCTGATGTTTGTGGCCTGCTTCCAACAACGCGCCTCAAGAGAGTATTTGAATGGGGCGTCAAATTGCCTTGTGTATCTGGCCGCAGATTGGTCGGGTACATAAGCTCCACTCATCGTTGTCATCTGTGACTGACAGGATCGATTTTACATTCGTTTCCAGCTTTATTCCAGTGAACCTGCCTGGCCCTTTGAACAGCGGTCTCGTGTCTTTTTGCCTTGTGTATCTTGCCGCAGATTGGCAGGGTACATAAGCTCTCTTATTCCACTGCTATTTTTCTATCTCATCAGTGCTGCAGTACTCCTGTCAGGTTGACTGCTAAAGCCTTAGCTCACTTCTTTTGCGAGTTATTTGAGCCGCTCCTTTTCTCTCCTTCTTTCTCTCTTGCTTTTTGTTTGTCCTTTGGCCTTGTGTATCTTGCCGCAGATTGGCTGGGTTCACAAGCCTTCGCTCTCCCCGCTCTTTCCTGTTTCTTCTCTTTCTCTTTTTGTTTGTGTGTTCTCTCCGTTTTTTGTGTTTCTTCTTTCCCTCCGGGATTTTCTTGTTTCACACTTCCTTTTGCGATTTCAGTTTGACTCCAGAAACATGTCTGAATACATCGAAGCTCAACAAGCTGCTGCTGACGCACTTGGACGACTTAGAATCTGCGTTACTTTAATGGTTCACTGTCCTAGCAAGCTGCAAGCACCAGAAGGAGTTCTGTTGACAACCTATGATCAATTGCATTCGCAAATCTCCAAAAGTGAAACAACTGCATATGCTTTCCCCTCTTTCGGGGCTGCCCAAAGCGTCATGAGGAATCTACACTTCACTCAACAGTCTGTGTTTTCATATATGAGTGTCACGCCAATACCGGCCCAGGAGAAATTGCTGCTAAAGTATTTGACACCTGCAACAAACATATAACTGCTGTTAAGGAAATCAGACAAATTACTGACACCCGGACCCTGACCTATCAACGATATCCCACTGTCCTTTACATTGTCAAAATGAGTCAGTTTGATAATGGCAATCCTAGTATCCATTGGAGAGTTCCTGAGCTTCCCAGTGATGAATTCATTATCCCGACCAGAATAGCTTTTGAAACGAGTGATGGCAGGGATCTAAGGCAAGGAAGATTTCCGGGTATTGTTGAAACGAACACGACCTCAAATGGATGCTATAATTCTGACAAGTCCAAAAGCAGCATTCCCTTGACTATTAAGTATCAAACCGAATCCTCCCTTCAGAGACTGAAAGTGCGGGAAACTATTGAAGGACTGCTCAAAGAGACTAGTGGATTACAGGATACGCAATTTCAAATCAAGGAAGGTATTGACTGGCGAAGGCTATGTAAATTTCAAGAAGTAGCCACCTTCACTGTTATGTCGGTACGGCATCTCAATGATCAGGAGAGGGTAGCGCTTGCAACTGAATTGATGGCCTATCGAATCAAATATTTTTTCCTTTCGAAAGCCCAGGTTGTCTTACAATTGGAAGGCACTGACGTCGAAGTCTTGAGAAACTTACTACATTGTTCGACGACTTACCTCCCATTTGGACAGCGGCAACAGTCTACTCAAGTTTTGCTCAGCAAAATCACACATGTTAATGCAAATGCCTACCAAATGGAAGTGAAGTATGTACCTATTGGCAGCATGCCGCTCATCCCACTCCAGGTACTGATGAGCAGTATTGCTGCTTACGTCAGTGATGACGAAAACATTGCTAACACGACTATTGGAGCTTCTCTGATCTCAACCTTCTCTGCCACCAGATTTGAGTTCCAGACCATTGTGGATGACGACAATGCTAACATTGCAGTACTTACCTTCTGGGTACCCTGTGACACACGTACCACTTTTCCTTGTGACCATACAATTGTGTACCGGAATGAGAAGAAAATCTCCTTCACGATCGAACACTGCGGCAATATACTACCGCAAACTAGTGCACCTGGCGAGCCGCCCAGACATGAAACTAAGCAGGAGCATTGGCGAAAGGTTGGAGAAAAGCTCAATCCTAGTTTCAAGAATAGACTGACTGTTATTGCACCAGCCAGTTGCCTCAGCTCACCACAAAAAAGGAGGTACGGTATGCTGAGAGAAGCACAAACAGAATATGCCAACCTACCTGTTTCGTACACTTATGCTGAAGAAGTGTATCCATGGATCCTCTTTCTCGATTATCTCCCTGAAGATGATGCTTTTGATGCCTTCCTTAGGCATTTTGGACAATACGATGGTGTGGATACTGGTAAAGGGGCCTTTGTTCGAAAGAGGCATGCGCCAGTTGACTACATCTCCAAGAAGAGACGCATTATGTTTTTTCAGTTAGTGCCTGGAAAGCAGTGCCAGATGAATAGAGTTGAAGGCTTTGAAAGCGTACCCTATTTGACAAAAGTTGATGCATTAAATATTCTCCCTTTTAAGGATTGCCAAGTCATGATGCTTGTTCCCCCGCTTATTGACTACAAATTATTACTTACGTCTGACAGCGTCCTCCAAGTGAAAAGAGTTTGGGTATTTGAGCCTTACGCTACCAATGCCAACAGCAGCGCTAAGATTGCCAAGCCGGCACAGGTTGCTCACGCGTCTCCCCCCTTGAAGGACGTACATCGTAAGACTTTAGACACACAGGTGCCTGTGCAAGCTACACAGAGCAACGACAAGAAGCATGAGGCATCCGCACCTACCTACACTCCCCCTGTCTCTACTCCCCCTCCCTCCATTAGCGCTAGCAGTATTCCTCCGCGTCAAAATACCCCTGACTCCAAAGGTGTCTATGAACAACAAGACGTTGAGATACTGAATGAGCACATTGATGATGTTGCTTTAGGAGGAAAGAATGTTCCTGGTATTTCAACTGATGATCATAGGGCCCTTGACCATTCGAGTCATAATCAGGGTAAACAACTCTCACCCGTTGTTAGCCCCACCCTCACATGGACTCACCCCCCCAAAAGTCAGCCTTCAGAGGGGAATGGAGAATTAAGTGTGTTAGGAGGTGAGGCAAACAACCAGGTGGATCCTGCTCATATGCGTGAGGAAGATACGGAGATGGCTGCTGACAACACACAGCCACCCTACACACCTGAGGGCAAGGGGAGTCAGCATGTTGCTTGCGTTGAAAGTGCACAAAAAGTATCCCCCCCTCCGCGCAAAATATGCTTAGGAGAGGAATTCGAGACAAAAATGATCAACGTACCTGAGTCCGCTCGTGGCATCGAAATTTCTGGTAGAACTGGCAACCCTATGTATGGAGAGCAAATACAGGCTACAGCCACCTCCCCTGCTTCATCTGACCCCATCTCTGCTTTTCCCTCCCCGGACAAAGATCAAGCCCTACAAGAACATAAGGAAGTAAAGGATAGTGGAGACCCCATCGTTGACTTCTCTGTGATACACAGCGCAGCTGGGAAGGTGATCACACCTCCCGAACACTCAGTTGCGCGGCTGGAAGCTGAAAGAAGTGTAGAGGAAGTTGCAAGCAGCCACAGGTCTGATGCAGTGCTGGAAAAGACTAAGGAATCAACTCACTGTAGGAGTGCCTCCATGCCAGCTACAGCTCGGCAGGCAAGGGAGCCGCCCATACATGCTGCGTTGAAGAAGAGCCTAAGTCTATCCGCTAATGATCGCACACAGATATGCATCGATATTACAGGGGAAAATGACGAAGTTGAACATGATCAACTTAACCAGTTCAGCAGCGATGAGGTCACTGATGACCAAAGTCAGATGCGTGACAGGTTTGTCTCCCTTATGCCCTTTATCGATGCCAGTGGAAAGTGGTTCTCGACCTTTGATACCAACCTGCAACATAGGCTGGCAACACGTGCTAGGCAGCTAGCAATAGAATCTCACCACTTTCCCAGTATGCATGCAGCCTTGTATATTCTATCGAGAGGGCCGTGGGTGCCAACTCATATTAGTGTTCATGTACGACAAGCTGCACTGGCGGCTGTTGGCATTGGTTGGAGTTGGATCAATCAGATACCAACACCCTTCCCATTTAGTCAATTTGATGCCAGCCTTTCCTTAGCAACGCTGGAAGATGTACCGACCAACCAAGTTACACAAGCTGAGGCCATTTTCAGGATATACTCCGCATTGAGTGAAAACCTTACCCCTCACACTAGAAACTATTTGTTTTCAAAGTGTGAAGTGCAATGTCATCACTGTGATCAAGTCACTAAAATACCAGCTGCCCTTTTTAATGTAACGATCACTGTAGACAATACCTTCGAGGATATCCTTCAACGAATGGTTCCAGTTTGGAATAACAATGACATGAAAAACTGGCAAACTTGCCAGTGTCTCAGCCTCATACAAGCGAAGCATAGGTGTACCAAATTTGGTCCCCTTGTCTTCATCCGGCTCACGGGAAGTCATGCAAGTAATTTCCCTAGGCTAGAAACAACCCTGGTACAAGTTGGAAACCAAGCCACGGTTCAAGGAAGATCCTATGAGGTGCACTGTTTGGTCACAACGAACCGTATTGGCCAAGATGAACCACTCATCCTCATACATGCTAGCCAGCCTGGTATGTGTGCGGTGTACGATCATAACAATGGGCTCCGTACAGTCGAAACAGGCAGAATCAATAGCAAACTACACATCTTAGGTGTACTCGTGCTCCCGATCAAGTCACCCAAAGCGATTCTTACGACCAAGGACCTCGTAGCAATGGCAGGTGCCGTAGCAACTGCGAGCTATACCAAACGGCAGTTAAAGGTTGTTAAGGCAATTCTCAAACCCTCTCAACAGAAGAACCTACAGACAAATGGCCAGTCGGACCAGAAGAAAACTGCGAAAAGGAGAAAGAGATCCAAACAATCGAGTCTCAACGGAAAGAAGCCTGACCTGAACAAAAAACTGAGTAGGAAGAACGCGGGCACTAATCCGTCACTCGAATGGACCGACCCTGATGGACTACCGCTGACTATCTCAGATGGCCTTGGCCCATCACCATTGGGTGTTATCTCGATGTTTGATGGAGTTGGGTCTGTCTATCATATCATTAAAAAGAAGCTTGGCAAACCCCCAGCCGTCTACATTGCGGCGGAACAAGATCCAGTCCTACGAAGACTTGTTGCTGCTGAGCTTGGTCTCAGAGAGGATCAGCGATGGGGATACACAGTTGATGGTGTTGTGACAATTTACGTAAGAGATGTGTGGGATCTTCTTGGGCAAAATTCTCTCATACTTAGACAAGCCAAAGCGATGTACCCGAACATTAAATGGCTTCTCATTGCGGGTTCACCGTGTCAGGACCTGACTTATGCAGGATATTTGAACGGCCTCTTAGGACTGACCGGTAACCGCAGCATGCTATTTTTTGTAGTATACGTCGTCTTAAACCAACTTCAGACTTTGTTTGGGTTCAACTCTGTCCGCTTTCTCACTGAGAATGCGGGTAGCATGCAGACAGTTGAGAACAAGCGAAAATCCCACAGTGGACCACAACTCGAACAATCAGAACACTTTCAACTTTTCCTGTACTGCCTTGGACTTCCCACAGATGCTCCGGTTAATGTGTGGCTCTGGGACACTGGCCCGTATTTTGGAATCAGACGACAGAGGGTCTTTCTCAGGAGTCACATGGACACTGCTATTCCCCCCACGGGGCCTGTTCCAGGGGATGAAGTTTGGGGGCCGCTTGTCACCTTAGCTAATGAAAGCGTTGTGTTAGCACCCCTTCTGAGAACTAGGGAATACACACAAGGAAGAGCACTTAGGCTTTCATGGACAGGATACCAGCCAAAGGCGCTACTTTGGGATTACTCCTGCTTTGGTGGCAAAAGATCATTTGCGCTGCTTTGTCGGCTTGCCAATAATGACAAGGTCCCGAAATTGCCATGGGCAAGTATCATACCGGCTCACTTTTTGCCAATACGGAAGAATTTTCTGGCTACCTTACATGCCACTAATTCTGCTTCAAAGAAAAGAGATGAACTCATCGAGCAACTTATTCCAATATTTCACAATCCCAATATCGCCCTGCCTATGCGTATTCTTCATGTGCAGGAAGTTCGTAAGCTTGCAGGGCTCGAGTCCATCTTAACAGTTGACAGACATGGTACAAAGATCCTGACTGAGAAAGTTATAAGAGATTTTTGCGGCAACAGCTTTCACCCTGACCTTATAGATGCTGCACTCGGATCAGATGAACAATTTCAAGGCTGGGTGTGTGGAACTAATGATGCTCAACCGTGTCACACCGCAGCACCGCAACAGCAAGACGTATATGGCAAATATCAGCAGTTACTACGCCAGGTTCTACAGCAAGGAAGTGTCCGCGGAGTACAGTTAAAAGCTGACCGTGTTGACTTTGCCGCCAAATGGCGTCATCAAACTTTAGGGGAACCTGAACAGTCCACAGTAATACCTGATATCCGGCAACCTACAGTTTTCTCCTTTTTACACACCGCAAAGGCGACAACAAAAACTGACAAACAAGAGGCAGATAAAATTCCGTTTGGTGATCAGGAACTTGCGAGTGCCCTAGGCAGCGTTAAAATGGATTGGCTGCTGTCGACTGCTGTCACCTATGAAAATGTTCCCTTATCTGCCCGGATGCTTATGCTTGCGGTTAGCAATGGTGTTGGGCTACAGATTCCACAGCAGGAAGTCAGGGAGAAATATGTGGCGCTATTCCAAGAATACTTAAAAGAGGACAAGCTCTGTGCAATTCACCAGCTGGCTACGGTGCTGCAAATAGCTACCCTTGGCTCCACACACAGATTTCCATTTGGCTTCATCGTTTGGGCTCCAAAGTTCACACAACCTCCACTCTTTTATGTTGGAGCGCATAAGCCGTGCTTGCTTTTTTTACTAGTAGCAAGGGGGACAGATCAGCCCTTTCTGTTTGGTACTGCTGCTTACGACTATCTGCAACAGACTGACTTTTTCATTAACAGTCAAATCACGCAAATCAAAGCAGATGTAGTCCAACTCACGCACTGTGTCTTCACCACGACTCCCATTGTTGTGAGAATTGATAAAGGAAAGCACTACTTACATCTTAGTGAGTTTGCTGCTATTAATACCCCTTTCTGTGCAATGTGTTTTCTAAGCGTCCTAGGAGCCCAACCTTGCTTCGTACATGCAACTGCAGATACTGCCAAGGTTACGCACCTAGTTGGTGGACTGGAAGGCACAGGTGGACTAAGTATAGTTGGAGAAGTTGCTGAAGGTACCAACACAGTTTACCCTGACTGGGTAGTAGTCCATATTGTCAACAATCAGCAAGTCCATACTTGCCTAGAGGCAAACGAGATGTTGCTAGGAAGAGCATCCACACCATTGGTGTGGTCACCCATGTGGTATTCTCATCATATTGACACCCACCCGGCAACAAGGCGTATAAGTAAGAAGATGCTACACCACCGAACATTTGATGAAACGGGTGAATATCTTGTGTATCCAAGTACGGAGGAATGGAGCAGGCTGCTAATCTCGCTTGGAGAAGCTCCTCCTGAGCAAATGGAATCGTAATGATATGATGCTCCTAAGAACTCTGCCTGCTCCCTTCCTCCGTACGCTGAAGAAAACACTGTCGAGATGCGTTAAAGTTGCATTTAGTCAAGAACATGGCACACCAAGCCCCCCATATCTCCATCAGATACGTGACCTATCTATACTGCCCAAAATGCTAAAGGTTGCCATGCCCTGGTGGAACCTTACATTGGAGCAAATAGCTGCTCTCTTTTGGCAGAATTCGGATGATTTCTATCAAGTCCTTAGTGCGGACACTAGAAACATTGATGCATCTGCCATGCAGGAAGTGGGCCGTATCATACTACAATATCGACATTCAATCAGACAAGATCTGCCTTTTCGCCTCAAACGACTTCATAACTGGAACGTCTCAGGATGGACCCCCTCGCAAGCAGCGAATGATCCAAAAATGAGACTGATCAAGCGATTACTCCATACGGGCCCGGTATCTCTACAAGAAACCCGTTGGCATGCTGAAACGCCACAGAATTTATATCACAATATTCCTGGGCTGCGGATAGCGCATTCAGCTGGGTTACCTACAGAAAGAGGTGGTACCTCCGGAGGTGTAGCGATCCTAATTCCGCCAGGATGGATGCTTGATAGAACGGAAGAAATTATCCCTGGACGAGCCGTCCTTGCGGTTTTACAGGACCGTTATTCAACACTTGGACTAATATCAGTCTACCTACATCCACAAAGCAAGGGAGACGAGCTGCGGCAACTCCTTGCCTGGGCAAAAGGTACTAAAGTTGATTTTCCACTCTACATCAATGGAGATTTTAATCAAGTGGATAAAACCGTACCTGAAGTATGGACTGATTTCCTAGTTCAGGCACAAGTCACTGATGTACAGCCAGAACTGAAGACCTTTGAAGGACCAAGTGGCCTGTCTGCCTTAGACAGGGTACTATGCCCCACAGATTACATTGCGGCTGCTCAAATCGATGTATTGGTTGCAGCACACAGGCGCCATCATTTGAGTGGGCACTACCAACTCACTACAAAGTTCGTTATCCGTCCAAGCGTACAAAGTGATATACGAGACCCCATACACCAGACCATACCATCGGATGTTTTCTGTCCTGGGCGTACGGAAGCCGATCCATACACAATTCCCAATGATCTCCAAGAACTCATTAGGCGGTTACAGAGATTACAGGGTGCCGATGAGCTTGAGTTTGTAGCCACACTTTGGTCTTGGTGGCGACAACAGCCAATCCCGTCGTCGCATCCGCGCATTCCAGCTTACGAGCTTCTTCGTAAATACTTGAAAATACGAGCAGAAGTGCTTCACATTCCGGCAGAGCAATACCGAGCACTTCAATCAGTGACCTATCATCTCTTTGCTGCCCCATCAGCAGAAGCGGTCCAACGTGATAAAGTCAGCATTAGGAGTGATGTATTAAGGCAGATGTTTGATTTCCATGATCAGATATCAGCATCTAAAGGCTATGCAAACCTAGAACAAATCAATGTGCAAGCTAGAGGAATAGGCAGTAATATAAACTTCTGGAATCGTCTGAGGTCGATCTGCCCGAAAGGTGCAACATACAATGGCCCCATTCTCAATCAGAATGATGAACATTGTACTACCTCAAAAATGCTGGATGAGGCAATGCTGGATACCAGGACCTTCTGGTTTGTTGAACCCGAGGACCATTATGGTACTTGGAGTCCAGTACTCCAGGTATACCAATCTGCGGCTGATTGGCCCCGGATATGCCTTCCTCAGAAGCAAGATTTTCTGTACACACTCCTCAATACGAAAGACTCGGCACCAGGTCCTGATGGCATCCCTTATTCGGCATGGAGATTGTCACCGGAGGACAGCTTTCCTGTCCTAGAACACCTCATGGGAAGAATGATTTCAGGTATGCGAACTGCGCCTGTGCAGGTCGGAGTGTGGATCCCTAAAGCTAAACTAGGGCCAACAGCAGACTTCTTCAGGCCTTTGGGAATGCCCAACACTTGCGATAGACTAGTGGATGGTACTATTGCTGCTGTGGTAATGAAAGCCACAAGCGCATTTATGCACCCATCGCAAGTTGTGATGAATTGTTTTAAAGAACCGCAACATGCGGTCAACGCCATTCAAACGCTATTAGATAGCAGTACTCCAATGGCAGCACTTCTTGTTGACCTATCCAAAGCTTTCGAACGAGTTAATCCATACTGGATTTTGCACATCCTGAGAATCAGGAAAGCGCCCACATGGGTGGTAAATTACGCAAAATATATCCTATTTGGAAGGCTTATAAGACATAAAGTACAAGGCAGGTTACTGCCGCCCAGAGCAGTTCATGTAGGAGTAGACATGGGACGCTCTTTCTCTGTATTCCTTTTCTGTCTAGCGATGGACCCGATCTATCACTACCTCAACCGAGTGCCAAGAGTACTAAGTGTGCAGGGCTATATTGACGATAACACTATTGCTGGCCCCAGTACTGATATTGAATGGGTCAGTGGGGTCCAACTATGTTACAAAACATGTCGTTCTGCAGGTTTCCAAATTGACCCACACACCTGTTGGCAGGCCATCAGTGCAGATTGTCTTCCCTTCCCTCTTGAACCACTCGATGGCAGACCAGAGCAACAGATTATATTGCGACAGACTGCTCATCCCACTGCCCGTTCAGCGATATTATCGGCAGTATTGTCACAGAAAACATTGATATTAACTAGAGCTGGTCAGTGCGTTGGTCTCTCCCCAAGAGAAGCTGGACACATCCTGGAGGGTTCAGACTACTCGCATATCAGTATGCTCCTTGCACTTGAATGCAAGTGCAGGTGTAAAACTGCTCTCGTTATCAACAGCCCTTTGTCCAGCTGGTCTCTCCGTCGACTAGACAAGTCAGGTTTTGGCGCCCACTGCATTCAAGGAGTTGCCACCTCATTAGGCCTGCTGCTGTTGGGTAGAGCACAAATTACCAACCAAGAGATGTGGAGCACTGCCGCTCACCCAGAGACACTAAAAAAGATCAACCCAAAGGCGGCTGAGAAATTTGTACAAAGATTGCGGCTTTTTAAGCAGCCAATTCTATCAGTCGTCACAAGGAGCATAGCTTTTAATACCTTTTCCCAGAGCGTTGTGCTTTACACCACCTCATACTTTGGAGCTGCCACAGAGGATCTGCAGATGTTAAGGGCTGCTGCAGCGGATCTGCTCCTAGGGAGAAGTTGGCTAAGACATGATTATATTGCTTATGTGTTCAGATGGGTAAAAATCTCGCCACTTCTAGATCCGGGGCTAAGTATTTTAGTTTCTGCCCTTGGACTCTTTCTACGTAAGGGTGGTGAAATCCAAGAACTATACAGTGAGTTCCCCCTGCCTGAAAACAGACAGACTTTTGAAGTCCGAAGTCTGTGGCAGGCGTGGGCTTCTGTAGTAGGAGAAGATCGTCTTACCCATGCTGCGTCAGTAAGGGGAACAATCAAACAAAGAGTCAATGCTGTTAAGACCCTGATTCTGCGGCATATGATGTCTTCAGCATCCTCCTATATCCAGAACAAAATCCTTGTATCTGGCTGGACTGGGGGTATTAACTGGATGTGGTTTAACGGAGCAGTCGGCATCAGCAAGCGATGGATTCCCAGTATGGCTAGGTTTACCCTACTACGATGGGCAGTTAATGAAGACGATGATGAATGGCTGGCACGCAGAGGAATCAGTAGAAGCAAGCAATGCTTCTACTGTGCTAATATCGGAAAGACGTACCCCTTTGGTGGGTATAGGGTTGCGGTATGTGAAGTATGCATAGCCAGTAAGCAGCTCACAGCCCTCTCACTTGAGCGGTGCGAGATGCCCGTTTTGAGAGAACCCGATGAACCACAGCAAGTGCAGACTCACCCCGCAACCGACTGGATCAAGTGTGTAGCCTGCTCAAGAGGAGATAACACCGTCGGACATTGGGTGCGATGGTGTACAGTGCCAATTGTGGCCCTCCAAACTCTGACAGGAAATCCCGCCATTACATCGCTATTGGATGGTGCAAGGTATGGAAGTAAACACCTAGCACTGGCAACTAGAGTTATACACCAATTTCGACTTCTCTTACGGGAGGCCGGGGCAATGAAGCATCAAGTTAAAGCCCCTCTGACTACGGAGGAACATTGGATTACGAACCTTACACAAAAAGTTTCTGCTGCCCTACCCTCTGACCTTAAGATAACGCACATTAGGGCACCGAGAGCTACTCCGGGTTGCTCTGTTGACACCTCGGATCTTGTGTGTCAAGACAAGCCCCCGCTGCACATCTCGTGCACACTTGCACCAGCCAGAGTGTGTTGTGTGGTCAACTCTTATGAAGCTTACCAAACGATCGGAGTGGCACCGATGGGATCGGAAGTTCTCCAGGTCATTCAAACGCCCATGCAGATCGGCAGCGGGCTTTCCCCAAACGTAATGATCCAACCTACTTACTGCCGGTGTGGAGAATTTCATTGCAAAATCACTTCTCTACTGCCTATTGGAGCAAATGAAATCTTATGTAGCTGTCTTGACCCGGCAGCAGGGGCGCTACTTGTGCAGTTCGATGGATCCTGTCATTCTGAACATCAAGCTGGAGGGGCTGGAGCAGCTTTATTTGAACTGCAGACCCAAGGCCTGACCCTCCTTCGATGGAGAGCAGTTGCTATTCCAAACTGCCCAGACAACATCTATGCGGAAGCAATGTCTGCAAACGTTGGAACGGACCTCCTATGTGAAGAGCTCGTACATCGTAAGCATACTACTGAGCGAGCGTATCTCCAAGGAGACATCCTTCCTATTGTTAAGCATTTAGCCTTTGCAGGTAGGTTCCGACGTATTGACCTCCAACCGATTGTGCAGCAAATAAGAAGGAAACAATCCCGGATGTTTGATTTTGGAGTGTGGATATACCGACCGCGAGAGGCTAACGTTATTGCAGACCACCTTGCTGGGGTAGCTAGTCAACACGCCTGTGATCTTCCACAAGACCAACAAGTGCCAATCGAAATTCAAACCCCAGCACCTTACCGTGTTGCAATAGCAGCAGGGGCTATAGTAATAGAAGAGAAGGCTCAAGAAGATACCGTACTTGTTCTGGTCGAATTGTCGAATGTAAGCCTGCGATTGGTACATGAGTTCCTTGACCAAAGCGAAAACCAAAAGTACCGAAAGGACATTGAAGGGTACCTTGCAGGTACCGCCAACCTCACACGGCCACGACTAGTTGAATACTCTGCAACAGCGTGTGACAGGCTTGGCAGATTGTATGGAAGGGGACCGTGTGCCCAAAGACTGCCTCGGAAAGTCCGTATGTTTATGTTCGGTATGACCCATCAGGAAGTTGACATGATAGGGTCCTTCTATGAAATTATGAGGCGACTGAGCACTGACCCTGAATTACCACAGGTCCTAACTTTGCGACGTGCACTTGATGACCTTCTAGGATTACTACCCTCGGAGCATCGCACCTCTGCAGTAAAGAAGCACCCACTAATTGTGATGAATGCAGGGGCCACTGCAGCCTGTGCCAAGCTTGAAAGGGAATATGGCATTACCTGTCCAAGCGCACTTGTCCAGCTAAGCATCAAAATTGAACAAGCCACTGCCAAAGTTGTGGATGAACACTTGTCAAGACTGCGTCCACAATTTGACAGACAGGACAGAGGAGCTACTTTCAGAGTCCTTGAATGGTACGAGGAACATGTGATGCTGACCTTCTACAAAGAACTTACTCGGCTCGTCCATGTCACTTCGGCCATTTGGCTGCATGATGGACTATGGATACCAAATAAGATACCCCTCGCCACGATCCTTTCGGCAGAACAAGCCATGTTACATCAGTTACAACTTGACACAACCCCTGTTTTTCGTGTTAACGACCTTCAAACAGAGGCGGCGACTCTGCAATGTCCCATGAGAATGCACCATGCTATATCGCATGTGAGTCATAGGCCAGGGAACAATACAAAAGAAGCAGAGGCATGTGAACTCGCTGGGGAGCACCCGATCAGGTGGAACACTAGTGCGGAGACAGCTGGGTACCCAACCTTTGTGGAACGTGGGTAGGGGGATGGGGTCCCCGATACCTAGCGTTCAAGAGGGAGCGTGGACCTGCGAGGGTCCCAAGGTTGTTGAGTGAGGGTAAAGGGTACTACCCGTTGACCTCTCGACCTGGAACCATGAAAGGACATGGTTACGTCACACTCCCTAGCCGGCAGGTTGGTGCTGTCCTTGGGGACTCGGACGTGTCAACCGACAGGCCACAGCGCCATCCACTCCTTGGTGACTCGGAGGTGGATCCCACCCTTCTATGTGGGTTCTCTTTGGGATGGTCAGGCAAGTTGGGTGAACCCCTGAGTGTGGACTCACTGAGTTC
>Ga0126342_10014543_pt1 | contig 13882 bp, 10 predicted proteins | sample Cyp1metagenome_FD_92528 | JGI IMG/M metagenome (GOLD analysis project Ga0126342, IMG submission 92528) | Coral microbial communities from Lord Howe Island, Old Settlement Bay, Australia - Cyphastrea 1 metagenome | ecosystem: Host-associated > Invertebrates > Cnidaria > Coral ...
CCTCATTTTCTGGCTTTCAGATCTCATATGATTTAATCCCAGAACAATCCAGACTAGGTTCTGGCTTCAGGTTGTCTGATATGGAGTGGTATGGTACGAGCAAGAACTTCAAGAACCCATGGAAACCTCTTCCTTCCCCTTCCCACATAGACATCAAAATGGACCTCTAAGAGTTTTATTTCGTGCTGGTGTTTTTTGAAAGTTGAAGTCGCTACCAAACCGTGGAATTTCATGAATTTCTACTAAGAAAAAGGTCCGTCGAAGTATTTCATTTTCACCGGGCGCAGAGCTCATGAATGTACATCGTACTGCGATACCAGTAGAATGCGATACTTAACAGAAACAAATTGATATCCGTTGCCAGTTTCAATCTGTTCAAGCCCATCCCCGAAAAACGGAAGGCAACTCATTGGGATCGTCCAGGAGAGGCCGTGCTCAGCAAAGGCACACTATCGACATGGCTCTTCTCAGCTGCGATAAGCGGTGCTCCGTCAGCTTTGGCCTTGTCCTCCGCTCCAAGCGCAGAACTTCCACATGCCCCTCTTGAGCTGCGACGTCCAAAGGTGTTGCTCCATCATTAGCAGCTTTGTGAAAGTCTGCTCCAGCCTCGAACAGCAAGCGTACTGCTTCCACATGGCCATTCTGAGCTGCAACGAACAAAGGTGTTGTTCCATTATCAGTTGTGGCTTTATCATAAACCACTCCAGCCTCAAGCAGCAAGCGCACAACTTCAACATGTCCCTCCTGAGCTGCAATGAACAAGGGTGTTGTTCCATCATCGGTTGTGGCTTTGTCATAATCCACTCCAGCCTCAAGCAGCAAGCGTGCAACTTCCACATGGCCCTCCTGAGCTGCAATGTACAACGGTGTTGTTCCATCATCGGTTGTGGCTTTGTCATAATCCACTCCAGCCTCAAGCAGCAAGCGTGCAACTTCCACATGGCCCTTCTGAGCTGCAACGAACAAAGGTGTTGTTCCATCATCGGTTGCGGCTTTATCATAATCCACTCCAGCCTCAAGCAGCAAGCGCACAACATCAAAATGGCCATTCTCCGCTGCAATGAGCAACGGTGTATTTCCAATGTCAGTTCTGGCTTTGTCATAGTCCACTCCAGCCTCAAGCAGCAAGCTTACAACTTCAACATGGCCCTCCTGAGCTGCCATGAACAAGGGTGTTGCTCCATCGAAAACTGTGGCCAAATCAGCCTCCGCTGAAGCTTCAAGCAATAAAGCAACACTTCCCACATGGCCACGCAAGGCTGCCAAAAGCAACGGCGTGCAGCCTTGAGGATTTGTGTCTCGGGCATCTCTTGCCGCTCCAGCTTCAAGCAAGAGCCGCATAGATTCCACGTGCCCATTCTCAGCTGCATGATGCAACGGTGTTCTGCCGTCTTCATCTGTCACACGCGGAGTTCGCGGGCCCTGCAGCAACAATTCAAGTGCAGGAAGGTCATTATCCCTGGAGGCAGCGATCATCCTTCGATCTTCTTCAGCTTCGGGTGGCAAAAAATCCAAGACCACCAATTGCACCTTCACTAAATCAGAGGTAAACACCTCATCATCTTGAATTTCGTGAGACCAATCTTCAGTCCACAACCTCTGCCGAAATCTGGAGACGCCAACCTGAGCTGCCAAAGATCGTTTCACTTCCTGGGCCGTTTTGCCTTCGTAGTCATCCACAACTGCCAGAGCCTGACCGGATAGTGCAGAGTACACAGAGCACATTGGCTCTGTCAGTGGCCAGGCCCAAGAAAATCCGGACCTATGTATCTCATTGGGAACTTGGGCACGAAATTCAGCTTCTACACAGAGGTCAGAAATTATCGAAAAAAATCGTTTGAAAAGATATGTTGTGATTTTGCCAGAACAAGAACCATCAAAAAGTCTGGGCATGAACCCCCTAAAAAAGTGATCTGAAACCAATCGGACAGTCTGCTGATTTCAGTGCCCGATCTCCCGGCATCAATGGGTGAGTTGAAAATGACAGAGGGACGCTGTCAGGGCCCCATTTTTACGTGTTTTTTTAAACCACGAATTGAGGAGTTGACCCATGAAAACAAGGTTTTTAAATACGTGATTGAACCACGAAAAACTATCAGGATTCAACCAATAAATACACACAAAATTATGCCAAAATATACATACACGACATTCGTTGGCTGAATTGAATGGAAGGTTTATCTTTTTTATGATATACGGTACATGCCTGGTTTTATTGTGTATATATATATGTGTGTGTGTGCTGTAATGGAAATTCATGAAACATCATAAAACCATTGGCCTTATATGTGTTTTTAATGTTCCTGTGCATGAATCTGGGGAAAAAAAAAGATGATGATCATTCGAACACCATAGAATGGATGAAGATGGTCTCAAAAGAATTCCCAACCCACAAATCAGGTGGGATATCGATATCCCAGCAGATGTTTTTTTTTAATGGGAGATACCCAAGTCACCATGGCTTTCAATAGCTTTCAATACTAAAATGGTCCAATGACTTGGATGATTTGGGGTGCCACCAGCCACGTTTTTCGCTGCAGCTATCAAAGGCGTTGCCCCAAACTGGTTGGTCATCTCTTTGTCACAACCCAACAAAAAACTAGGAAGCGGACCATGTCCAGAGAGCCACGTTTTTCGCTGTAGCTGTCGAAACCAGGGCCCCGGTCAAGAGCTCATCCTTGTTGGCTCCCAGCCGAGATAGCGAGCAATGTCGACATGGCCGCCAGAAACTGCGAGGTTCAATGGCCTTGACCTACCGGCATCACGCAGATCTCTCTGTGCACCGTTTTGAATCAGAAAACGAACAGCGTCAAGATGGAAAAAACACTCAGCTGCCATGTGCGTATCGGGGTCCCTACCTAGTGTTCTCGATGGTGCATCTATCTCTGCACCTGCCTCCAGTAACAGGCACATGGGCTCAACATGCCCTTTCTTTGCAGCGTAGTGCAGAGGTGTCACGCACGATTGAACCTTCATGTTAGGACTTTGCGGGCACTTGAGCAACTGCTCAAGCGCAACTGCATGTTTGTCCCGCACTGCGGCTATCATCTGCTTGTCGTCTTCTGTCGTCTTCTGCATCCGGTGGACACAAAAAAATCAAGATCACCAGCTGGACCTTTGGAGGCACTGAGGTAAAGACGTCATCATCATGGATCTCAACAGCATCACCTTCCAGAAAGAGTCTTTGTCTAAATCTGGTGACACTAATCTTAGGTGCCAAGGCTTGCTTCACCGCCTCAGCGGTTTTTCCTTCGAACTCAGCTGCCTGAAGCACGGCAACTTTCTCGCCGGATGCCAAGAAACAGACCTCCATTGCTGGTTGAAATGGACGTGATACCTGAAATGCAGGGAATCTGGATAGAAACACATGGAAACTGAAGATCTGTGAGGCCCAAGTGGACCCTTTCATTTCAAGCTGCATGGCTTTCTTCGAAATCGCCATGGCCGCATGGCTTTCTTCGAATTCCGACTCCTACCGGTGATGATGGCCACACATGGCCATGTTGTCAGGTTTTTTGGAGCCCCCAAGGATCATCAACCAAGTGGGAAACCCTGAAACTGCTCAACTGCTCGAGTTAAGTTTAACTGGAGATTTGGACTGCTAAGACTCGCAAGGTGTTGTTGCTAGAAGGGGGTGTCACCAAGATGATGGCAGGGTTTGATTCAATGCCCAGAACTGGAGTTGGATTGAATATACCGGTTTCAATTCCCAACCTAGGAATCATGTCAGATCCCCAAGAATTCCCAGCACATGTTGTTCCATCACCTTCAACGTTCAGGTTTGTTCAATCTACGCACTTTCCGATATGATTCTGCCTCGAAGTGAGACAGAAAACAAACAATGTCCGCATGGCGATTGTCGGACGCCACATCCAGAGCAGTCCTTTCAGAGTTGTCGAGGAGATGGCGATTGGCACCTGACTCCACAAGGACGCGGACAACGTCCACATGGCCTTCTGCAGCTGCTCGATGCAGCGCCGTTTCCCCAAACCTTTCATCGGTCTTGTCCTTGTCACAACCAATTTCCACTAGGAAGCGCACCATGTCCAAATCACCATATTCAGCTGCAATGCTCAATGTATTTCCGTAATTCAAGGGCTGCTCCTTGTTGGCTCCCTCAGCCACAAGAAAGCGAGCAATGTCGACGTAGTTGTGCTCAACCGCCAATAGCAATGGTGTTGACCCATAGCCGTCAGTCAGATCTTTCTGTGCACCATTTTGAACCAGAAAACGCACTGCCTCAAGGTGGCCATTGTGAGCTGCCTTGTGCAAGGGGGCCATCTCATGTTCTTCGCATGTTGCATCTATCTCTGCACCTGCCTCCAGCAACAGCCGCATCGGCTCAACATGTCCATCTTCTGCAGCATGGTGCAAGGGTGGCATGCCCTCAGGATCTCTTGTGTTCGGATTCTGAGGGCGTTTCAGTAACTGTTCAAGGCCAACTGTATCGTTGTCCCTTGCTGCAACCATCAACTGCTCGTCTTCTGCCACATCTGGTGGGCAAAACTCCAAGACCACCAGCTGAAGCTTTTCAGGCACTGGGGTAATGACATCATCATCTGGGATCTCAACAGCATCACCTTCCAGAAAGAGTCTTTGTCTAAATCTGGTGACACCAATCTTAGGTGCCAAGGCTTGCTTCACCGCCTCAGCGGTTTTTCCTTCGAACTCAGCTGCCTGAAGCAAGGCAACTTTCTCGCCGGATGCCAAGAAACAGACCTCCATTGCACGTCTGTATGAAAAAAATCAACGCTGGCAACCAAAAAAAAATGCCAAACTTTCGAATTTCGGATACGGTGGATGGAAGAAATCCTGCACCAGTTGATATATGGTTTATCCCCTTATAATCCCATGAAATTTACCATGTTTCATAGTCATCCATGAATCATCGATGGGGTATGATAGACATGCCAGTTTCTAGATATCACACGTTGCTTTGACGGATCCAGGGCGGCCGCGGAGCGTAGTTTCCCACCATGCTGATCACGAGATAAGGGGTGTGTCTGAAATTGGGTCCTGACATCTCCCAGTTACCCTCTGGTTATGTCAAAATAGCTATTAAAAATGGCCATTTATAGTGAGTTTTTCCCATCAAAAATGGCGATTTTCCATAGCTACGTTAAATTACCACAGGGTATGACCATTCCAGGGAAATGATGACTAATGCTGAACCACTGGAATGCCTGGTGCCCTATTTCCAGACAAACACATTAATGATAAATTGATCCACGCGAAAAACATGTCTATGTCGAAGCGAAATCATCTATAGATACCAGGAAAAAGTCTTAAGCTGCTTACCCTCTGGTAATTCAACATTGCTATTGAAAATGACCGTTTATAGTTGATTTACTCTAGCCATTGAAATGATAATTTTCCATAGCAGACTGTCAGTCTACCAGAGGGTCAAATTTCCCTTTCATGGCAAGTTTTGTTGACCAATATTTTTTTCACCGAGCTTGACCAAGATTTAAAAAAAATGGATGCTATTTCGGGTTGTCAAATTTGATACCCCCAGTCACATCATGGTTTAGCCATAACGTCGCTGCCAACTTCCCTCATCTTCAAAGAAATTTCATGTTCCAAATCCCTGAAAATCTAAGGCCAAGTTGGCCAAGTTCTGTTGAAGCTCTGTTGAAAATCTGTTCTTTAACACCATGTTTCTCCCATTTTGGCTGGTGTCTTTTAGCCATTTTCCGCCAGAAATCCACAGCGGACTCGTCCAAGTCACCCAGAAATCGCTGCAAGGCTTCACCTGACAGCGAAGCGGCAGCAGCGGAAAGCGAGGTGTAAAATCATGGGATGATGATGTTTCCTTTTTTAGTATGTAGATGTGTGTAGTCTATAGATACTTTATATATTTTATGATTTTATATGTGGGAAATTATCATATTTTCATGGGATAGTGATAATTTTGATCATATTAATGGAATATGAGAATCATGGGATAATACTAGAAAATTGATCACAAACTCGTGATCATTTGGGACTTTAAACAGATCCTTCCTTGAAAAATATCCATTGATGGCGAAGCTGGTGGATCATCCCATCACGAGATCCCGCTGGTGGATCATCCCAATGGGACTTGGTGAAATCTGGTGATCATTCTTGTGGGATAGCTATTGAAAATTGCCATCTATAGATATCTATAGTGGATTTACCCAGCTAGAAAATGGTGGATCTTTCCATAGTTTTTTGTTAACGTTTACCAGAGGGTAATCATTGATATAGGGATTTCAATCGGACTTCTTGTGGGATTTCATCTCCATGGGATATTCACAATGTATGCTATGGGAGTTCATCTCCATGGGGCTTTGATTAGGACTTATTTATTGGATCATCTCAGTGGTTTATGGGAGATAATCCATGACATAAACCACTGAGGATTTCAATGGGACTTTGATTCGACCTTGATGGGCTGTAATGAGATATTTCATGGGATATTGCCGAGGTAAAGACTCCATTGAATTAGACCAAAATACTCCGGCCGACCTATGTACTTGCCAGGTTCAATATCTAATTCCAAAACCTGGTTAGAAAATGTTGGAAATACCCTCGAGCTAAATCAATACCCGGGGTTGATCCTGATTTATTTGGGGTTCCTTGTGGAAGTATTTACATCTGGTTGGTGGTTTCAACCCCTCTGAAAAATATGAAAGTCAGTTGGGATGATTATTCCCAACTGAATGGAAAAATAAAATTCATGTTCCAAACCACCAACCAGATTAAGTGTAGAATTAGCCTCTGGTAAACGTTTACATAACTATAGAAAGATCCACCATTTTGAAGTTCGGTAAATCAAGGAACTAAATGTGGTATCACCCATATTATATAGAGGATAGAATGATAATGCCCATCAAATATATATATATATATACGCTTAGTCTCCAGTTTTTTCACGCAAATAGGGAAAAGCCACCAGAAATGTAGATCATGTTCATTGGTGTTCCAGTGTTCCATATCAATGTTAGTTAACTCCAGGGCAATCCTTTCCAATGCATAGATCTGATACTAAGGGTTTTAGGGTGGTCGAAAAAATAAATTGTCATTTCACTTACCTAGACTGGAGCTACTGTACCATCTAAAGCCATATTTCAGGGATATATTCTTCCCCGACATAGCCCTTACATAGACCTGAAAAAGGGGTAGGTACCTCCAATGAATCGGTACCTGAAATGGCCAGTGATAATTTCGGGAGAAGGGATTTCCTTGGCTTTTTGCCGGACCATGGACATTTTTAATGCGTAAACGATGATGAAGCCTACAATTTTAAGCGGCACCCTATCTTCAGACAAACTCATGAGTTGAACGGGGGCAAGAAACACATGATTGAAAACCACCAGCCCTACAAGTGAGCAGTGTTTGAAACCCCGTCATGTCATTCCATTGAATCCTGGTTGGCTAAGAACGGGATTCCCCGTTCTTGGATGATGAAATAATCCCCAATGACTATGAAGGGTAGTACCCTCTGGTAAACCAACAGGTTGCCAAGGGAAATGGCCCAGTTGAAATAGAAGAAAACTACCCAGCTATAAAATGGTGGATCTTTCCATAGTTTTTTGTTAACGTTTACCAGAGGGTAAACCTCCATGTTCCTATGGTTTTCCTAAGAAAAATGGTGGATCTTTCCATAGTTATCTCATTATCATCCCTATTGATTCCCATTAAATCCCATCAAAAACCCATTAAATCCTCATAATCATCCACAGGGCTGGATCGCAGCCACTGCTAAGCGTGATGAATCCCATAAAGAGAGATGAAGAAAACAAATCTCCTGATGAACCATCCTGAGCCAAAATCTTCCGTATAATTGGATACTGCTGTTATTCAGAAATTAACAATAATATATTATATTATGTTGTATTATGTCATATTATATTATATTATGTTATATTATATTATATTATGTTTTATTATATTATTATATATTATAATATATTATATTATATTATATTATGTGTTATTAAATTATATTATGTTATATTATGTTATATTATGTTATATTATGTTATCTTATATTATATTTTATTATGTTATATTATCTTATCTTATATTATATTATATTATATCATATTCTGTTTTGTTTTATTATATATTATATTGTATTATATTATAATATATTATATTATATTATATTATATACACATTATGACTACATGCATGTGCATCCCACGAATCGGATCCGTGGTTTATAATCCATATATAACCCCTATTTCATCCCATATGTAAGTGGGGATATGCCATGAAAATCTACTGTATCATATATACCATCTGCTTATGACATTCACAGTTTGCCATGGAAAGATCCACCATGCTATTTTCAGTTCGGTAGTCACCATCTATTTCGATAAATGGGCCATGGTGATTTTCCATGGCTAGCCCTGTTAGTCATGGAAAATCACCATGCTATTAATAGGGAAACCATTTATTTCTATGGGCCATGGCTCTACCATGGCTATGTTAGTCATAACCAGGTTGGCTAACTGGGGTTGTTGATCCAACCACGCTAGCCCTGGCCACCGTAAAAAAAACCAAGTCCCAAGTCCAATGGATTCACCAAGTCCACAGCTATCCGATGGGAGATTTATGGCCACCGAAGAATGGATTCCAAGGGAAACAGGTCTTGAAAAAACCATAGGCTTGTTGTTAATAGATAGATTCACCAGTAGTTCGCTGTAACTATGGAAAATCACCAGTTAATTTTCATACAATGTGAGGCCCCCAGCCACGATAGCTAAGTTGGGGTGAACTAATCTCTCCAATTTCACTATGGTTTATGGTACGCAAATAACGAACTAGTTACTGGGGCGAATCTAAACCAACCAAGATAACTGGGGGGCCCCACATTGTAAGGTTGTTGTAAATCAACCAGTAACTCATATTAACCATATGGAAACAGGTGTTCTTGTTGACCAGTTTGCCATGTGTCTGATCCCAAGTTTCAACATGTAGACGGGTAGACTCATTTCCCATCTCCGCCAGCTTTGAAAGCTTCAAAGAAATACAACGTTTCTCATGGTTCCCTATGTTTTCAGAGGTTCAAGTCACTCCAGCTCCCATTTTCCATCCATCTCTCCCAAAAAAATTTGATGTTTTCCCCATGATTCCACACATTTTCCCCAAGCCTTTTTCTTCCCCCCTTTTTCCCTCGGTCCCAACTCCTTCGCACCTCCACCCTGGCCCCAGAACACCGGCACCGCTGCTGTGCCGCCCAGGGCGGTCAGAGCAGTCGCTTCCGCTGCGTCGCAGTAGAGGCAGGCCACACTGGAAGCCTGGCACAGGAAGAGTTGGATGACATGTGATGATTATTAATATATAATTAATGGATATTTGATATTATTAATATTAATGGACATGACATGTAATTAATGGTTAATATTAATGGATATTGATGACATGTAATGGTTGATGATGGTTAATATTAATGGTTATTCTTAATATTAACCATATGTGGTTCATATTAATGGATATTATATGGTTAATGATGGTTAATAATGATCTGGTTAATGTGATGATTATAGTGATTATATAATGCTAGTATAGATATTATAGTGAAATATAGTATAGTGATGATCATAGTGATTGTATTACATGACTATAGTGATTATCATCTGGTTGGTGGTTGACCTACCCCTCTGAAACATATGAAAATTAAATCAGTTGGGATGATTATCCCATATATTATGAATAAAAAATGTTTGAAACCACCAACCAGTTATATAATACTATTGGAAATATATCCTAATAACCCAATAATCATCACATGGATATTATAATATATATGACTTAATATTACATGTAACTATATTATATACCTGGCACTATAATATATGCTACTTACTATTGGATATTTACTAAAATAGTGGCTATAGTGACTATAGTTACTTTTGAGTTGGATAATAATATACTAATGGTTTATAAATTATATATGATAATATATCGCAATATTAGATTATATATCGCTATATATGAAAATATATAGTCACAATCAGTATTTTAGTGATTTATATATTTATTAGAAAAACTAATGGATGATTGGGGGTACACCCATGGATTGGAAACCTCCATAGAATGCTGATGAGTAATAATGAGATACTAACAATGATGATTTAGTGGTGATTTAATTTCAACATCATTCGACCACACGGCCGTCTGGGCAGTGCTTCCAACTGTCCAAAGTTTAACCAGAAATGGGTACCTGGTTTACCCGGAGGGGCTGTTCAGGATCCAAAAAGCTTGAAACATCAGATTAAACATATGGAAAAACACAGCATCTGGAGATTGTCGAGGCACCAACCTCAAATCAAAAACCATTTGGATGAGGTACACCATTATTCCATATATATATATATATCCTATTATCCCATTGTTGTCCATTTGGATTAACTAATTCTCCTTATGAATTATCATTCCAGTGACGAAAAGCCGTGGTCGTCATAGTTCATCCTGAAACAGCATCAGATCCCCCTGGAAATATTGGTTGGTTAATCTATATATCACCATTTTGTCAATGGCCATTTCAGGAACCTAAATTGTAGCTACCTACCATATGTAAGGCCTATGTAAGGCCTATGTAAGGGGATATCCCTACAAAATATGGCCTTATATGGTACAGTACTTCCATTTTAGGATCCTGGAATTCCCATTGATTTTGGCGCATTTTGGCTTAAATAATCTATTAATCTACAATAATCTCCAATAAAGTACTGAGTAAAACATCCAAAAATATCCAAAAAGCTGTTTTGGGGAGGCTCTGCCGGGTCCAGTTGGCACCTGAAATAGAGGTTGCTGCTCGTGATGAAGGAACATACCTAAGTTACAACAAATCCTCTGGATCTGGCAATCGGATGCAATAGGTAGCTATATACATATATATATATATATGTGTGTTTATATGTATATATATATATATATATGTGTGTGTGCGTATATACCTAGATTGATTTACACATGGTGCAAATTGACCGACTTGAATTTAACCAAGGACTAGAGAAATGAAATAGCATTGATGATGGTTGGAGATAAGTGTTGTGATAGTATACTAAAAGTAGCTAAAAATATAATCAGAAATCATCAAAAAAACATAAAAAAGTACATAAAACATATAAAAACATACCACAATAGAAATGTTTTATGGTGATAAATCTTAAACCTTATTGTTTGCAGCCAAAGTCATGGAATTCCCGCAACATATCATCCCTTGCATCATCATGCATCATCATCATCATCATCATCATCCTCATCCCCATCTTCATCCTCATCGTCGTCATCATCGCCAACATCATCATCATCATCACCATCATCATTATCATCATCATCATTATCATCATCGTCATCCTCATCCTCATCCTCATCGTCGTCATCATCATCGCCAACATCATCATCATCATCACCATCATCATCATCATCATCGTCATCATTGTCAACATCATCATCATCATCATCATCATCATCATCATCATCATCGTCACCATCGTCAACATCATCATCATCATCATCATCATCATCATCATCATCATCATCATCGATGGTTTCTGATGTTTGAGTTTGCTATAAATAATCCACTATGACTGGTTGGTGGTATACCTACCCCTCTGAAAAATGATGGAGTTCGTCAGTTGGGATGATGACATTCCCAACTGAATGGAAAAATATGGAAAAATAAAATTCATGTTCCAAACCACCAACCAGTAACTATAGATTATAGTTAACACTTGGTGGTAAACTGCCCAGGAATCGTTTAGGTGGGTATATGTAAAAAAATGTTCCAGGCTCCAGCAGAAGCGGTCCGTTTCGGTGGCGGCCCCCAGCAGAACGTGCTGTTTGTCAACGTGGCATGAACCGTTCTAAACGATATACCGTCTGGTAAACATACAAAAAACTATGGAAAGATCCACCATTTTTCGTGGGTAAATCAACTATAAATGGCCATTTTCAATAGCTGTGTTTGTTTACCAGAGGGTATCTACTATAGCCGATGTTATAGATCAACTTGAAATAGCTATAAACCGGTTAAACAAACCATGGTTAACCTCGATATACCTACCATGACCCCAAGCCATATAATTATAAAATACATGAAGATACTATAAACCAACTTAACTGTCAGGCGCCCCCGTTGCGTGCGACAATGTCTGCGTCCAAGCGACACCCTGGCCGAGCGTTCTCTGCACCTGCGCTAGTCATGAAGATGAGGAATATCAACCGCTGGGCTATTTAATTGAGGGGGGGAAGTAGGGTTTTTCCCCAAGACATGTTAGCTGTTGGTTGATTTGGCTATGGGTCAATTGTCTTTGGGTACCGCAATAGCTGGCCCCGGTCTTGAATTTGGACCTAAATTTGAAGTCTGGGGTGGACTGGGGCGAACTGGGGCGAACTCTTCAGCAACGAAGATTTCTGAGATTGGCGACATTGCTGCGCAGCAAATAAGTCGAGAAACCTCCTGTAAACTGGCAAAAAAAACAAAAAAAAACAAAACGGAAGTAGGTTTTGTGGATGGAAATAAACAACATGATAGAAACCTTCTACGTTTTCAGGGGTTGTCCAAAAACGGGGTTGTGCGTGGTAAGCTTAATAGTCAACTATCCCCAATATTACAGTAAATGAGTGGTAAATATCATGCCCAAATGGTAGGTCCATTATTGGGTTTGCCACATCAATTGTGTGGTTCATCAACTGGTTAATCTCAAGGGAGAAGCCACAAAACACCAATTTCCCCCTTTGCGGAAGTAGTTTGCTCCTGGATGATTATAATAGTTTTCATCAAGTGGTTAATATACTGTTAATAATGGCTCATATTAATGGTTATTATATGGTTAATGATGGTTAATAATAATCTTGTTGGTGGTTTCAACCTACCCCTCTGAAAAATGGTGGACTTCGTCAGTGATGATTATTCCCAATATATCTGGAAAAAGCATCCATTCATGTTCCAAACCACCAACCAGATATATTGTTATTCCAATTATTAACCATAGATTAACCATAGATTAGCCATAGATTAGCCATAGATTAGCCATAGATTAGCCATAGATTTATAGATGGATTTTCTATTATAAAACAACCATTTGTTTGGGTATAGCTTGCCGCGACCGAAGAGTTTGACCCAAAGTCATCCACCAAGGTCGATATGGAGATTCAACCACCCCGGTACCAGGCAAACTCCCCCTTTTTGGCGTTTTTTATAGTGGAATTTCCCATGAAAAATGATTATTTTCTATAGTTATGTAAACGTTTACCAGAGGGTGACCTATACTGGTTGGTGGTGCAAGTTCACCATCTTGAAAAATGATGGAGCGAAAGTCAATGGGGTTGGGAGGACATCCCATATATGAAATGGAAAATAATCCAAATGTTTGAAACCACCTGGTTCATAATCTCGTAGAAACGCGATTGTTGTTGGTTAAGAGCCGCCCGAAACATGAGCCCAAGCATTTTTGGCTCGGCATGAAACTCAATTTGGGATCAATTTGGCGATCTACCCTCCAGTATGTAATACCTATGGAAATCATGATTTAAAAAGGTAAATCAATTTAAATCTTCTATACATGGACTATTTTGTAATGGCTATGTTAGTTTACCAGAGGGTAGCCACTACGGCGACCCCGTTTTCTTCAACGAATGTGGTGCAACCCGACGCACCTACGACACCTACGATGCCAATGCCGCGCTCGACTTTGAAGTTCGGACCAAAGGCAGCCTGTGGAGTGCCGTCGATAGCCGTCCTGGAGTAGCTAGTCATCAAGTTCAAAAAAATATCACTAAATCCGCCGACCCCAGCAAACTGCAGGGGGAGCGCGCCCGAGAAGAAATGTTGTTGCTAGGTCCTTGGCTGCCACGGTGTTTTGGTGCTGCGAGCAGGTAGCCGCAGGGCTGGCTAATTCCA
>Ga0126342_10014544_pt1 | contig 13881 bp, 11 predicted proteins | sample Cyp1metagenome_FD_92528 | JGI IMG/M metagenome (GOLD analysis project Ga0126342, IMG submission 92528) | Coral microbial communities from Lord Howe Island, Old Settlement Bay, Australia - Cyphastrea 1 metagenome | ecosystem: Host-associated > Invertebrates > Cnidaria > Coral ...
ACGTATGTACGTATGTACGTATGTACGTATGTACGTATGTACGTATGTACGTATGTACGTATGTACGTATGTACGTATGTACGTATGTACGTATGTATGTATGTATGTATGTATATGTGTGTGTGTATGTGTGTGTATGTGTGTGTATGTGTGTATGTGTGTGTGTATGTGTGTGTATGTGTGTGTATGTGTGTGTATGTGTATGTGTGTATGTATGTGTATGTGTGTATGTATGTGTGTATGTGTGTATGTGTGTATGTGTGTATGTATATGTATGTATGTATGTATGTATGTATGTATGTATGTATGTATGTTTGTATGTTTGTATGTTTGTATGTTTGTATGTTTGTATGTTTGTATGTTTGTATGTATGCATGCATAGATATCATGACACATTAATGTTTTTGATTTTCTTTTGGCATCAAATATTCAGAAAAAAAAAACAGGCTGACCCCTCCAACTTGTTTTTTATAGCGAGCATCTCATCTGCTCATCCAGCTCGTCCATAGGCTCCAAACGGCCAGAACTCCCTCGAGAGTGCTGGGTATGTTGGATCCTCCAAGGAGAAGATGGAATCGATGGAACAATAATACCAATTAACATAGCCATGGAAAACATAGCCATGGAAAACATAGCCATGGTATAAATGGCCCTAATCGAAATAGATGGTTTACCGAACTTAATCGCATGGTGGATCTTTCCATGGCGAACTGTTAGTCATAACCAGAGGGTAATGTTATTAAATCAATAAGGATAATGTTAATCTTACTGTTAATAAATAACAATCTTAAGATTAACAGTCATTGTCGTAGAGTAACAGTGCCAATCAGATTGCCAGAGTCATGTGAGTGTTGTCATAAATGGGTGTTTCTTAAGTCATGGGGGTAGCTGGATGGTTTATGGAAATTCCATCCTTAAATGGATGATAACTGGGGGTACCCCTATGACTTAGGAAACCTCCAGATGGGGTGCAGAACTGGGACGCTTTCTTAGTGGGACCTCAGCATGGTGAAAGGACCCCCGGAAGTTGGGATGTGGGGCCCAACTGAACTACTGGCCACCTATCAAGTGGAATTGCACCAGCAAATGGGGCAGAATGCAGCTTGTAGCAGGAAAAAAAATATGGGGGCAGCAAAACAGTTGAGAAATCCAAAAATGGAATCGTGAATATCGTGAGGGGAGACGCCCATTTCGATCTATATAGTTGGAGGCAACTGCAATACACCTACAGTAGTGATGAGATCCACCAAAGAAGAACGAGGCTTCAGATTTTCCAGCGCGAAACTGAGAAAATGTTCTAAATCCAAGGGGCAGGTCAGCAAAAAAATCCATGATACACAAATGCTGATTCATCTTATGAGTCTGAGCTGGTAAGGAAACCTCCAAACTCAACTTGCAGAACCTCAGGATGGGTCAAATTTCTGAGGCCAAACCAATGATTTTGGTCGTACGTTTCTGTTACTCATTCCATGGCTACAGGTCAAAACCATTCAAAACCTATGGAAATTACCATATTACTCTGGGAAAATACCAGCATCATCCAGTTTTTTTTCTTGGGGTACAATCCGAGAGCCGGACTTTTGAGCCATACCTATTCAATCCTATTTAGGGTTACAGTATCCAATCTTGACCCAGACCATCCCCGTTTCAATCCCCGTTTGAAAGCCCGCCACGTGCCCGGTCCTGCGGATCGTGCGGTAGGTGCGATCCAATGTATCGTGCACTTCACCCAAGTCCTTGCGTCAACAAATTTCCTGGTTTCACCAGTAAGTTTTACGGTAAAAATATGATGGTTTTACCATCAAAAATAACTTAATGGGATATCAATATGCATTAAATCCCAGTAATAATACATGAAATCCAATAAAAAATATGGTAGATCGATATAGATCGACAGGTTTTACCATCAAAAATTGGAAGATGAATGGGATTTGATGCAAATAAATGGGGATTTCGCCAGCAATGGTGACCCTGCAATGATAGCTTTAGATTCGCCCCTTAAGAAACCCTTACTATTGAAGGGGGGCATCTTTGGGGGTTAAATTCCTATGAAACAAGGCCTGATCCAAGGTTGGTTTGACTGAAAATCTTGGCAAAACCCAAATCTTGTCATTGAAAATCTCACTTTCCCCATAGATTTTCCGATTTCTGGACCAACCCAGAAATAAGAGTCCCATCAGATGGTGCTTCGCGTAGCTGAAAGATCATGAAAGATCCCCACTAGCCAATTCTTGAGTTGACTATCACCAAACCCCTTCCCTCATATAGAACACACCCAATATCAACCATGGTTTCATAGTGGATTTACACCTATGACTGGGACCAAAAAGAACGGGGGTCTGAAAAATATTGGGTCAACGGATGCTGATCCCTTGAACTGATCCAAAAATTGGAGAAACAGGGAAAGAACAAACATATATATATATATATGTATAGCATCTAAAATCATATGTGTATATATATATATATTGGAAGCAAGTAGGTGAGATTCGGTTTTAACAAAAACTTATTCTATACCTTACATTCGCTTCCACAATACATATGGAGTCATGGGGGTACCTCCAAATCATCCATTTATAAATGAATTTTCCATGAAATAAACCATCCAGCTATTGGGGTACCACCATGTATGGAAACCCCCATATGTAACCACCATCAACCACTATTAACCATGATTAAACACTATTAACCATGATTAAATTAAACAATATTAACCATGATTAAGCACTATTAACCATGATTAAACACGATTAACCATGATTAAACACTATTAACCATGATTAAACACTATTAACCATGATTAAACACTATTAACCACTACTAACCATATCTCATCCCAAAATCATGAACTCGTTCTGGTCGAGTAGCAGAGACCAGGCGCGTCTGCTCGATGTTTTTAAAGGTCGTCTTCAGCGTCTCACCTAATGACGATTCCTACCCCCCCCCCTCTCAACGTTTAAGGTAAGAAAAATCATGGAGGAAATATCATCAAGAATTCTATGGTTATAAAATGTTATAAATCAATAATGAAACATCATCTAAAAATGGAGTATCTATTCAATTTATGGTAAATTTATATATTTTAAACACAACCCCAAATTAGGGAGGAAACAGCATCTATAACATCCTGGAAGCACGTTTCTCTCTTTTTTGGAACCCTAGCAACCCAAGTCATAGATGGAAAAGCAGCTGGAAATTATATGAAACTATTAAGTAAGTATCATCTGTCACATCCTGGAAACATGATGTATGATGACTAACCCATGAAACTTGGGGTTGGAGGTTGAGATATTTTCATATCTGGGGACAAACACTGGAGGGGATATCCAACCATAGCACAGGACCCAAGAATCGCCGCCATGAAATCCCCCGATGGCCCGCTTGGATCAATGGCTTCGATGCGGCAAAAAACCACTTGTGGAGATGGTCAGTGCCCGAAAACCTGGCTAGTTCATGTACCGGAAAAAGTCCATGAAGCCCACATCTAAACCTTCCAGAACCTCCGGAGATGTTTTTTTCTGATGATCCAACGAGCAAGGACATGCTTGGGGTAAATGAGTGATACCTTAAATTTATATATGGAATATCCCCAGATACATATGGGTTATATGTGGGGTATATATGGGTTATATATGGCTTTATGTGGCTTATGAACCACCAAACCTATCTGATGCTGCCCAGACACGCAGGGTGCTGTAGACCAGGCCCATGAACCCGGTCACAATGGCCGGGATCAGAAAGGTGTTGTGGGCGATGCTGCGGAAACATAAGGCGCCTGGTCAAACGTCGAAGCATCAGCGGTTTCGTTGAGAATTCAGAGGGATGGGCCATATCCGGCCTGGTAAACTAACACTTTGCTATGGAAAACAACCATTTGTTAATAGGTAAATCAACGAAGTCAATGGGCCATTTTCAACTGCTATCAGATCGAAACTTGGAATAATACTCATGTTTATCCATGTTTTAAATAGTGATTCAGTTGTCCGCAATGACAACTCCTTCCTCTGGTTTCAGCGATGATACTCCCCACTGAAGCAGCGATGCAGTGAATCCCATCCCAGTCCTAATCCAAGATGTTCGCTCGGTTCCAAAAAAAAGCCCTTCGTTTTCCCCATCAACACCATCAACATCAACATATCCATGATAGAAGTAGCCTCTGGTAAACTAACAGTTTGCTATGAAAAATATCACCATCTTTGATATAGGTAAATCAAGGGTGTCTGTCCCCCATGACTCAGTCGACATTCCCTCCATCCCCGTCCCCATCCCATCTCCAGCCTACAATGCAGCCCCCCAGAAAGAAGACGTACAAGGGAACCAAGACCTCGACGTCGGACCCGCTGATGACAGGATTCTGAGCATCCCAGGTCAGGATGAAGATTTCCATGGGATGACATGGGCAGAGTCCAGTTGACTCATACACCAACCAATCAGTTACGTATATATATATATATACATATATATATATATATATTATGTATATTTTATATATATATTATGTATGTTTTATATATATGTATATATATAACTGTATAAATATGTACTGTATATATATATATACATATATATATATACACATATATATGTATATATATACATATAGATACAGTGTGTATATATATATACAGTGTATATATTTATATATATATATATATATACATATATATATATATGTACATATACATGTGTATATATACTTGCATGATTTCTACATACAATCAATATGTACCTACATAGATATACATACGTACATCTTATACCAAGTCAGACTATCATCCAACTACATCCTATCGCATTCCTACTGCACTGTCCAAATTCATCCGGATGTCAACGACGATCATAAACTCCTTGGCCTTGCCGCCAGGTTGCCAGCAACTTCCGCTTGTCCACATGCAGTTCTGCTTCATCCAGCAGCTGCATACCTGCAGATCTGCGCACCCTACCTGGTGGTTCATCCTACTTGGTAGAGAGGTGAGTTCACCCACAAATGGATTAAGCCTACCTATCCCACTAACAAACCCAGGGATGTAACCTACTTGCAATTCGCGGGATGGAGGATTCGATCTTCTCGGCCAAGCATCATTTGTGGTCAGGATTTGCCCAGAATGGGTGAGCTGAACATCACAACTTCCAGCCATTGGTACCAGCCCCAAAACAACAAACTGCATATGCCCACACAATGGGATGATTTCTCAGCCATAATTGTTGCAAAAATATCTCCTTTCTTGGCAAATTCACAAGTCTTGTTGCTTCAATCCTCGGTCGTTTTCCCAACAACTGGGGGATATTCTATGTATAAATGGCTTACCCTCTGGCAATGTAAAACAGCGAAAACGGGCTATTGAGTTCGTTGATTTTCCCAATCAAAATGGTGATTTCCATAGCTATGTCGGCTATGTCACTTTTTCTGGGGATGATATGCTTGGTAGCCACAGGGGATGCACACCCTACTTGGAGGATCATCCAATCGGAAGTGGTGAACGGAACTCTGGTTAGTAAATCCCCGATTCGTGGATTATCCAATTTATCACTGAAACTGGTGGTGAATGATGTTTAATGATGGTTAATGATGGTTACATAATGGTTAATTATCTGGTTAATTATATCTGGTTGGTGGTTTTTCGCCACCCCTCTGAAAAATGATGGACTTCGTCAGTTGGGATGATGACATTTCCAATATGATGGGAAAAATAATCCAAATGTTCCAAACCACAAACCAGTATATCTATTTTTATCAGCCGACATAGAAATTCAACATGATTCAACCAGCCAAAATTCAACATAAATGGGTGAACTAAGCCCCGCTAGGTTCACCACTTACACGCCGTGGAATGATCCTCTGCCGCGCCTGATCCTTCCTTGTGGCAGAAGCGTCGCACCAGCAGAATCGCCGCACGCCCGGCGGTAGAACCGATGTCCGTAATGCATCCGGTGACGTGTGTCGTACGAACCTCACATTTGGCGACTTGGGTGAGGTTTGGTTTATCCAGATCTATGTTTGATGATTAGCAGCTACAATTGATTGTAACAAATCTATATAATTGATTAATCATCAATCATCTAATCCAGATCTATGATTAACAAGATGATTGATCGTCAATTGTGGGTTGGTCAAACTCTATATTTGATGATTAACACCTGACACTTGATGATTAACAAAATCTATATTTGATGATTAACATACCTACAATTGATGATTAGCAAGACCTATGCCTATGATGTCAAAAATCTTTTCTTGGGAAGTCCCAGGTATTTTGAGGCAAAGATGTTTGACGATGGTGGTATGTATATAGGGACGCATCGGTCTACGTGTATACATGTGTATGAAATATATGTATATATACATGAATACAGGTTTGCACACGCAAAAGACACAAATCCAAGTTGGTGACTTAAACAAAACTACAGCCCCCGCAACTTGCCTTATTCAAATTGACTCAAAGACAGGGAGTGACTTCAACAACCAGAAGATGGGTGCTCCCTAGGTATATCAAGATGTGTTATGGTATGTGCTGTGTATCCCATAGGTATCTGGGAACTCTTATATTCACGTACTGGCATCAAACAAACCATTGGCTCAGCCCTAGGCTCTCTTCCATGCAGTGTCAAACACCTATCGGACAATCCCCAAAACACTGTGATGATTGGTTAAACGGTATTCCTAGTTCATGACAGTATGATAGTATCGTGATTATGTGTATATATATATACGTATATATATATATATATGTGTATGTATACCGTACATATCCCATTCTATCCCAATCATATCCTCATTACATCCCCATAAAATCCATAAAATGCTTATCATGATCCATCAACATCCATCAACCATATATGCCATATATGTTCCTATGGTGTTCATGTCTTTGTCGGGAAGCTCTTTCGATCTCTTTCGCAGGTGAAAAATGTCCATTAAATCCCAGTGTGATAACAATCAGCCGACCATCAATTCATCAACCGATCCCTACATGTTTGATATTTAAAATGATTGAATTCCCAGGAGAAAAATAGCTAAGAGCTGTCCGACCATATGTCAAATCATATAGCTGTGCAACAAAGGACTAAGCACCACGTTTCTAAGGACTAATGGTTCATCTAGTTCACCAAGTTAAGCCATAAATCATCATTGCCATGGGTGAAATCTGAAATCATGAACATCAAATCACAAAGGTTAAACCAACTTAACACCAAAAATATCTAAAGAGGGTGACATCTTCATTTAAAAAGTCATGAATTCATCTGGGTAAATTATAATAATTCGCTAACCTGAATAGTTAGGCCATTTGGGGATGATTTCCCGTATATAAACCATGATTTCCAGGCTTCGGTCGCAGTGAGGTCATCAACCAATCCCCATATCATTTAATCGTTCCAGCGAGGCACGACGGCACCGAAGTGCATGGTACACATGGCGTTCTGCAAGCCAGAGGCCATTGCTGCCCAGTAGGGTGCTGCCTGCGCATCCGATGGCCATGGCCATGGCGAAACGGTCATGGGAGGTGGAGGTTGTGGTGGACCGACCAAAGGGGGGCCCGGAAAATCAGCGATTTTAACCAAAGCGAGTAACCCGAACGAAGATCCAAAAAACGTTTGAATGGATAAAGAAAAAACGAATGATGGTGAGTTTTGGTTACTAATCCTTGCACTTACTTTATTTTTGGGTATCAAATTTCTGAACCCTTGGTGAACACCGGTGGTGTGGGGCCCTCCCAATGAAGGGAGCCGGCCAGAGGTCGAGAAATTGAGACGGAGAAGATACCTGTGACATCCTGTGACCTTTGGTGCTGTTCTTCAAAGCAGTCCCAAATGCTCAAAATGCTTTGAAGACATGGGATGGATGACCATAAACCATTGATCCAATGTTTAGTCCAATTGTTGATCATTAATCCCATGAAACACACAACTTCACAGACCTTTGACTCAGTGGCTGCCAATCAATCAACGTCCGGAAGAAAATCTCATGAATTGGATGCTTATCAACTTATCAGATACTTACAGTAGATAATCTTAGATATGTATAGATATGTTAGATACCCCTGGCACCAATATGCTTTAATTGAACAAGTCGACCCCATCGTAAATGTTGCTAGATATCTTTTGACCAAAAATTGGATGCGCACCAGGTTGATGGCTTACACCCAAAAACTCTCACCTCATGGATTAAATCCAACTATAGGGATCTCAACCATTAACTGTAACTGTGGTATTTCATATGTATGGTCTAAACATGTACTGGATTGTGGTCATCCATCCTGGGAATACATGGAAAATGGCTACATGGTGATCAACGGAAAATGGGAATGACCATCCCATCCCACCGACAAATCATGGTCATTTTGACCAAGTTTTGACCATTTTGCACATATGGAGCTTTCCTAAGTATCCTAAGTCATAGGGGGTACCCTCTGGTAATGACTAACATAGCTATTGAAAATGACCATAGAAATAGTTGATTTTCCCATGAAAAATTAGGGTGGATTTTCCAGTTCGCTATGTAAACGTTTACCAGGCCGGGTACCCCTAGATAATCCATTTTATGATTGGATTTTCCATAAAATGATTGGATTTTCCTATCATCCATTATCCCTAGATGATCCATAAAGCAACCAGCTCTTGGGGATCTCCTCTTTATGGAAACCTCCAGGTGGTTACTCAGCTCGCCTGGTGATCCGGATCAAAGTAGCAGACCAGCAGCAGGACACCTGGCGACTCCCACCATGATACCGGGGTCAAAGGATGGGATTACGACAATAACAGGATACCCTCTGGTAAACTAACATAACTATGGAAAATCCACCCATTTTTCATGGGAAAGTTCACTAGAAAAATGAGTGGATTTCCAGTTCGTTATGTAAACGTTTACCAGAGGGTAACATTTTTGGATTTGACCATCAACAAGAGGGATTGTAATAGGGATAATGGATGATAATTTGATGATAATTTGATGATTCATCAACAATGGGAGTATTCTCCATCTGCCATCCTTCCCCGCACTCCGCCCAGGCTACTTTCGGCGATCAGGGCAGTGCCATAGAGCCCCTTGCCACCAATGTGCACCCTGCGACACGTCACCGACAGCTGTGGGACACACTCCCAGCAAACGGTACAGCAAAAATCTGCAGTTAGTGAGCAAGGTGAAATAAACATCACCATTCATATGAGTCTGAAAACAGGGTACCTGCTAAAAATCATCATTTTCCCTATGAAAATTGCCATTCCCCATTTTCACACCCAAGTCCCATATCACGTTAGTTATACATCCCCATTCTCTCAAATGATTTCCCGTGTTTCCTAGTTAAATCATGTCAAATCTCACAGGGTTAAACCATGAAACCTAACCCCCCCGGCCCAGACATCAGCCCAGCAGCTGAGTCTTGGGGATAATGAGGCCACACAAGAAGGACCCGAAGCAAAAGGAGGTCACACACAATCCCAGTTGTACGGCCTGGCTGAAATGGTGCATGAATTCCATGAAATTCATGGGGAATTCACTAGCAAATTATGCTGAGACAATGGGAGATATATGGAGATATAATCAGCTTGATATGAGCTGGGTGTGGATGATAATGGGCTATTACCCCCAACTAACCTTTATAATCATTACAATAGGGAAAATGTAGGAAATGGGAAATGATGATTGGTTCGCCAGTGGATTTGGGCATAGCCTATTTTCAAACAAAGCCTATTATTGTATGTTCATGTATGTTCAATGTCCCACAAAATTGGGGATACGCTTCAAACCCACTGCATCAGCATTCCCATCTTTCTCGCTTGTCGCAGTCGGTCATCCCACCTAGAAAAACGACAAATTTATCGTGGTCGCAAAGAATGGAACAAATGTTGGTAACAGTTGATCTCATCCAAAAGGTGATTTCTACGGTTATGGCCATGGCTATTAGTTTTAACTGATTATTTCAATGGGATTATATATATATATACACATTCCATAAATGGGGCTATAAGTTATAAGTGCTTCTTTAACTTATAACTAGTATTTTGGGCCATAACTGCCATAACTGTAATCTGAACTTCAACTCACCCTGTGGCGTTTTTTTTTGCGCGCCTTGTTGTAGTCGATCTGTTCGTTCATGTCATGTCCGATGTACATCCCCATCTTGGCCGTGTTGCCTGGTGAAAAATCATCCCCCATGATGTGAATTTGACCCTAAGACGACTCAAACATGAATTGTATGGGGTTTCATGATGGTTAATGATGGTTAATGATGGTTAATGATGGTTAATAATCACTGGTTGGTGAAAATTAAGAATTTTCCCCAGAATTTATATGTAATTTACGAAGTCTGTTCACGCAGACAGGCCTCAAGTTGGGCCCGGCCTGTGACATGCGTGGTGGTCACGCTGAAGGACAGAATGGAGGCTCAGCGCGGACGAGAGTGATCTAGATGGTGGACCCAATGGGGTTTACGGGTTTGGGCTATCCTTCATTTTTGGGGCCCGCCCAAGACTTGTCCAACTTAGGAGATTGGCCTAGAGAAACACCTCTGGGGTTTCTTCACTCATGTGAGTGTCAAAAACCCATTGGAAAGCCAATACTGTAATCATTAGTCATGGGTAAATCCATATTGGATTATTGGATTTACCCATGTTAAACCATAATAATATGGATTTACCCATGATAATAAATGGATAATCCAATTAAATAATGGATTACCTATATTGGTTGTGGTAAATCCAATCATAAACCATCCCATGGACTCACCCTGTCGGGGGTCGCGAGCTGAGGCCCCGCGTGCATGGACCGAACCATTGCGGGCCCAAATGGCCAGTACTGCAGTGGTTGGCATACGTTGCCACTACATTCTGGATGTTTTTTCCGAATTGTAGGTGGCAAAAACCAGTTGATGCTAAATTCTTCATCTCTCCACGAAATTTGTGGCTTCATCTCAAATTAGGACTATTAAAATTAAAACCCATTCATGATCCCATGTGAACATATTCGGGTACGGATGAAAATAGGGCAAATACATGTACAGTAAAATGTTTGGCAAATAAGGCCAATACCCAAAAATTCCCAATGTGGTTTCAATTGGGACCTCAAAATAAAGCCACAAAAACAAGCAAAGTAAAAGTTCAAGGGAGCAAATATGTACCGAACTGATTTCTAGCGGAGGGATGGTTCCCCATTTTTTCAACCCTGCCGTTTGGCTATCTCAAGATCTGCCGGAAAGGCACCCTTTCTCCATCCCCATGGTGAAATTCCCGCATTTTTGGTGGTGAACCATGGGACAACCCAGGGCCATTGGGGCCAGAGGGGCCAACGTCTATGATGCCAGCCATCATCGCCAGGACGTTTCCAAAGATCAACATGTACCACTGAGGGCGTTTGAAGCTGGCCTGATCGCGCCGAGGTTAGGAATCATAGGTGGTTATATGTTATTTATGTTTCTTGTTCTGTTATTTTCATGTTTATCTGTATTCTTTTCGATTTGTTTATCTATCTATCTACCTACCTACCTACCTATCTATCTATCTATCTATTTACTTATTTACGATTCTATATATAGTTGTGTGTATGTACATATACATGTACTTGTTTATCTAAACAAGTATAAGTACATATTTTGGAGCGTGCCCCATATCTAATTTATAAGTGGATCATAAGTTGTGAACCATCACATAGTGGAGTTTAAGCATGCAGAATGAGATTTACCAAACCAAACAAGGGGGGCAGAGAACCCAAAAACAAAATCAAACCGGATTCAAAGGTCCCAACATGTCCCAACGATTCAACTTCAATTCAAAGTAATGTCACCTTGCTCACATTATTTCTCCACATTACAACATTCTCCACATGCTAGCCTGCTAAGCTCTGTATGAAAACAGCTGAACAAAAGGTTGAAGCAACAATCAGTGCAGATAGAGCATGGATGACGTTTCACCAACTCCTAGCCTTGGCAGAGACTCATTCTGGAAGGTTGGCTTATGTGTAAACATGAACAAACCAGGCTTGGGCATCATCTCCAGGCGCGGATGTTTTGGGTCGCCTTTGTACTCTCAGCCTTCATCTTATGCATCACATAGGAGGTGGTCTGCCTGCGCGACTGCACCATGGGGGAGTTCAACAAGAAAGGGGACTGTATTTTTAGAACCTCCGAGATCCAGATAATCCTTATAGATTATAGGATGCTTGTGATTGTATTCCGGATGATTATAGAATATCCGAATATCCGTAATCTCTGTTCCTCTCATGATTATCGGATTATAGGATTATACTGTCCCCACAAAGATAAGGATTGATGTGGCTGAATAGGGGGCCGGGCTTATGGTGAATCAATGGAACTAGTTCGATGGCTTGTATATAAACCAACCTACAACTAGGGGGTCCGGTCCCTCTAAGCAAAAAACCTTTTTTTTTGGGCCTCAAAATTGGGATCCGTGACCTTCCGAAATAGGGTTTCCTGGCATTTGTCAAGTTGCCTGTCTACTTGGCTGAAAGTAGGTGCCAAAAAAGAGGGATGAGTCCCCTTCACCAACAAAGACTGGGAAGATCACAAACTAAGAGCTATGTTGCTTGACTAAGGACGGCAGCCACAAACCAACAAAGCTAAATCATATCAAATCATCCCAGCATCAACGTGGGAATCTGCAAAAATCATCGTGGGAATGTGCCCCCCTGCCTTGGCAAGTCCTGAGCATAGTGGTCCTGAGAAAGGAAAACTCAGTTTGTAAGTTCTTCACAGTGATGCTATCAGTATTCATAGAAGACTTCAGAAGTCGGGAAAAAAGGCGTTTGCAAAAAATAAGAAAACATGGACCTTGGATCTTCAAGAAACCAGCAGAACTCCATGGATTCGGCCACCGCATTTTTGCCAGTGTAGGATCCGCATATCTGTAAGGTACATCTTACGTGATCTCATTCGAGATGTTTATGTTTGTTTGCAACAGCATTCAGTGCTATAGTTCTATATGTTTTTTGGGGCCCTACCCATGAGTAAAGGGCTGCGTGACGAATAATTGGGTAAGCCCCATGGGGCCAATCGTCTCTGGCCCGCAACAGGCCGACTATGCTTTTGACCCATGCCCACTCAGGAGAAAAAATGTTCTGTGTTGGTTTTAAATCCAGTAGAAGTAGACATTGATAGTTCCATGATTAGTTCCCATACCCAGAAATGTTAATAATGTTTGTTAATGACAGTGGGTCAGACCTCCATTAATCCACTGACTGTTTGTTAAGTCTTGACTTAACAAAACCCTCCGGTAATCAAACATAACACTGGAAAATCCCCCATTTCCTTCCGAGCTTTTCCTGACCAAAACTTCCATATCTGAAAAGGCCGATGTCCCACCGACCTAGCATGTTTGATTACCATTTTAAAGCTAGTAAAATATCATCCAGGATGACAATCATATATCATCATATATAATCATATATCATCATATATATATATATATACATACATATTATATTATATATATATATATATCATATATATATATATCATATATATATATCATATATATATATATCATATATATATATATCATACCATTTTGGCTAGCAAAATGTCATCCAGTTTTGGTATCATACCATCATCCCCTAGTGATTATCAACAGGTGCTGTTTGTTGATCCAATCCCTACCCCACCGGTTTCACCCAGTGGCAAAGTCGTCCACCGAATCATCCGTTTCCTAACGAAGGACGAACCAGAAAAACGAGATCCGTTTGGAGTCGTTGGGATATAACCATTTCGGATGATTCATGGTGACTAATAGTGACTAATGATGGTTAATGATGGTTATCGAAGGAAGTTTAGAAGTGAAACTTCCGACAATATGGACAGTTGAAAAGCAGAGGTGAGAAGAGTCAGAAGAGACAAGATCAGAAGAAAGAAGATGCAGATGCGCGAAAAGGTAGGA
>Ga0126342_10014545_pt1 | contig 13880 bp, 4 predicted proteins | sample Cyp1metagenome_FD_92528 | JGI IMG/M metagenome (GOLD analysis project Ga0126342, IMG submission 92528) | Coral microbial communities from Lord Howe Island, Old Settlement Bay, Australia - Cyphastrea 1 metagenome | ecosystem: Host-associated > Invertebrates > Cnidaria > Coral ...
ATATATATATATGGTGATTTCCTTCTGGAAAACATGAAAAAAGATACCATCGGGAAGCTTTGACTCCATCTCTGCAGATGAGGTCTTTCTGATGTTCATCTGGTCTGGGGCCCAGGGACATCTGGGACATCCCTGGGACCATTGTGGCCATTTTCATGGGTAAATCACTACACTCTGGCAGAATCTGGATTAGTCCATGATATCCCATGGAAATAACTGGAAAAATATGGTTTAACAATGGTTAATGATGGTTAATAGTGGATTATCTGGTGCATTTCATGGTGATTTTTAATGGTTTAACAATGGGTTAACAATGGTGAATAATGGGATGATAATGGGATATACCCTCTGGTAAACTGACAGTTTGCTATAGAAAATCACTATTTTCATAGGGAAATCAACGAACTAAATGGGCCATTTTCTATAGCTATGTTTCATTACCAGATGGTAAATCCCATATCATCCCATTATTCACCATTGTTAACCATTAAATACCCAACCATTTATAATGGTTAAATTACCTTTTTCCTATAGTTTTCCTATCGTTTTTTATAGCAACCTGTAACAGTCTACCAGGGGCTACTTGGCGATTCATCCCACGAATTGGGTTTTACGGGATATACAAATGATTATATATATATATATATACATAACTATATATCCCATTATCCCCTTAGAGATGCACACACACATTTGATCATATATATATATATATATATACACATGTCGTTAATTCTCACTTTTCTAAGTGGGGTGCACCCCAAGCAGTTACGAATTGGCGCTGCTGCCGACTCAGGTGCATCGTCACCAGGCAGGGCATCAAGCACACATTATTCTGGCATAGTTTCTGACATACCGTCTGGAAAAATATATAGTGGAGAATAAGAATTTTCTCTGAATAATCTGGAGAATAAGAAATGTTTAATTTTACTTTATCAACAATTTTGTGACATTTACCCTCTGGTTATTTAACATAGCCATGGGAAATGGCCCATTTATAGATGGTTTACCTATTAAAAAATGTGATTTTCCATGGCTATGTTAGTCATAACCAGATGGTAATGGAATGTAATGGATTTAGTCAGCAAACATTCTGTAAGATGAAGCTTTAACACTGCAAATTGAGGCCAGAGATTTGACCATCAAAATATGGAGGGGGTTCAACTTCAAAAAAAAACGCTGCAGTGTAATCCAAGACTACAGGATGGGCCCCTCTGTTGTGTTTGTTGGTTTATAAACATTATAATGCCATATAATACCCATTAACTAGTTCGTTATATCTACCATAATCCATAGAATTCAACCACTTTTTTCAGGCAACTGAGCTATCTTGAAGCCCCATCCTGTAGGGTTAACCAAAACTGATGAAACTTTCACTTTGGATTTGTCCAGAAAGGGGAGAGCACCTATTTTTTGTTGGACAGTTGGGGAAATTCTTAACCAGTGGATTTTGGGGCTGCCAATGTTCATAGAAAGCTACGTTTAACATCCATGGGAAATCTCTGCACGTAGGTCGCAGTCGGGACTTGGAAGAATCATTGCGGTCGATGCCGCCAAGCTCCAGCAAACCTGTGCTGTTCATTTGCACGGACGGCATGGATCAGTCACACTGGTGCATTCCCCGTCTGAGACAGTTCCGTGGCCCAAAAAAGCTGGATGGACCTGGAGTGAAAAGACCCAAGTGCAAATGCCAAGGAGTCTGGGCGTTCTATCACGGGCTACACATGTACGTAGCTGACGCAAATCAACCTCACGATGCCTGTATGACATGTGAGTGCATTGCCAGAACCCTTGAACAATGCAAGATCATCTCAGAGCAGCGGGGCCAGCCGTTATCAGCTGAGCTGGTCGTAATGACAGACAACACATGTCGCGAAAACAAAAATTCATGTCTGATGAAGTGTTCCCCGAAGCTTTGGCTAAGCCGAAGCTACGAGCCATGGGGATTCGACCAACCCCCCCTCCCCAAAGAGGCGTTATAGATGTTTATATACCTATTATACCTATTTTACCTATTTAATAGTGGTTGATAATGGCATATACTAGTGATTCATGTGACTATTTTATGGTGATGTAATGTGACTATCTGGGTAAAATTGATCACGACCGAACCCTGTTCTCCCGAACCCTGGAGTCATGGTAAAATTTTAGGGAAATCATCTCCTTTTATGGCCTTACTTCAGGTTAGTGAAATATTTTAATTTACCCAGATATATGAAAGTCTTAACCATCTATTTTTGGGACGAGGCCGCCGGGGATTGAATTCCAAGGACCTCCCTTGGCTTTATGGGCCATCCGATTTTAAAGATTGATTTCTCAATGTCCCAATGAAAATTGTCCAATATTCTCAATGTATCTTAACGTCCCACTCGATTCTTTGTAATATAATTTTATGGTGGTTGCTCCTACGATTCATTGCTACCATTCTCAATTGCCCAGCTGGTTGCGGGGTACATCTCCATTTATACCCGCATCTATACCATCTCTTGAATCCTAGTTTCCAATCCAATTCCCAGTTTCCCATTCTACATATGGTGGTTGTTCCCACCATTGATTCCTAGCATTGATATGATCACATGTACATTATAGATGTGTTTTTTTCCGATGTTCCCCTAATCCTGACTATTCCCATGCCCTGACTAGTTTTCAGATGATTGTGGGGAAATATTGGATTGATAATATATATACCCAAATGCTCCATGGTGCTGGTATATGTACCAACATTTACCCTAATAATTTCCGAAATGTAGGTAAATATACCAGCACCATGGATCATATATATATATATATACATATATATATATATATATGGTTTGCCTATTTATCGAGCCCTGATGAGTTGCTTGTCTAGCTAAAACTTAGATGGGTAGAAACTAATCCTTTAATCTGTTGTTTTTTCAATGGGATTATCTACTAAGCAGGTAGCAATCTAATTTTTGTTGGGGTTCCATATATATATATATATGAATTCACCTATGTTCATCGACCGTTTTCTCCACTATTCCCATGCCATGGTGAGTTGCTTCTGGGGAACATCGGCCAGGATTGGCCTTTGCAGTTTCTCCTTCTTCCGCGTTTCCGCTCAGTGCTGGCTGGTCGATGAGGTGGAAAGATCGTCCCGAAAAAACACGTTTTGGGATTTGGTGCCTCAGAATTTCACCCAAAAAATTCTGGAAATTGATTGGGTATGGCGATCATAGCAATCTAATAGGGATAACCTTGGGGACAGAAGATCCAAATTGGCAGATGTAGATCTCCTGGGTTTCAGGTGTTTCATGTTCCCAGTTCGGACACCATGACCTAGGAATCTCTAGGGGAATATGTCTATTTTTTTGAGGAGCACCTCAGGGTATACTAATAAACTATTGCTTGAAGTGGTTCCGATTTTTTGTGGAGAAGTTGCAAGCACCTCAGCCACGTCAGAGGTGGTGAGGAAGGATAAGTATCCAAAAGTGGCCGAGAATGGTTTTCTTGGTGTTGTTTGCTGATGATTTTAGATAATGTTAGCATATTTTAGCTACATATATGGGGTAGTCTTAAAATTTGGAACCGCCAGAATTCCACATTTAATCCCATTTATAATGTCATATGTTCTAAATTCCTACAAATTTGAGAAAAAAAACACTTGGTTGGGCGTCAAAATTTGAACACAGGGGTAAATGACAATCTCATTCACCCCCAAAGTTCATGGTTTATGAGTTTATGATCAGCTTCTCCCATTAAAAACAATGCAATTTGGGTATGCCCCATTTGCATAAAGTTCATGGGACTGGAGTCACCAAATTATATTAACTCATACGGGAATCAAACCCATGGCTGGGAATTCCACGAAACAACATGGGCATCTGAAGCATTTGAATGGGAAGAACATCGAGCTTTAGGCTGGGTTTTCCAGCCATGTGAGATAGTGAGGGTCTATCCCATCATATCCCAATGATTATCCCATATCCATTGAACATCATTGAACAAATCCTTAGAAATCATTGTTGTCCGTTTAGATTGTATCCCTCTTGCTCCGATTGTCCCATTAAATTATATCCCATTACATCCCATTAGATCAGCTTACAACAAATGTCCTGGTATCACATTATATCCCAATTATTGTCCTCATTATCTCCGTACAAATCCCATAAAATCCTTATATATCGCAATAAATCCCTATAAAACATGGTGTTGGTGTTAAAGACTTATTTATATGCGTGTATAAAACCATCAATTAATCTCAAGAGAGGTTCCCCCGAGCGATGAAGCACAGGATTGCATGTCCGGGGCTTGCGCCGAAGACGCTTCGCGGCGAAATATGCGAGAAGGCTCCGGTCACCACAGTCACGGGCCAGGGACGTTGGGATATTCACTACAAAAAACCCGATGCCCTTTTTATATAATGTAAACTATGAAGTAACCATACATATAGTAAATATGATATATGGTTTAATAACATGTAGTAACCATATAGGAACTACGACACGACCATTCAATAGCATCAAAAAACACACATTCGTAAACAAGTATATACACACACATACGACGACGACGACCATTCAATAAAAATAAAACAACCATATGACAACCATCCAAACTGTTCTCGAAAAGTTGTCTAAACCAGGAAACAAACGATTTGTATCATCTCATAGAATCATTGAAAAAACGCAGTTTCGTTTTTCACGTGGTTTCTTTGAAACAAATCCTTGAAGCACCCAAGTGAGACATTCCATGTGTACTACATAAATGTATATATATATATATACATAAATATATGTGTGTATATATATATACATATGTATATACATGCGCAATACATATATACATATACATATATACATATATACATATCTTGCATTTGGTTCATTTGCCCGGCAATTGTTGGCAACTATTCCGCACATGCAGCACTTGGACATGATTCATGATTCTTGTGGGGATTTGACCCGTGAAAAGTGGTGAAAGGTAAACCAAGGATATCAACAATGAACAGAAAACCATACGAAATCATTAGATCTGGGCGAATTACAACGACCTCACTGTTCTCCCTCACTGGAATCATGGTTAATAAGGAGAATCATCCAAAAATGGCCTTATTTACTCTTAATTCAGGCTAGTGAACTATTGTAATTTGCCCAGATTAGATTATTCTAGGGATAAAACCCGCTCACATCGTGATTTCATGGGATACAATGGGATTTATAATCTACTTGGGGGGTGCAGTATGCGGTCAACTATGTTCATAGCCTCCAAAAGTTGGGATATGGGGCCCCTAGAACTATGGTTTGAAAAACGTAGTGGTGCCCCCCAGTTTTAAGTTGGCATATAACACTATATAACCCCTCTTTGCAAGTTCGATAAAACTAGCACAAATCCTATTGGTCTGGCTATGAGTTATGAAGCATCTTAGCGAAGTAGAGCAACTGGACGGGCTTCAGCATACCCCTTCATGCTCGCTGCTTATAGATTTATCTGGACATATGGTACCAAGAAAACATGGGTTTATCATGGTTTTATCATGATTTTCCCCCATGAAATTGCCAGTTTGTGGATACCTTATTTTCGGACACACCCATCTTGTTTGTTTCCAGGTTCCACATAATCGCCAGGCCAAATCTTTGGGGCGTTGTCCATGAGCCAGGCAGCGTTCAAAAGCCCTTGATGATCACATTGGGTTATACTGATACCATGTTATACTATGTTTAATATGTTTTATATGTGTTAGTTGTCATAATAGTATTAACATGATGATACTATGTTTTGATATTGTGATACAAAACTAATTACTGGTTGGTGGTATGCCTGCCCCTCTGAAAAATCTGAGTTCGTCAGTTGGTATGATTATTCTCAATATATGGAAAACAAAAAATGTTCCAAACCACCAACCAGGATACTTTGTTATTGTTATGTTTTACTACTCTACTGCCCATATTTGGTGTTAATATGTGTTAATTATCATAATCCACTGTGGCAATCCCTATTAACAAGGCAGTACAAAGGGGTGGTGCCTCATAGTCAGCGAAGTCAACTGGTGGGCACCACCCTGTATGTGCCACGACCAGATTAACCCATTGAAAACGATGTTTCAATGAGATAATGGGATATCCTAAGCCAACTATCAACTATTGATAACTATGAAATTGATAAACCAGCTATCAACTCTTGTTAACCCCTTGATAACTTTTGTATCAACTTGGAAAAGAGACCCAGTCCTTGCGGGGCATGGTCCATCCAGAGGGATCGAATGCCATCGATAAAACGTTTGGATCCTACGAATCGTTCATAAGTCCCCATTCAGTGGATTAGCCTCTGGTAAACTAACGGTTTGCTATGGAAAATCCCCATGTTTGAGCGGTTTTTTATCAACTATAACTGGCCATGTTCAATAACTATAACTAGCCAGAATGGGGGTTTCCTAAAATGGGGATACCCCAATAGCTGGATTGTTTATTTCATGGAAAATCCTTTCAAAATGGATGATTTGGGAGTACCTCCATTTTAGGAAACTTCCATATAGGTGTCCATTCAGTGGATTTTTCCATAGATATACATGGATGAACTAAGGCCACTTACTAACCACTAACCACTTACGAGGTAATCCTCTTAAGTCTAAACCAACTTAAGATATCCCGTGTTATCCATTGATATGCCCAGCTATTTCCTGATGAAATCACAACTTTAGTTAGTAGCCGAGTAGCCAGAACAAACTTCGAAAAAAGTATGGGACACCACCTTGTAGGACAAAGCGAGAAACTAAAGGTGGGAAAAGGTGAAAGCCTACAGGCCCACTGGGCACATCCGTTTTCAGATTGAATTCAACCTACTGTGGATGGAAGAAGTCCTGCACCAGTTGATAGGTGGTAAACATCCCATTATTATTTATAGGCTTTCAACCATCCTTTTGGTGGTGCAGGAATTCTTCCATCCACAGTAGCAGACTGGCAAATTCCTGTTTAAGGTGCGTTTTAATCGGAAAAACATCTATAAATGAGTGATTGTCCAGCAAGTGTTTGGTTACCAGAGGGCATTGCATGGAATTCCATGCATTTTCAGGACCCCAAAATGATTAGATCCAGTACCACACCAGGGTTTCGTCGAAGAGATGCGGTTGCGACTAGACCCTAAATTGTCACATCCAGCAACTGCGGGCAGGCCCGTGTTTTGTGGTCCACCCAAATATAAGTTGACTTAAAAACCCGATTAACCATACATATATCATATATATATATACAGTATATATATATATATATACATAATCATACATGTATGGAGGTTTCCTGAAATAGGGGTACCCCTACATCATCCAGTTTAGATGGAAATAAACCATCCAGCGATAAAGGGATACCCCCATGACTATGGAACCCCCCATGTCGCCATGTTTTGTTGAATCCCTACGTCGGATCTTTAAATCATCGCTTACTGTTTGCCAAGCATCAGATGCCCAATGATAGCTGGTAAGCCCTTGTTAGTCGTTCTTATTGTGGGTTTTCCGTGATCAACGCATACACTATCCGCCAAACCCTAAACAGGTTGGGTTTTCCGTGATGTCATTTCCAGTCCTAACATCACCATTCCTCTGAATTCTATCAGCATCAAACACACATGACGGTGGTCACCAATCGCACCACTATCCCTATTGGTGAAATCCACGAAATCCCCCAAGGTTTGATGGTGAACATACAAAAAGCTATTAAACACGGCCATAGAAATAGTTGAATTATCCATCAAAACCGGTGATTTTCCATAGTTTTTTGTATGTTTACGGGAGGCTAAATCACTTTCAGGAGACAGGGCTTGTCACAGATAATGTCACCATGTTTGAATGGTAAGTCCCAAATTTCAATGGTGAAATCACCCGTTTTCGGGAGGTGTTTCCAACTTTTTTTGGCAGGTTATGGCTGCGGCGATCTTCTCATCCCTGACCTTCTTGGGATTGGGCTTGGCAGGTGGGGATGGCGTTGTCTGAAAAAGAGGTATCCAAAATCCATAATGTTAAGAAATGTTATCCAAAATGTTAATCATCATGGATTTTGGATAATCCTATAACATATGTAACATATGGATTAATATTCATGTTATCCAAAATCCCAAATCCATTGGTAAATCAATGGGAAAATCATAATTTTCCCCAGTAAACTGGACATGTTTTTCTGGGATACCCCAATTTCAGACGAAGCCATAAGGGGGTGGGTCAAAATCTGAAGTGTTCCATGACTGACTGAAGAAACATCCAGCTGTACCATCAATTTCAGGGTACCGTCCGGGATCGCATGCTAATTTTTTCGAAGCTTTGAGGTGACATGGTTACTCTCTGGTAATGACGAAGAGTTTGCTATGGAAATTCACCATTCCTAATAGGTACCCTCCGGTAAACTAACATAGCTATTGAAAATGGCCATTTATAGTGGATTTCCCCATTAAAAATGGTGATTTTCCATAGTTATCTTAGTTTACCAGAGGCTATTTTCTATGTGAATTGGAATCATCTCCAAAAAGGGCCCTACTATGATCATCCCATTATTAACCACTATTAACCCACTATTAACCAGTATTAAGCACTATTAACCATTATTAACCATTGTTGTTGGTTGCACCTCTATTCTTGGTAACTGTCGGACATCGGAGCCGCGACGACCATGGAGCTGATCGCATGTCAGTGAACTGCAGCAGATCCCTGCTTACGTTGTAAGCTGCTGCAAGAAAGCCATAAACATCCGTAAACTAGTTCGATACATTTGCCATAAACATCCATAGACCATATAGTTACACTAGTTAAATGTTATGTTGTGGCCAGTGTCACATAAATCAAGTTGGCTATCACTTTTGAGGCACCTTAAGTAATCCCACCCTGTTTCCAGCATCATTAATCATACTGAGATGTTCACGAAGCACGACTTTGCCTGAAGATCCGAATCTAAGAGTTGCGACGAAATCTGACCCGAAATTCTGAAATCCATGTGTTTCTTGTATTTTTACATTGTGTTTACACCCTGATAACATCTGATAACCAGACAAAACCCCAATGTAGGTATTTTTTGAACATCCCATGGATGGTGTGGATCAAGAATCAGGACCCAGCCAGGGTTCAGCAGTGTCCAAGATCCTGTCCAGCCATGTTTGGATCACTTGGTACGGGATCAATCCGTACTTGATTAACATGGGGTGAAAACTACAGGTAAACCATAGGAAAAGCCTAGGAAAATGTGGGTAAATTACCCAGATATACCCACTTATATATATACAGGTTGGTGGTTTGGAACATTTTTAATTTTCCATTTCATACATGGGATGTCATCCCAACCCCATTGACGAAGTTCATCATTTTTCAAGATAGGCACATTGCACCACCAACCAGATGATCAACCCTGTAGGTTTACATCTATCATCTATGGTATATCATCCCATGATTTGCAAACATTTACCCTCTGGTAAACTAACATAACTATGGAAAATCACCATGCTATTAATGGGTAAATGAACTATTTCAATGGCCATTTTCAATAGCTGATGGTGTATTTACCCACCATGTTTGTTGATTGGTTCCCGAAGGGTGAACATTTACCATGGGTTTTCCACATCTTTTTGGTATGTTTACCCCAGAGAATCAACGATAGAATGGATGGTTTACTGCCCAAGACAACCCCAACCTTGGATGGGTAGCTTAATCCTTTTGTTAAATCAACCATAAGCAGCAAAAGCTGGGTTTTATGTGGACTTCCAAAGATTGACCGTGTTTTTTTTGTTTCCAATCATCATCCCAATTTCAATTATATACGTCCAACAAAAACTACAAATCACTATTTGGTGATGATAATTGGAAACAATAATTGGTATGATAAATCCCAAAGGAACATAAATCCATATAAATCCCATGATGATTTCTAATGATCTTCCTATTTGGTGATGTCCAGTTTTTAACTTCGCCCAGCGACTGGCTGCGACTGGCGAGCCGCCCCTTCGATTCTCCGTCAGGTTTTGAGACGAAGAACTGCGAATCCATCTGTGTGACGGAAGGCGGCACCGTTGGAACCGTTCGGTGGATACGGTGGATACTGGAGATTTGGATCCCAGTTAGTAAGTGATTAATCTCCATAATATATAGATAATACACTAATTACATATGTATATTTATATGTATACATGTATACTATATATATATATATACAATACAGTTTAATACATATATTTATAAACCAGGTTTACATATATTATATACATACAGAGTAATTCTTCCACAGTTATATACGGGTTCATACGGGTTCTAGTTCACTTATTTGATTGGATGCACTCCCAAGTCGGGGCACCTTAAGCATCGCCAATGGCCTGTGCAGCCGGCTTGGCCACCCTGGCACTGATGCTATAGGAAACCTGGCCAGCTGATACCACTGATGCTAGAAAGGATGTTTGCCGGGTCGGGAATGATCCCAGTCATCACTATCAACAATTATCCCAGCAAGCTTCAGCAACCCATCCATTCCCTTTGTAAAACGCACCAGTAAGAAATGGCCCAACATTTCAGGTTACTTGGTGGCTCATCCCACTTAGTAAGTGGGCTATAACCCCAATCATAAGTGGATTAACCCTACTTATCCCATGTAAATCACTGGGGTTATAACCCACTTACGAGCCGTGGGATGAGCCACCAAGTAGTGAATTATAACTTACCCAGATGGTTGATGGGATTCGGGTCACCTTTTTGGCCACAGAGTGGCCACAACTGATGGATGGAACAGATTCTTAGTTACAGGATTTCATGAAAATGAGGATCCATGTCATCAATGGCATTTGGCAACATGCACCTTCCAACACTTGCAGTACCAACTTGGATAAAGGGATGGGAACATCTGGTTTAATGGTGATTGAATGGCTTAACAATGGTGAACAATGGGATGATATGGTAAACTACCCTCTGGTAATTTAACAGTTTGCTGTTGAAAATGGCCCAGTCGAAATAGTTGATTTACCCATCAAAAATGGCGATTTTCCATGGTTATGTTTGTTTACCAGAGGGTAACTTGGATCTTACGGTCACCAGATGTGTGATCTGGCTGACTTTAAGTCATCAATCTGGATTACAACTGTGCCACTGTGATGTCACGTTAGCATTCCCATGTTTGTTGGTTACACTGACACCCCCTGATTTGGCGGTGAGACTACTTGCTGTTTAATCCCACTTAAATCCACTTGCTGTACATAGTTTGTAAGCTTAGTAATAAATGGGCTAAGTAGGGTTAGTCCACTTAAACATGGGGTACACTAAGCTACAAGGTAGGGCTGCCCCAGTTTTGTTGGTTCATAAACCTTACAGTTGACGGCAAATGTGCGTCAACTTAGCATAAATCAGCACCATGAACTCCCTTTTTTTGTTGGTTCAACCACCATTTTTCCATGGGTTTCGTTAACGTGGGACCCCCACCATAACATATTTTTCTGGTTGGTGGTTTTCAATGATATATGGATAATCCTTCCCAATGACTAATATTTTTCAAGATAGTTGAAATCACCAACCAGCTATGGTTATAACCCTTCCATTAACATGGAATATTCCACTTACAACTGGTTATAGCTAGGTTATTAACTTACTATGGTTATAAGTGGAATAAGTGATACATATTTTTACGTCTCCGCAGGCCTGGGTGATACAGATTGCAGCTTGGCGCTGATCTGGACACCGACTGCAGTGCGTTGTTCGATAGCCTTTGTTGGTGGTGCCAAGTTGCTGCCGGCTCGGTGAACTATATGGTGTATGGTTTTATATATATATACTGGATTATACTGGTTGGTGGTTTGGAACATGAATTTTATTGTTCCATATATTGGGAATAATCATCCTAACTGACTAATATTTTTCAGAGGGATTGAAACCACCAACCTGTATATATATATATACATGGGGATTTCATGGTCTTACAATGGGTTAACAATGGTGAAGAATGGGATGATATGGGATTTACCCTCTGGTAAACTAAGAGTATGGTGGTTTCCATAGAGATGGGGGTACCCCAATAGTTGGATGGTTTATTTCAGGGAAAATCCAATCTATAAATGGACGACGATTTGGGGGTACCCCTATTTTAGGAAACCTCCACATATATATATGTATATATGTTTGATATATGTATGGTTACTGTTTTTTTAATCAACTTATATCTGGGGGGACCATCTTGTAATCGGGTCAACTACCTGGAAGGGCTAAGGGCCAAAGTGGTGATCTCCACATTCTCGTTGGCAAATTGTGATCTACCCAACAAGAATTGGGGATATCATGATCTCATCCGCAACCAACTGGATGGGTAGTGGATTTGTCTTTTAGTTCTTCTGCTATAAATGGAAAGTAGCCATAACCAGCAAAAGATGACGTTATTTTGTGAACGACCAGCCAGATTGACAATGTTTTGGTAGACCCCTTCATGACCAATCCTCTGGCAAGTGACCTTGTGGCCTATTACATTCCGTCTGGTGATTGTGTTTCTTGCACATTGATTATGTGTATCACCGTTGGTCATTGAAACAAACGAGATTGGTTGAATTCCAACATTCCCCGTGTGTAATTATCCCCAGTATCCCTAGGAACCAATGGACAATAGGAACCAATATCAACAACCAAAGGGGGATATAATATCCAAGGCAATATTGGTTCCGATATCAACGAGGATATTATAGCTCCAGATGGTTTACGACTAAAAATGGACCAACATGTGGGGTCCCTGGGTCTTACATTTGGACTCATATCCATTTAATGGATATTAGATCCTCTACTATATGATGCCCGTCACCCTTCCCAGTTTAAGTTGCCACCTTGTGCAAAATGACATGTGCGCCATCAAAAAGACCGGTGTTGATTGTTTAGAGCCTGGGGGGTTATCAGCCTGCCTGGTTTGTTGGAGAGTATGATAACCCACAACTGTCGACATACCTATCAACCAACTAGTATTTCTTGAAATGGGGGATGACTTGGTATGTTTCGTGGCTCATTGGTCTACTGTACCCTCTGGTAATCTATGGTTTAGCTATGGAAAACCATGAGTTTTGCCGACAAAACATCGTACTAAATTAGTCATAGAAGCCATAGCAAACTCTAAGACTATTTGTATCCCATCATTAGTTATGTTGTGGTTAACAGATGGGATATTGGTTAACAACAGATGGATCTTAACTACAACAAAATGGATCTGTACCCAATATCCCAATGAAGATCCATTTTGTTGTGGTTAAGATTGAACAAAAACATGTTCCTCAACTTACTTTAAATAACCAGCGGCTATATCCCACAAAAAACTCCATGATGATCCCAGCATTATCCCAACATCCTTTGAGATCCCAACGATTTGGTTAAAACCGCCATGGAAAATGGCCTATTTATAGATGTTTTTGGATGATTTACCTTTTAAAAATGGTAATTCCCCAAAGCTACGTTGAATAACCAGAGGGTACATTTTTATACCCACTAGTCTCAGCCCTTGGTGACATTACCGGTATTATCCAATGAAACTATCATTTTATATCCCATTATCCCAGTATTATATCCCCTAATATATCCTATAAATAATAAATATATGGTATATCCCATTGCATGATTATCGCAGTTTTGTTGTTAAACCCCACCAAAAATAGCTGGTTAGATTACTGGCGGCTAAACCATCCCATCTTGGGAAACTTCCCATGAAATCCACATGCTTGTTGGTTAAGAGGCTATACAGGGTGGTGCCCCCGTTCGATAGCGTTCAGTTGGTGCGTTTATACCTCCAATTTCACTATGGTTTTGTTGGTGATATATACTTCAGGAGGAACAAAGTTTATGCTTCTTGAAAGTTTGACAACGCATCCATCTCGGTCAACCGCGGATCACATTTCCAAGTCCATTTCGTGTGGCAGGTGTGGGACGGTCAATTATCACCCGC
>Ga0126342_10014546_pt1 | contig 13880 bp, 12 predicted proteins | sample Cyp1metagenome_FD_92528 | JGI IMG/M metagenome (GOLD analysis project Ga0126342, IMG submission 92528) | Coral microbial communities from Lord Howe Island, Old Settlement Bay, Australia - Cyphastrea 1 metagenome | ecosystem: Host-associated > Invertebrates > Cnidaria > Coral ...
CCCCAACCGGGATGTGAGGAAGGTCGATTTATCAGATCAAGAAGAATAAATATCAGATCAAGAAGAAGAAATTGCTGAAAATAGGTGATGACTATTTGACTATGTTAAGTGCACCCCAGATAATTTATAGTTAAAGGTGTTTATAAACGTTATAAACCAACCTCTACATGGGGGGCACCACCTTGCAGCTTATCCATATCCCATGGTCCCATGGATCCCTCGCCTCGGAGACCCGCTTGCAAAACTTCTCTCGCAGGGCCCGGACCGTCACGTACCAGGCGTTCTTCCACCTGGCTGCTGGCACCAAAACAGAGCCAGATCCCAGGCCTCAAAAAACGGGAATCTCAGGTATCTCAGGGATATTGTCAAGATGAAAGAACATAAAGTAGATATATGTATGATTCATGGGTTTGTCTTAAAATAGGATACTGTTCCTCAAAAAATCTGATGTTTCATCATATTCCCTGTTGAAATGGCTAATTATTTGGGAATATACCACATGTTCACACACATCCATCTCTTTTGAGCTGAAGCTCATAGATGGAATGTGTCAGTCATCCTGGTAGACCTTCGACGTTCATAACTTCTTTGCTCCCCAAAAAAACAGCAACGACCCGAGGGCTATCTAACATGGCAACGGAAAGTCACCCATCTTGATGAGTGAATCATCTACACATGGAACATGTTCAGGCATGTCGCAGATGAACAAAAATGGCCGGAGGGCACATTGTAAATGTTGGAATGTTGGATCAATTTGGGTAACCAACAACACTTTGTAAATGTTGGATTAAAGTGTAACCAACAACATCCAACAACCATAGAAGAGCCGTAAAAAAATCCAACGTCAAGCCGCTTGTAGACTAGCGCAGTGCGTGTTGTCTCTTTCTGGCGGAGCACCACATAGACAACTGCCCCTGGCCCAAAACTTCTGAGCTGTTATCTGTGGGTTTTCATAAATGGTGGTACCCCCAAAATGGATGGTTTATAGTAGAAAATACTATAAAAATTGATGATTTGGGGGTACAGTAGCCCTATTTAAGGAAACCTCCATCTGGGTATGGGTTAACAGGTTAGCAAGTTAACATGCCAGACCATTAGATACCGATCACTTTCAAATGTTCCCCACGGCACAAAAGAACAAAAAAGAAAAAACATGGTCCACTGATTCCAATGATTCCTAAGTAAAATTTACCCGGTTGGTCGTAACTAGACCAAAAACGGGAATGTTGACACATCGTGGCTTGGAAAATGCACAAACTTTCCAAGTCTGTTGGTCTCACTTTTCTGTCAAAAATGACTTCTGAGTCTTCTCAAATGTTGTCAAGTTTTGTTTCTGCCCATGCCTACCACTGATTATCCAAACTGAAGCCTTCACGGTTTGGCAGCAACAAGTGCTTCTGCTCCATGCGTTCCACCTTGGTACGAGGTCTGGGTTTTGAAGAACTTGACTTGTTCACCAGGGCATTTTTTTACAGATTCCCACGGTTGTGTTGAGGTTTGAGGAATCGAAACCTGAAACTTTGGAGTTTCAGAGGAGATTTGGGAAACCATTGTATTAATCTTACTTGGACAGTGAAATATCTGAGAATTGAAGAGTCCTGACCCAGCAATCCGGTCAAGTGCTCAAGATGAAAATTGCAATCTGAACATCCCCCAAGCAAGAGATGTTCTGGTTGGTGGGTTTCAACCCCTCTGAAAAATATGAAAGTCAGTTGGGATGATGACATTCCCAATATATGGGAAAATAAAAAATGTTCCAAACCACCAACCAGTGTTGATTGACAAGTCCAGGAATCTCAGTTGGTGACTGTTCCTGGTTGGCAGTTTGGACCCTTTTTTTGTCAACTGCCGGCGGTTCAATGGAAAATTGATTCAAAAACCTGTTGGCAAATCCCCCATGTTCGGGGATTCCATAAAGAATGGTATAGCCACCTCTAATCATCAAGTCAACATATTTGCCAATTGTATATATATATGTTTGATGGTTCAAAACCATTGTTTGCAAGTTAACTAAATCCCATGTACTGCTATTTTCCCATCTATTTAATAGATGTTTTTTTCCATCAAAATAACATTTATTTTTGATTGATCGAACATCAAAATGCATCAAGATGCATCAATTAATCGATGAATTTCCCAATTTTCCCATGATTTTCCCATGAAAACAGCTGATGTTCATGGTTTTTCCCATCAAAATCCACCCAAAATCCATGAGTTTCCCAATTTTCCCATGGCTTTTCCCAGCAAAATCCCGCTTTGTTGGGCAACAAATCGCCGCATCTTTTTGCCTCGGCACCGTGGCCCGGTCCGTGGCCAGGACGTCCTCAATGGCCTCCACGGAGGCAAGGCCCCAGGAGCCGAAGAGCCGGGCAGCCTGGCCATGAAAAAAGGAGAACCATTTGAGATGGTTGAACCATTAAACATATATACTTATATGGCTATGGATCAATACCTATTAATATCCATTTTTAGGGGAATGAACATCCATTTACCAACTATTTTGATGTTCACCAGGGGTACCAGGTTTTGAGATAATTAGGATAATAGTTATGGAAATTAGTTTAATTATCAACTATAGAGCTATAAGCTATTAGTTTAATTAGCAATTAAGTAGGATTATCAAAAGGCCATAGTTGAACCATTAAACTATGGATAATTAGCTATGGTAATAGCTATAGGATGGTTAATTATAGGATATATTTATATTTATATATATTGTATAGCTATAAAATGGTAATTATGAAATTATACTATATATATACTATACATTTGAAAAAATGTTTAAACAAAAGGATAACCATACTGTGGTAATTATTAAATTATATTATGGATAGTTAATAAATGATCAATTAATTAATAGGATGATTGATGGTTATATACTGGCTGATTAAAAATAATGGATGATGAATGGTTGATTACCATAGATGTAGTTATAGGCTATATAGATGTGGTTAATATAGCCATTAAAATGACACATATAATATATGTTAGATAAGATTAACACAAAAATGACATATGGTTATAGGATGGTTAATGAATGGTTAATTATACCATGGTATATTATGGTTAATGGTTAATTATTAGTTAATTAAACTCTGGTATAGGATGGTTGATCAGTCATGATCAATGGTTAAGACTAATGGCTAAGATTAATGGTTCGTTAATGGATAACTACTGGTTAAATATTGGTTAATTATTAATTAATTATACTATGGCAAAATATATTATAGGATGGTTGAACCATTTTTCATAGCCACGATTAATGGTTAATTAGCCATGGTATAGGTTGGTTGATTAAGAGATTAAAGGATTAGCCATTAACGGTTTTTCATAATCATGGTAATCATGGTATAGGATGGTTAATTAGCCAAGATTCATGGTAAAAAATGATGGTTAATGGTTAAGATTAATGGTTAAGATTAATGGTTAAGATAAATGACTAAGATTCATGGTTAAGATTAATGGTTAAGATTCATGGTTAATATTAATGGTTAAGATTAACGGTTAAGATTAATGGTTAAGATTAATGGTTAAGGTTGATGGTTAAGACTAATGGTTAATATTAACGGTTAAGATTAACGGTTAAGATTAATGGTTAAGATTAACGGTTCAGATTAATGGTTAAGATTAACGGTTAAGATTAATGGTTAAGATTAATGGTTAAGATTAACGGTTAAGATTAATGATTAAGAGTAATGGTTAAGATTAATGGTTAAGATTAATGGTTAAGATTAATGATCAAGATTCATGGTCAAGATTATCGGTTAAGATTAATGGTTAAGATTAACGGTTCAGATTAATGGTTAAGATTAACGGTTAAGATTAATGGTTAAGATTAATGGTTAAGATTGATGGTTAAGATTAATGGTTAATATTAACGGTTAAGATTAACGGTTAAGATTAACGGTTAAGATTAACGGTTAATATTAATGGTTAAGATTAGTGATTAAGACTAATGGTTAAGATTAATGGTTAAGATTAATGGTTAATATTAATGGTTAATATTAACGGTTAAGATTAATGGTTAAGATTAACGGTTAAGATTAACGGTTAATATTAATGGTTAAGATTAATGATTAAGACAAATGGTTAGGATTAATGGTTAAGATTAATGGTTAATATTAATGGTTAAGATTAACGGTTAATATTAATGGTTAAGATTAATGATTAAGACTAATGGTTAAAATTAACGGTTAAGATTGACGGTTAAGATTATATAATGGTATTAATATTAATGATTAAAACTAATGATTAAGATTAATGGTTAAGATTAATGGTTGAGGTTAATGGTTAAGATTAATGGTTAAGATTAGTGGTTAAGATGGATGGTTAAGATTAATGGTTAAGATTAATGGTTAAGATTGATGGTTAAGATTAATGGTTAAGATTAATGGTTATGATTAATGGTTGAGATTAACGGTTAAGATTAATGATTAAGATGAATGGTTAAGATTAATGGTTAAGATTAATGGTTAAGATTTATGGTTAAGATTAATGGTTAAGATTAATGGTTCAGATTAATGGTTCGGATTAATGGTTCAGATTAATGGTTGGTAAATAGTCATGTATTAAATGGATATTTAAGGGTTGATTAATGGTTGATTAATGGTTGATTAATGGTGGCTGATGGTTATATAATGGTTTTTTATTTATAATGGTGATTAGCTGATAATCTGTTGAGATGTTTAGTTGGTGGCTCATTCGATTTAGGTTATAGCATGTTATAACTTTCACATGCGACTTAGTAAGTAGGTTATAATACTCTAATTGGTGGTTTCAACCCCTCTGAAACATATTAGTCAGATTGGATCATCATCCCAACTATTGGGAAAAATAAAAAAAAGTTCCAAACCACCAACCAGTAATGTATATAACCTTACTTAAACGATATAACCCTAGGGAAGAAAAAGTGGATGGAACCTAGTTGTCTCACTTGTAACTAGGGTTGTAATCTACTTAGTGAGATGAGCCACGAAGTATATAACAAATATACAATAAATTAAATGTCTGTGTATATAACTATAAGTCAAGTACTATATAAGGGTATGTATATTGATAGATATATAATGTAAATTAAATGAATACACCTATGGTATGTATACGATCAACTCTGTATACTGTAAAGATATTGCAAAGACAGCCGATGCAACTATAAAGTAAGTAATGTGGGAATGGCAAAATAAACTATCCCTAGTATTACCATTTTATGGCCCGTCGAAACCTGCCCAAAATGATAAGTTCATTATTGAGTTTACCACCTTGTATACATATATATATAACTAGCTAGATATACACTTAATGGGTTTTGTATAATTAACTATACTTGGATACGTATAGAAGCTGAATTCTATAGTTTAACGTAGAGATATCGCACTACTGGTCATTGTAAACCAACTTGTAACTGGGGGGCACGACCGCATATATAGTGTAAGTACACTAGATAAGTTATGAATTTACAAGCACAATATGTGTAACTATCCAATTTGTTCCTAATAATCATTACAAATACGATGTTCCTGTTGTGTTTCCTCATTTCCACACCACAAGGGCAATACCATGTAGGTGGACAGGATTCACTGCGGGAAGGTGGGCATCCAGACCATTCTTTCTTTTTGCCACCCCTGTGAAGAGGTCCCCCGACATTCATAAATACGATAGAATTCTGAAACAATAACTTGAATAGGATTGTACATACGATTATAACTATAGGGATCAGTAAGATTAACTATATTTGGAAAACTATTGTAGATCATGAATGGTAACTATAAGACTAACATAACTAGAATAAAACTATATATATATCATATATATATATAAATATCTATTAAGCACAATTTCACATGTGTGGCTTTATGGGTTGGATATATCTATATCTAAAAATTATACTTTTGATAGCTATCATTCTAGCTAGCTGAGTTGGCGCAAATAACACCAAGAACTGTCGGCTTTATGATAAAAAAAGAGACTTGTTAGTAGGGATCAAAAAAAACATGTAACTGGGGGGGACACCCTGTACAATGACAATGATGACGATACTAAGAATTTACTACGAATATAATTGTCAGCAGTAGAAGCATCCTACCGAGCATCTAAGAAGTATCATGATACTAAACATTACTAATACGACAATCCCCAGCAGTAGCAAAGGAAGCAAAAACTGATATCAATGTGGATATGAATGGATCTTTAATGTAAATCAACATTAATGGTATATTGCACAATTGGGAATATTCATAAATGTCGATATTCCAATTTAAGTGAAGTGTATACTGTTTATCAAGGGATATTTCTTGATAAATCAGCAATACTATTTTCTTGAATGTTTGAGACTTATAGCTGGAAATAGGAATAAATTTAAGTATACGATCTATATCCAAGTTAATATTATTGCTGTGAATGTTAAGGCCATATAAATGGGAGTAATAATGGGGATATAAGTGGATATCAACATATCTGGGGAATGACAATAACAACGGTAATACCGACACAATAATGACAATAATGATGATGATGATGATGATGATGATAATGATAATTGTACATAACATTAAAACAATGTCTTTGCTTCTGACAACTAATAGTAATATGTAATAAAGGGAATTAGTATCTATTGTATACATATATAATCTATGGAACATGATCTAAAAAAATGACCAAACAAAACAACATATAACAATCAATCTAAACAACAAAAACAATGATAAGAACTTGATACCTAGATATCCCTAGCCTGAATGTTGTTGCGTGTTTAAAAAAAAAAAACAAAACACAAAACACAACAGTCATCCATTGGATGAGACCCGCAGCCTCCATGGGATCCACCAGCGTTAGGCCATGAGGGAAGAAGGCTGCCCTGGGGAGAAAGTGCTAACTCCCAAACCCAACATGGCCTTGAGTGCAAAGAGTTACATATATATATATAAGAATTATGTGTATATATATATATATGAATATGTCATTGTTGATATCATACGAATTCATATATGTTGATGTCATAATGCGTATGACAACAACATGCACCAATATGAAGAAGAAGAAGAAGAGGAAACATTATCACAATACTGATACACTAATAAACATCTTCAATATGAAGACTTTTCTGATGTCCGCCATTTCGGCAAGGTCCACTAGGGTGACTTGGAAATTGCAGTATGTTTAGACATGTCTTGTCCAACAAGACAGCATGTTTGAAGCATCCAAACATCGTAAAGCTATCTTTGGCACACCACACATTTGATTCACACATATTCACAGGGGGTACGGGCCAAAATTACCCTCTGGTCAGCAAACATGTCAAACATGGCCTGCTGGAAAATCCAGTCAGTCATAGAATGTCATAGATAATTTCCCCATAAACTAACATAGCTATGGAAAATCACCATGTTTCATGGGAAAATCCACTATAAATGGCCATTTTCAAAAGTTTTTTGTATGTTTACCAGAGGGTAACTTCCCCATAAAGGAAAAACACACACACTGAATTTTCAGGGCATTTCCCAGCCAGCAATGTTTTTTATGACCGGATCGTTTTTTTCCACACGTACCCAAAATGGACCCCCTTGACCCGACGAGTTGCGGAGTGGTCAACGAGAAAAAGCGGATGTGGGCCTGACAACAAGAAAACGCCTGGTCACATTCCGTTGGGAAAACATAGGAACACCATAGCCTGGACGCAAACGAAAGATTTGTCAGAAAGCACCCGGTACCCCAAAATCTGATGGTTCATCAAGGTTGGCCCCAGATGTTGCACAGAAGAGGCCGAAATCAAGACCCAGGGATCCACAGTCTTATCCTCAACAACCAACTTCTGAGTGGCCATGGTTCACCCCTGAATGGCCTAAGCTTGGGTGCGCATTGCCCCCAGTTGAAAACACACTACTCTGGTAGGGTTTTCCAGGCCAAGAAAAAACTCAAATTGCACATCCAACAGATTTTTCCACAAACCATCTCCAAAAATCAAGATCTATTGTAGGTGTTTCTCAACATGGCCCCCAAGTCCCAGCACAATCCCAAGACAGATGATTTGGAAAACGGAAAAAAAAACACCATCTCCATCCACACCATTCCACACCTGGATCATCCCCTGGTCATCCCGGTAGCTCTGGATGTGTTGATGCTCCGGGCTGATGGACTCCCCGCAAAGCGTGGCCTTCTGAGCCGCCACGAAGGTCACCATGGAGTTGCGCTGGTCGCTGCTGAGCCGGAAGAACTGGTCCTTGGATGAGAGAAATGGCCCCTCATCTTCCGGAAACCCGTCATCTTTGGGACAAAAATGTGGGAGAAATATGGGAAAGTATGAAAAAACATGTCAGACAACACTGTGGTAAAATCACGTGAAAAACCAACGTTTTTACGTTTGGTGAGGAGGGCAAAACATTGATTAAATAATTAAATACATTGAAAAAGTAACGGGAATTGCTTTGATGAAGTTTTTTTTCAATGAAAAGGCATTGCCAAACATTGGAATATACACTGTTTTACTGCCCACTCATAGTTCCCAAATGTTATCACCTACAGTTAACATCCTCCAATGTTCCAGGAAGACCAGGGCCATCTCTTTGGCAAAGTCATAGCGTTCCTCTTCGTAGACTTCCAGATCTGCCAGAGCCTCAACTTTGCTGCGGAGCGTGACGGCCAGGGTCACATTTTTGGAGCCCAGTGCAAGGTAGGGCGAAGTGGGCGAAGTGGGCGAAGTGGGCGAAGTGGGCGAAGTGGGCGAAGTGAGCTGGAAGAAGCTCACCTTGCACATCTCACCGTTCCTCAGTGTTAACTCGATTTCTGGGTGGGCTTCAGCTGATGGACTTCGGATTGAAAGTTTAAAGTGCAATACTCTTGAGATCATATGGGTTTGTCTGAAAATAGTGTACCCCTACACCCAATGGTTAATGATCATTATCCCTACTAAATGGCTATAATTGGGGGTATACCCCATTTTCAGACATACCCATATTTTCTGCACTTTACTACTCAAATATGGCTGGAAAAGTCCCCAGCAATACTTCGATATCATTTTCCCATTGATCAACCTCCATGTATAGTTGGATGAAATTCCTGAAGTCCGGCTGGTTGATTTCCTGTGTTTCTTGATTGTCATGGCCTGCAAGATATTATATGCAGATGTATTCATTCTTAAATCTATAATATGTATTTATAGTACACATTATATTATACATTATATATAATGTATATATAACATAATATATATATATATAATTATATATAATATTAAAATATATATAATCTAATGTACAATATACAAACATATATGCAAACATAATATAATATAATATACTATAATAGAATATGATATGATATAATACAATATAATACAAAATAAGACAATATAATACATAATACTATAATACAATACAATACAAAACAACATATTATATATATGATAAGATATGATATGATATGATATGATATGATATAATATGATATGATATGCTATGATATACTATAATATAACATAATTTGATATAATATAATATGATACAATATAGTGTACTATAATTTACATATATAGATATATATTATCATATATATTATTATATATAATATAGATATTATATATATATAACTGATATAATACTATATATACATGTAACCACATAGTTTCAATCCTCCATGGTTCTTAATGATTGTATCCCCAGGCCCCATGATGGCCGGGAAAAAAAAACACACCACAACAAAAAGCGTCTCTTTGGTCATGAAGACCAACTTCAGCTCGCTCAGCTCGCTGTCCGACATGGCACCTCTAACGGGACGACAATGGCTGGAGCAGGTTGGCTTTCCCAATGGTTAGCGACTCAAAATCATCAACATGTGGGTTTGAAAATAGGGTATACCCCCAGTTTAGGCCAACTTCATAGATTTTAATAGGGATAATGAATGATGATGATTGATCAATTTATGGTACCTTATTTTAAGACAACCCATGTGCAGTTTCCAATGACATTAAAGCTTGGAGGAATCTGGGCCGTGGTGTGTGGTTGAGCCACTCATCAAGTGGGTTGTCCACTGCAGTTGCGGGGATACAGCAGTTGGGTAGACATGTATTATTGGTTGGTGAGGGGAACTACATACCATGAACGATGATCAAATATTGACTTCAACTTCCAATCTCCCTAGCCTCCAACAAGCATCCATTTGGACAAATCTCGGCAAAACATCAGACGGTTTCCAACCTATTTTGATCAGAAATGTCTGCCCAAAACTGCGCCTCCCCTTCATGCCATGGCTCCCTCCCAGTCACCTGGCAAGGTCTGCAGGGCGCACAAGCGCGCGCCATGGCCCTGCCGTGCCAAGGGTCCGAACTTCTCTTCTGCGCTACCGAACTTCCGGAGGCCACTCAGTTCGCAAACCTCAAACAACTTGGGGATTTCTACTATAAAAAATTGGGATTTCACTGATTTCACCACCCAAAAAATGGGATTTCATGATTTCATTGTGGACAATGTCATGGGATGATCAGGATTGATGGTGAAGCCTGGCTGAAACATGCTGAAAGCCTGGGAGATCTATAGGATGGGTCAAAATTGAAGACGGCACATAGAAAATCCACCCCGCTGATAGATCGCTGATAGATCACTTCACTGGCACCATTTGTTTGGGTTGTCTTACACCATCTTACACCCCAAGTGCCATGTACCTATGGGTCAAAATGGCTCAAAATTGGGCAGAGGGTTTCGATAAGTGAGTCTCTATGCTTAGGCATCTTTAACCCAAAGACAGCTAGGAATATTTCAGCATTGTTTCTTGCAGCATGAAGCACCAACTGTTCCTGGTAAAATCATCCCCAAAGGCTCCAATATTGGTGCTGGTTGAGAACGAGATTCCCCTATTGGTTGTTGTGATCTTCCCCAGTATTGGGTAGTATAATTGCAAGAATCATTACTGAAATTACCAATTTTTTGGTATAATCCGTGTAATTTGTGCTGTGATTATCCCAATCAGGATTCCCCTATTGGTCAGTATGATCCCAATGGGTAATATGAATACTATAATGGTTGCTGCAGTATGGTTACTTATTATAAGTATTTAACAGCGTAGTGAAATGGTTCCCATATTAGTTGATATTATGGTGATTGCTATCATATGTCAGTATTTTATTACTTCCTATAAATATCATAATATCAAAATATCATTAGTAATATATATATATACATAAATTGAACAAATATAGGAACTAATGATGCTAAAATGAGTTCAATCGATATAAAGTAATGGATGTTTGGAACTAATCCATAGGATCCGGTCCGGTGCTGGTATATAAAAACCTACAAAACTGGGTCATGTATTTATGGGGCAAGTCTGTTGGGATTCATATTCCAGCACCATGGATCCTATGGCAATGGAGATTCCAGGATCCTAAATTGGAGGTACCTACCATATAAGGCCTATATAAGGCCTATGTAAGGGGATATCCCCACAAAATATGGCCTTATATGGTACAGTACCTCCATTTTAGGATCCTGAAATTCCCATTGATATGGGTTAGTTCCAAACATTGAGTTCTTCTAATCCACATGGCCGAGGTGCCGTGGTCTCGTTGTGCTTGACCTCGGCATGGCCCCGTGGCAAGGCCTCCCAAAGGGCCACGTTGCGCGCGTAGGAGCGATCGGCACCGGCCTGGGACACGGGACGAGCAGCTTACCTCTCTCGGAGCTAACTGGAAGGTTGGGGTATATTAGGGTATATATAATATATGATGTGTATATAAATATAATATGCAATATATATATATATATATATTATAATATAAAATGTATAGTACATATTATAAGATATATAAATGAATATATATATATATATAATATGTAATATATATATATATATTATATTACATCATAATATATGGCTGAATTCTAATACGATTCACTAAGCTGAACATAGCTGACACCTGCGGCCATGGCCGGGGATTCCCGAATCCCAGTCCATCATTCCAGTGACGGAAAACAGTGAGGTCATCAATTTGACATAGCTATGGAAAGATGACCTCACTATGGAATGACATATGACATCTATGGAATTTTACCTTTCTAGGTCATATTTGACATAGCTATGGGACATCACCTCTAAAGAAAGGTAAAATCATCTATGGGTGGGCCGTTTTCCATAGCTATATGATGATAGATGATGATAGATGCTGATAGATGCTGGTAGATGGCCAATGGTGGATGATGATAGTTGATGACAGATGATGACAAATGATGATAGATGATGATACATGTAGATGTTCTAGATACCAGTAGCTGTAGCTGATATGTAGTGATAAGGATATCCGTGTTTGCCAGTTCCGAAAATTGAAAACCATGGGAAAACCATGGGAAAACCCATGGGAAAACCATGGGATGTTTCAGCCCCATCCCCACCTTGCTTGCCGGTTGTGAATCGATGATCGTCAGCGTGACCCCCGAGGGCAGGGTGTGGCTGCGTTGCACACGGCGCACTTCCTGCGTTCACCCAGGGATTTTTCATGGGGATAAAATAGGCTATATAATAAAATATTTATTAAAATATATAATATATATATACATATAATATAATATAATAATATACATATATAATATATATATATATACATAATAAGTGTATATATATATATATACACATAAAATATGTATAGTTCTATATGTGGTTGTCTGCAAATGGGGTACATCGACCCCTTCGGTTTTTGCAAATTTACTACCGTGAAACCAATTATAAGTTACTGAATTTGGGAGTGCCCTACAACCCAGGCCCATCTGCAAATAAATAGAAACAAAGAAATTCCGATTTGGACATGGTTAAAAAGGGGCAGCCAACTCATCTCTGAGTTATAACACTTTTTCGTAGCAAATCATGTTTACTCGGATGATGATCCACGTGGAATAATCGGCGCAAAAACCAACTCTTGATATCCACCAGATTGACTTTACCAGAATATCATCTCACTGTGAAAACCACCGTATTTCATGATTTTCCCAAAGCCAACCATCATTGGAATCATGATGAGCTGTGTCCAGCTATTCCAGCTACAGATCCAAACAAATCACCATTTCGGAGGGGTCAAATCCCAAAAAATCCCATGAATCCACGCAACTGTGATCTATGTGATCTTCATAAAATCCCAAAAATACTACGCCACATTCATAGCTGAAGTTTATATCTCCCCACAAAACGCTTTTAAAACAACACTTCCCCTGTAGGACCTTGGAGCCCCGCAAGTCGGCTCGGCCCTGGGCGCTGCCACGGAGCCACTGTTCCACGGGTTCCACGGAGTCGCCTTTGCAAAGGGGGGCCCTGCGATCGCCGAAGAAGTCGCGCAGGGCGTCGTTGTCAGGCACCTGGAAGGGTCTCAATGGATTGAAGGGAAATCCTACCAAACACCTAAAATTCGGAAGTTTCCTGTAAATGTTCTCATCAATTCTGGGACGCAAAGGAGTTCAAGAACTGGAATGGATGTGGGTTCTACTAGACGATAGATTGTGCCTTATTCATCTAATATTTGAAGATCCAAACGAAAATGGCAAACACACATGAAACAGTTCAATCCCAGAAGAGAAATTACCGCATTGTAAATCAACTAGGTAGGGCCAAAACCAGGCAGCAACATTACACAATCTACTGATAACATCCTAGTATCTATCCATATAACCCTATCTGATATATCTATCTATCTATTCTATTCTAATCTAATCTATTCTATTCTAGTCTAATCTATTCTATTCTAATCTAATCTAATCTAATCTGTCTATCTATCTATTTATCTGTCTATCTGTCCATCTGTCCATCTGTCCATCTGTCCATCTGTCCATCTGTCCATCTGTCCATCTGTCCATCTGTCCATCTGTCCATCTGTCCATCTGTCCATCTGTCCATCTGTCCATCTATCCATC
>Ga0126342_10014547_pt1 | contig 13879 bp, 9 predicted proteins | sample Cyp1metagenome_FD_92528 | JGI IMG/M metagenome (GOLD analysis project Ga0126342, IMG submission 92528) | Coral microbial communities from Lord Howe Island, Old Settlement Bay, Australia - Cyphastrea 1 metagenome | ecosystem: Host-associated > Invertebrates > Cnidaria > Coral ...
AGATTAGATAGATTAGATAGATTAGATAGATTAGATAGATAAGATAGATAAGATAGATAAGATAGATAAGATAGATAAGATAGATAGATAGATAGATAGATAGATAGATAGATAGATAGACAGACAGATAGATAGATAGATAGATAGACAGATAGACAGATAGATAGATGGATAGATGGATGGATGGATCGATAGATAGATAGATAGATAGATTAGATAGATTAGATAGATTAGATAGATTAGGTAGATCAGATAGATAGATAGATAGATAGATAGGTAGATAGATAGATAGATAGGTAGATAGATAGATAGATAGACAGATAGATAGACAGATAGATAGATAGATAGATAGGTAGATAGTTAGATAGACAGATAGATAAATAGATAGATAAATAGATAGATAGATAGGTAGATAGTTAGATAGACAGATGATGAGAGAGATAGATAGATAAATAGATAGATGGATAGGTAGATAGAAAGATAGAAAGAAAGATAGATCGGTAGGTAGGTAGATAATCAGAGAAAGAGAGAGAAAGAGAGAGAAAGAGAGGAGACATCAATCACCTTTCGATCCATCAGTGGCTTCGCTCTGCCATCCGTGATTCACAACAACCAACTGCTCCTATAGGTTTCCTATTTTTGAAACTTCCGCTACCGCCTTGTGCGGTACTACTGGTAATCATTAGTAAAAATTACAATGTCCCCCTGGTTCAACATCCAATGCAAGGGACTTTTGGGACATTGGTGACCGCATCAACCCAAAAAAGGAGTCCAATGGGATATCAACCAACATTACCATGCCTGTCGCAGAACCAAGGCAAAATAAGATTGTGAAGGGACAATAAACATGGGATTCGATTCAGAACCAAAAATTACCATGTTATTATGTGAATATCTTACTTCCACCTAATCTTAGAAACCCCACAAAATTTAATGCACTCGGACCACCCAAGTTCAATATTGATATCCTTGATGCACTTAACAGCACAACTATGCCAAGCCACACAGTCCTGATGGTGACTTCATCTGGGCCCAGCTCCACCGTGCGGCTAACACAGTTCAGATGTTCGCAGCAACACATCACATTCCAGGACTGGGCGCGAAACTGAGATGACAGTTTAACGTAACCTGGTTCGATATGGTTAAATGAATTTAGTTTTTAGACTGGGTGGTGGTTTCAACCCTGCTGCAACATATGAGTCAGCGAGAATCATCATCACAACCAGTAGGTGATGTTGTGCGCACAAACCATGATGACCCCATCGACTCTCGCAAACATAAACCAAACAACGATTTTGAAAACAATTGCAACATTGGTAGTGGGCACACTCGGCATGTCATAAGAACATATGCAAAAACGGCACAATTCCAAATTGTCCACAATTCGAGATGGTCAAATATGTTTTTTTGGTGGTGTTTGGCTTTGATCCGGCCCAGTTTCCTTGATTGTGCATCTTCGTTTCTGCAACAACTGCTGATCCAACATGATCCAACTACTGAAAACGCGCCTGGGTGTCGAATGTGGGCTCTTCTGCTGGCGAATACAACTCTGCAAAAGTCTGGCGCGCAAGATATGCGAATGGGACAAAGCTCATGTGCCAAAAGATTTTTTCCGAGGCAGTGGGCCCCAAAATGACCAGCGGCCTCCAGGGATGAAGCCCCAACAGGAAGCCCAACATGTGATACAACATGCGAAAACGGTACATGGTGCATGTACATGAAAACTTTTTGGAAAATACATATCAGCACATTAACTGAACGAAAACCTAAAAGCAAGGCTCCACTCCGGTTCCGACAATCAAACATGGCAGTGGAAAATCCACTCTTTGTAGTTGATTTACTTGTCAAAGCCTGTGCGTTCCAGGGGGTTTCCAGTGCCACGTTTCAACGCCAGCGTTGGCTTCGCTGCACCTTGACCTTGGGAGGGTTCGACGGGAAGAGCTTTCCCGTGGTCCTGAGCTGCGCGGGCGAAGGCTGTGCCCTGCTGCGTGGCCACATGGTCGTGCGTTGCCATGCTGAGATGGACCATGTAAATGAAGCAGTTCACTAACTCCATGGCCTATCTACGTGGACACCTCCTGTTCGGTAATATTCCGGCACCGAGCGCGCTTGCATCTGGCGGATTCTGGTGGTTCTTTGCAAAGAACAAGATTGCGCGGCATGTCAGAATGCGGATGCTTCACGATGGTTGTGAGAATTAAAGTTGCTATCGTAGGATGAAAAAGCTAACTGCATTCAGTTGTACATGTGTCAATACCAAATAGCACCAAAATTGAATGAACATCCCAGCTTTAGACCATTTTCTGCATTTTCGTTATTTTCACTGCTCACCACGGTGCCAGTGTTTTGAGCCATTCCCTAATCAGCAGGCTCTATCGTTTTTGGGGATTCATGGTGCGGCTGTTAAGGATCACTTCTGGTGACCTGATCGATGGCCCCATAGCTTCAATGGTTACCAATAAGCACATCTTTGACCGTGCCAACTAATGAGTGTTGAAAGTGTGTGTGTGTGTCTGTGTGTTTTTGGGACGGTCTTCTCTGTGTGTCAATGATTCAAAAAGCGATTGGCCATAATTGGGAAATCTGCATCGAGTTACTACTCATGCTGCGCCGGTGATCTGATCTTTTTGACAAGGACAAAAAACAGCGGGCTGGGTCGGGTCTTCTTAATCTCACACAATCCTAAAATTTGGGTTCTGATTACCATTTGGCTATGGATCAAATTTACATAAACTCATATGTACATATGTATATATATATTATTATATATATATAATTATATATATATATATATATTATATATATACACGTATATAATTATATAATATATATATATATATATTAGGGGGGATGATACATAAATCCCAGCTATGATGTGAAAACCACGGGGGATTTCATGGGTGAAGTGACCCATGAGACTCATCCAAAAATGTGAGTTACACTTGATACCCAGATGGAATAATCATCTGGCTGAAAAATAACTGGTTGGTGGTATACCTATTGTATTCCCATGAAAAAAATAAAATAAAAAAACATGTTCTACCCATATAACCAGCTTAGAATCCATTAATGCCATTAACTGGTTGGTGGTTGACCTACCCCTCTGAAAAATGATGGAGTGAAAGTCAGTTGGGATGATGACATTCCCAATATATGGAAAATTAAGAGTCATGTTCCAAACCACCAACCAGTATAATAGTTCACCAACCTGCAAGTAATTTTTAAGTAAGGCCATTTGGGGATGATTCCCCGAATCGCCAACATTTCGACGTCGGGTGATTCATCCAGTATCTCATTGTGGTGACACATGTCACATCGTGTCACTGTTTTCAACATCTTCAGTTCTCGAACATTGCAGGGACCCGGTGACCGGGCCGCACATCTTCATGTTTCACCTTTGAGTAAAATTATTCAAGTTCTAGGGCCTTCCTTCATGAAGACCTGCACAAAACCCCCAGCGAACTTTGCGGCGAAATCAACCAACAGGTTCCAACGTAAATCATGGTTGGAAGCCCAGATAGTATGGTCTTCAGTTGCCCAGATATTGTGCAATTCACCGTGCACCAATCCTCACCAAGAAAAATGCAGACATTCATGAAAAGCGGGTCCAGAACATGTTTGGTCTTTTAGACTGTTTGGATTGTAGTCAGTGTTTGCTAGTTTTTGAAAGTTGTTTTTGGAATAACTTATATAGATTGTTTTTTTCCTTTGAATTGGTCATGTGATTTTAGATGTCTTCAAGTCTCAAACTAAAAAGGCAAAAGAAGGATTCAAATCAAGACCTATGCAAAAGGGTGCGGGATAAGAGCACTATATATCTCTAAGAATCCTATGCAGGATTTGGTTCTTTCCCTATCAGGCTTACTTATTATCCTTTCAGGAACTGTCTAAGCTCTTCCCAGTCCCATACAACCTGAAGAAACCATGAAATGAAGAGGCTACCAAAGAGAATCCAAGACATCTCAATCATCTCAATATATTTCAACACAAGTTAATAATGATTAATAACTAACATCTATTAACCATTATCAACCATTATTAACCGTTATTAACCGTTATTAACCATTATCTTCGAACAATGCCAGTCTGCAATCTGACTCGTCTCCCGAGTCGGGGTGAACGAAGCCAGCTTGAGTCTAGTTGTACTCCATCAGCGCTGTTCAAACCGACAACAATCGATATACACAAAAATACAATCTAATTTGTGTATATATATATATAAATTACGTATATATACATACTAATGATATATATATATATATTATATATATACACAATTATAATATATATATACTATTCTCTATTTTTATATGTATGAACTATTAGGCTTTGCGGTATCTCCATTCTCCGTTCTCCATCGGACGTCCCAGCGTCATTTGCGATGGCGGCCACGCCACGCCGCGCTTGGCCAGGATCAACGGGACCTGGAGCAATTTATGGTTAATGATGGTCTAATGATGGTCTCATGATGGTCTAATGGTTTCCCATTCTCAGGTAATACATTTGAGTACAGATACTCAACATTTTCAGTCTCAACAGGCACATGCTGGTATATAACATATTACCCTCTGGTAATTTACCGTGTCTATTGAAAATGGCCATAGAAATAGTTGATTTACCAACTAAAAATGGTGATTTTCAACAGCTATGTAAACGTTTACCAGAGGGTAAATGGAGCTTTCCTGTTATGAAGCCATTAAAAATAACTGATTTCTTATGGAAACTATGAAAAATGATAGGGATACTAGGGTGGTTATATATATATATATGGCAATTGGGGATTTTACCAAGCACAAATGGAGACTTGACCAGCAAATGGGGATTTGACAAACAGAAATGAGAAAACTTGAGTGACGAACAAATGGAGATTTCCTGATATGGGGCTGGTAGATTTCAATGTCATTTGAGTGGGATGTCATTGGGTAACTAAATCATCTGTTTTAATAGGAGTTTCCACGATAAACCAACCATTTTGGGGATCCCCCTATGGATGGACCCCCCCAAATGGGGAGTTTAACCAACAGAAATTGGGGATTTTGAATGAACATTTATGGTACTTGAACAAACAACAAAATTAAACAATGATTATGAACTCATATGATTTATATCATGGAGATTAACCATCAAAGATTTGAATTGGAAAACTATGATCATCAGAACTATGGTAGTACAAACGCCAAACTCAACATCAACTAACTTGGAGTCCTGAAACCTTCGGAATTGCTCACCCATCTTGACAATCTACGCTATTTGGGTGTGTCTGAAACTGGGAATATCAATGAATTTGTTGTTGTATAGATATATACATATATACATGTATAATCTATGTACATTATATAATTATATATAATTAGGTGTGTTTTGATGAACAAATGATTGATCATCAAACGTTTGATGATCAAACATGTGTTTTTACCTTGCGGGATATATCATGGGATGTATATAATATGTATATATATATAAACCAACTAGACATGATATTTGGGTGTGTCTGAAAATCGGGATGTAGCCATACAATTCTAATCAGGCTAGTGTGATGATTGACCAGCAGTAGAGGTAGACTACTTTCATCTACTTTCCATATACAACACCTCCAAAAAATATGAAATCTTGTTGTATAACACCCATTTCATCTAGGCTTCCTATCTGACACCTCCAAGAACTCGTGGCTTTTTACAAAGGCGGCTGAAGGCGCCAGGCCGGCTTCGGCCACAGATTCTGTCCACTGAGGATGATCCCTCTTCAGCGATTCAGCGAATGGCGCATGTGAGATTAATATCTAACATCTTCATCAAACCATTCGAAAAATCATGTCCATTATAATATATCATAATATATTATAATTATATACTCATTGCCAATCTTAGATACGCAAACAAACATGCCTAGTTCTTTGCTTGGTACTTTCCGAAATTACTCATCATATCCCCACTTATGGCACTCACAGCTGTCGGACTGTAACAGTCTCGCTGTAACCGTAACCGATGAAAGTTGTACCATCCGTCGAGCGGGTGGTAACCCAGTCCTGAGGATTTTTATCGACCCAAATCCAGCGGTTGAGAAATCATTTCGCCGGTGAAATATATTGAACTGATTTGAAATGGCCTTCAACTGGTTAGGGCCATAGGGTATAGCCCATTTTCAGACAGACCCAAATATCATACCAAGTTGGACATATTGTATCCCATCAAAATCATCTTACATATCCAATAGATCCAGAAGGATATTCGGGGGTGAAGCCGTCACTTGACGCCTTTGTGCATGGCCCTTTACGGCCGACGACCCGCCTGCGCCGTCAGCTTTGTAATCTGTTCCTTGGGATGGCAGGGATGGGGACGTCCCCGGCAGCTGCTTGTAATTTGACCAGTGGGACGTCCAAGCCATGAAACAAAATGGTGATAAGAATAGCAGAGGGGTATTAATTATTAATGGTGATAGAATCAATGGCCATTGAAAAAGAACCGATTGATTGGAGGTACCAATTCCATATATAAGGCCTCTTATCAATGGCCTAAATTTCAGGGAAGATCCTCACAATTTCTATGGCCAAACATATGCTACATATATGGTACTAACGTACCTCCACTTTAGATATTTTAGGATCCTGTTTTATTCCCATTGATCGGGCATGGGACCCATCATTGGGACCCATTGTTATCATCCCACGGGTCATGGCAGTCATGGCAGTCACGGCATCGCAACGCGGGATGGCGCCAATCGTGGTGGTTTCTGGGCACCAAAATTCTGAGAAACATCCACAGGAATGGCCTTGAAACCCGACTTGGGTATGACTGAGAAAGAATTTTCTTCAAGTTGGGGACTTGTAAATTGATGTAAATTGAGGAATTCGACCCACGGCGCCCAAAACAAACCAGTGCATCTTTCCCTACTAAAGTGCTCGCAGCCAAAAGTGCTCGCAACTTGGGGCAACATCTAAAACCACCTGCTACGAACCAGCATTGTTCTTGGTTGCATCCGATGATTGTTGCCAAGAATCCATCAGGAACGTTTGCCTGGGCGGTTGAGACCAATCAAACGAGTTCAGTATGGTCCAGCTATATCCCACTACTGGGGGTATATAGCAACCATTCGGTCCCAGGGGGTGCCATCTTTCTATGGTTCAACAATGTTCAACATCCCCCAGCCCTAATAAATACTGCAGTTCTCGTTCTCACAGTGCGAAACAAATCCGGACCAGTTGATGATGGCATCAGATAGATAGTTGCTTTCAGGGAATACCAACTACGCCAACTATGACCTTTCAAGTGATAAGTGAAGAGGAACCAAGCATCAGTTTCTGACTTTGCCTGACGTTGGTCCTTCGGACCGTGCGACGTTGTTGTGTGTCACGTGTGCCTACGAATGGATTTTCACATGGACGATTTTTTGGATACCTTGCTGTGGGAAAACCTCAATGGTGGGTTTGTCTACTCCAAATTGCCAAAGGATCATTGGGATGCAATGGTATGGATGGCAAACGACCAGCCGCATCAAATTCTGCGTTGGGTCAACCATAGTACACCCCAAGCCAGCAGCCTCAACTTTGAAGGTTCAAGCCCTAAACGACCCTACATGGTAAGTTCATGAATATATGTCCATAGTTTGGGCTTTGCAACATCTTCATTGAAGGATCAAGCAGTTTATCAATGTGAACAGTGAACAAGGTGGACTCCCTCTGATCGTTGCTTCAAACCCAACTTTTTCATCAACAACCAGTCTTTATTGGTTATTTTCTCAAACTTTGATGCTTCACTTTCTTCACGGTCTTAGACATCTCCCAGATGGGCAAATCATCATCTATACATTGGCCGATGAGGTTAAAGTCAATTAGGATCATCATCTCAGGTAAAGAGGAATTCAAAAACCATTTGACAGCACCAATGAGCCACTGTCACTGGCTTCATGACATCATGTTTGATAGTTCAATCCCCTATTTATGTTGCTTGGAAAATATGAACTCCACATGATGGTCAAAGACCCATTGTTTTTTTGGCACAAAAAGGTGAGCTCCATCATTTATCAGTTATATCCACTTACATATCCCTAATATAGTTTGATGGTTTTTCAACCCCTATGAAATTTGGAACTAATCATCAACCAACAGGGTCAATCTTTGGTGATCCACCAAATATATATATATATATATATAATATTAATATTTTGCTGGTTGTGCTTATTTCCATCTATAGCAAAAAACTGAAGGACTACACTACCTGTCCAAGGTTGGGGATGCCACCAGGGCTTACCCTCTGGTAATTTGTCACATAGCTATTGAAAATGGCCCATAGAAATACCGTTGATTTACCCAACTTAAAGATGGTGATTTTCCATACAGGATGGGGCCCCCCAGATGGCTAAGTTGCCTTATAAGTGCCTTAGCTATGGTTGATGGTAGATATAACTATAGTTAATGGGAGTTATAATGGTTTATAAACCAACTCCAAAAACTGGGGGGGGGCCCATCCTGATAGCAAACTGTTAGTTTCCCAGGGCTTGGCAGCCCCTCCTGACCGGACTGAGTCGAGCTGCTGCTTGCGTTGCGCCGTGTCGCCCCGCCCCTCCATGCGCGCGCGCAGCTCGTTGCAGATCTCCTGTGGGCGCCGACCAACAACAACAATGGATCAACAATGGATCAACAATGGATCAACAATGGATCAACAATGGATTCATGGGATAAATGTGTTCATTAATATGTTAATGCGTAGTGATGTAGTGATACCATGATACCGGATTCTTCATTTTTTCTGGGTTGTAACATGTTGTAACCATCAAGAATGGGATAGAATGGTACAAAAGCAACAAAAAAATGGGATGGCTAGCTGCGTAATCCCCAAACTAAACGGGCATCTTTGTATGGAAAGATCATCGAACTAAATCCTTGATTTTCCATTGCTATGTTTGATTACCGGAGGGTAATCATAGGATTACCCACCCCCATAAGCTGGGTAAGCTGGTGCTGCTCAGTAACTATGGAAGAAATTGGATAAATATTACCAGTGAGTTCAATTAAACATTCACCCCGAAGTTGCGTGGAAATGTTTGTCGAAATCCGGGGGGTAACCACTAGAAATGCGCAGAAAAATTGCAAAAAAATGCAGTTTAGCCAACAAGAATCGGGCACTTTGAGGATACCCCGAGTATCCATATTCTATAGGAGTATCGTAATGGGGGTGGAGGTTAATAACATAGCCAAAGTATACCACAGGTAACCTCCCAAACAAGATAGGTTTAACAAAGCCCCTGATTCTTGGGGCTGAAGGGGGTGGGGGTGTTGTAGTCCATCCCACTGGTGATGGCTCACCTGCCACGTACCATCCCACTTTACCATCCAGGTATAGATGCGGTGTTAATGAGAAAAATAATGACTCATCATGATGTTCAATCTGAATGGTGTTTTTTTCCGATCCAAACAAGTCTGAACACCAACATATTACATACTTTTTGAACAAATGTGGAAACTGCCAAACGGTTGACACACGTTGAATGTCTGTCTTAGTGGTTTCAACCTGCACCAGTCCATCGGGATCAGCCGCCTCGGTGTAGGGTCGATCGATACCAAAGAAGGGTCGGATGCCACCCTCTCCTGTGGCCCGGGGGGAACATCGGCTACATATTAGACGAGGTAAAATATGATAGAATTGCAAAACATGAAGTTCTGGGAATTACAGGTCAGAGCAATTCTATTGATGGGATTCGGCTGAATCAATTCACATAGAAGTCGAGGAATCAAACATGCATCGGGACGGAGGGAAAATCGGAAACTCACTTGTCTTCCATCAAAGTTGACTTTAAGAGACTTCATGTACTGTGTCGGCTTATTGTGTCCCTTTTCTTAGTATTCAATAAACATAGGCTGCTACGATCGCCTATAGCTTTCTCCAGGAGAAGCCCCACTTCTGCGAACATGACTTTCCAGAGCAAAAGGCATCGACATGCTATGATATGATATATGATATATATATATAATTATATATACATATTCAGTAAATGTATATCTATGTTTGTTTATAGTTATAGGGGTGTAGAAGTCCAGAAATCCAACATAGGGATTCAGATGCAAAAATCCCTTTGTGTCCGAAACATGAATCCAAAATGTACCTCTGCCTTGCAACCCAGGCCATGTGATTTAAAGGTGTTGGAAAATGCATGCCCAAAAGTTCTCCAAGATGTCAAGAAAGTGTCCCAAATTTTGACTGATGGGATATCTGCTGGAATTGCCACATGCGCAAATGATCCATGTCATGCAATTAGGGTGAGAAAAGAGATATGCATAGATGGGCCATTCTCGAGATGTATGATGTATAGATCTTAGATCATGTTAGACAATACTCGTACATAAAGCATCTGGGAGCATCTGAGATATCACTTGCTGGCTTGGCTATCCCCCCAGCGCACCTTTTTCGTTCACTCTTTCCAAATTGGAACTCATACCAACCTGGCTGTTGTAACGGAGTGAGAGATACAACACGTGAAACTATGGACATTTGAGGTTTAGGGAAGCCAAGATTGATTTGGAAGCCACTTTAACTGTTAACTATTCATCCAACGAAATGGTACCCTTTGGTACTCAAGCATGGTTGGACAATTGCCCGAAACATCATATTACATCTGTATGTCCATAATTGTCCATATATAGTTATACATCTACAATTTACGTACCCTCTGGTAAACTAACATAACTATGGAAAATCACCATTTTTAATGGGTAAATCAACTATAAATGGCCATTTTCAATAGCTATGTTTGTTTACCAGAGGGTACAGTATCTATGCTATCAAATCCTGTTTTCCCATCATTTACCCACTTTTCTTTCCCATCAGGACGGACAGCCAGCCATTGCCATGATGCTCCTGCCATTGGATCGCATTTTTCTACCCGTGGTGGGTTATGTGCACCGTCCTGAAACCAATGTAGCCAAGTGATTTACTGCTTGGTGGTATACCTACCCCTCTGAAAAATATGAGTTCGTCAGTTGGGATGATGACATTCACAAACTGAATGGAAAAATAAAATTCATGTTCCAAACCACCAAAGTTTATGGATCTTGCATCCCACATCATCCCAACACAAAAACTGTTGCTTCGAAGCTTTGAACCGAGGATCAACATGCAGCCAAACCTTATGCTGGATTTAGCCTTCCATCAGAATGACTGGGATTTATGGATGTCCGCCCCTACAAAATAATTATGGTATAACACCACCAAAAAAAGGAACAATGAAAAATGTGTCCAGGATGTTACAGATAACATCTACTTCGGGGTTGCTTACGTATTTCATCATATTTTCATAGGTCATGTCATACGTAACTTCATCCATTCCCATGCGTCAGCTCCTTGAGACAATCGCCAAGAAACACAGAGGCCGCAGCACGAATCGTGTAATTCCACAGAGCCCAATTGCGCATAGGGCCGCTTCTGGGTCGAGCTGCTACACAGATTCCTGCGACAGGTTCGAGAATCTCCAAGTTGCAACTTTCGGGGAGACTCTAAAAGTGGACCTAATAACATATTTAATATGGAAACATATGGAAACCATGTAGATATATATATATTACAAAGGTGCCATATCCTTTGAGAAAATTATCTGGGACCTCATTTTTCAGGCTCCATGTTAGAATTGGGAAATTGGGGTGTGGTTTTATTTTTGACAGTTCAGAGGGTTTTTTGTCGTTGTTGTCCACCCAAACGAGGATGGTCAAAACAGCAATGGGCAAATGCAAATGACTTCTTCGTGTGATCCCCGCGAACTAACAATTTATCTAGCATATAATTTGACATTCTGTTTGACATTTTATCTGGCATTCTATCTGGCATTCAACGTCTGACATTTTTTTAAAACTATTTTATTTGAATTTTATTTGACGCATATCCTGACAGTCCGTCTGACTTTTGACCTGGCATTCTACCTGACATGTTATCACATATTCAGACATTCTCTCGGACACTTTGTCTGGTGATCTATCTGATAGGTCGTGACATTCTATATCGCATTTTGTCTGGCATTGCATCTGACATACACTCTGGCATGTATCCTGGCATATCATATGTTCTGGCACTGCATCTGGCATTCTATCTGACAATATCTGACATTCTATAATTATCTGAAATATATTCTGACATGTTATCTAGAATATATTCTGACATTCTTTTTGGCCTTTGATCTGGCATTTTATCTGGCACAGTGTTCGGGTCCGGCGGGCTTGCGACAGTGTTCGGGTCCGGCGGTGTAGAGGAGGCTGATGAGGAAAGTGGCGATAATGGTACCAGTGAGGAAGCTGGCGATGACGCGGCGGGAAGAGGAGGAAGAGGATGAAGGAAGGAGGGGAGGACAAGCTTAACGAAAATCTAGAGATCCTCACCTGGCAGGTTGAGAAAAACAGAAGAAACACACCTTCTGTTAAAAACAACTGCTGCTTGTATGAACCCATCCCAATCAAAACATGGTCCAAAAGTCAATGCTGATCATCATTTCATCATGATCCCCAACAAAGTCATCAGGGAATGATGAATGAATCACCTGTAGACCATAGTTAACCACCGTATTTTTTGGCATGGACACCATAGAATCCATAGAATCCATAGAATCCATAGACCACCAGGTGACCAGGTGACCAGGTGACCAGGTGACCTCTCCCCTTCCAGGCCATCGACCGGCCCCCACAGTCTTGGTCTTGTAGAAGACCTCTTCGCCCTGCAGGTGTAAGGTCTTGGTCTGCCATCCACAGCAGGGACACCAAAGGCACAGGCAACCACCTGGTGAAGCAAGGTGGATGAGCGATTCAAACTCAGACATGTTTTTTCTTAAATATGGGATATGCATGCCATATATGGATATGTATTCATCAAGAGGATACTGTTTATATTATATACGCTATTAGTAGTCGTACACATATATTGTTGTGGTCCTCAAATGAGGGCAAACAAAGAAACCGATTGGCTTGCTAGACCACAGGTTATGCCATGCCAATCAAATAGCGATGGAACCACCTCACATTACACTAGACTACACTACATAATATTACTTTACATTCCCTTACATGTGATATATATATATATGGGTTCATATAATATAAATGACATATATATGTATAAATGTATATATATATATATATATATACAATAATTAAATATGTTCATATAGATTAATCAACATTAATGAGTCAAATGATTCAAGATCATCTGCCTGTACCCAGGGCAACCCTTCGACCACCTTTTGAGATTTTGTGCTAAAGGATCCCTCGGGCATAAATTCAGACCCTTTCAGGTAGATATTGCCATGATAGCCAGGGGAGGCTCAAAGATTGTTCTCATTGTTTCTGGATTTTCAAGAACATATGCAAACCAATTGGGAATCGGGACATGTTTTGCCAGTGTTCACGGGAGGTTTTCCACTATTTGGGCGGATTTTCTCGAATTGGATGGTCTTGATGTTCCTTGCACAAAATTGCCTCAGAATTCCAACACTGTGTTCAACATGACATCAGAAAGATGTTCGGCCGACTCCGGCGGATTTTAAGAACTCAGGAAGAAGATAAGCCTATACCCATAGGATCCATGTCTGGTATATATGCTAACATTTGGGGTATATTGATGGTAAATGTTACCATATATAGCAGCACCATGGATCCATCATGGGATATGAACCCAGCCTGATATTTCCGTCTTTGGAGGTCCCAGGACTGTATGGATGGAGCAAAATCAATTCTTCGAATGATTTAAGATCTGCATACGTATGACATGTGTATACTGTATATACATATATATATACCTATACCCGGTTTGGTCTGCAAAAATAGGTCAGACCCGCCTTTGCGGGAAAACACGCCCCTTTCCAAAAAACACGCCCCTTTCCAAATTCTGGATTTTCAACATTTTTGGTC
>Ga0126342_10014548_pt1 | contig 13879 bp, 15 predicted proteins | sample Cyp1metagenome_FD_92528 | JGI IMG/M metagenome (GOLD analysis project Ga0126342, IMG submission 92528) | Coral microbial communities from Lord Howe Island, Old Settlement Bay, Australia - Cyphastrea 1 metagenome | ecosystem: Host-associated > Invertebrates > Cnidaria > Coral ...
ACATGATCCCATCCAGAGGGTGCGAAGGTCTAACATGATCCCAAAAGGCTAAGGTCTAACATGGTGTTACCAGTCCTTACTTATATATAGTCAAAAGGTCTTAAGTGATCCCGGGCCAAGGTCCAAACTGATCAAAAAACCATTCTAGACCTTGAATTTTTGGACCTGTAGGCAGACCATTCCAGACCCTCTTGTACCTGAGGGTATTCTGTGCGTGTGTAGGTCAAGATTTTGAAATGCCCATCGCAAACTGACTGCGTTTTCCGCCCTGAGGAAGCTGCTTGCGGGCGCTCATTCTCGCGACTGAACTGCATGAAGACCTCCGCAATTTGGCTCGGGAGGAGTGAGTCGCGGCTGAAATCTACCCATCCGCATGTTTGATGTGTGTGAAGCCTCCGGCGATGACGACCCAATGATAAGAGGCGCAGCACTATCAGCAACTTGCGCACCTTTGCGACAGGGGAATGGTTGGGATGCAATGGCACCAATGGAACTGGCCTCTTGCCCATCCGATTTGTCATGAACCACAGGGTCGGCACGTCGGCACGGTTGCAGCTGCATATCTACGGAGGAGAAGTGGTCATAAGTGGTCTGGCCAAACTGACTAAAATCATCTGAAAATATCTGAAATCTAGATGATTATAGATGAGGCTTGGCTTACCCTGGCATGTTCGTGAGATTTCGTGAGCATGTTTCCTTCTGCAGCTGAGCTTCTCGTGGCTTCAAGCCGCGCGGCTTCACGTAGGCACGCATTCTGAGCATGTAGCTTCCATCCATTGATGCCCTTGGAGAAGCCCAGGGCAAAAAGGAAATAGTCACGTTCATGAACAGTCCATGTTTCATCATTCTGCGCACGCCGGTATTCCTTCAATGGATGCATTAGAATTCCTATTGCTGGTCGGTGCTATCCGATTGCAATGTCATCGTGTGATCAGATTGATTTCTCATGATTCCATTCTGAAGAAGAAAACTCTACAACAACATGTGAGACTGAACTACCTAAAGATCTGTAGAATGTCAATAGTCGACCAACAGAACTCTCACAACTCAGCCCAGAAACCGCCTCTCAGACATGTAATCCTGGGTTGACATGCTGGCTTGTCCAGCACCCTAGAAACATGGCTGCATTTGGCGGAAACTGGAGCTTGGTGGAAACTGGAGCCTGGATAGGATTGCGGCCAAATGCGAAACCACTAAAGCATGTGAAATGCAGACTGCATCGGACTGCAGCAAATGCAATGTCACCAACATACCAACGGTCTTGAAGAATCGCAATGGCTCTATTGTGAGAGTTCTTGAGGCTCAGCACACAGATTCAAACGGTCGGAGGGACTTGATCTTCAAATTCACGGCAGTGCTCTCGCTCGAACCTGCTCTTGTGTCGGTTTTCGGCTGTACATTCCAGGTGGGACATCTGCATCCTCTGTCATCGTCAAAACATGGTTTGAGTATGGGGGCATAGTCATCTCAACATCATCACGCATGGGATATTGATGGATATCGTAAGCCCTATAAATGGATATAAATGGATTGATAACCATGCCCCAAGAACTGCGCAACTTCATCACCCAAGTTTTGACCATGGTATCCATTGGTATCCATGGTTCATGTGATTTCAATGTGTTGTTCACCAAGCCTGCGCAGAGTCTCAATGAAGACTGGGTCATTGATGCAGTGCATCATCACCTGGAAGCAATAGTTCATGTCGTACGCCATCGCCTTCGACAGGAGATGCCCCAAAATCCCCCAAAAGGGAGATTTGGAGGGTGGCAGCAAAGGTTGGAGTCTGGGTTTGTCACCTTTGGCGTAGCTCCTGATGATAAAGCATGATAAGGTGTTTTTTTTCAACCGAGGCAATGCTTCAATGCTTTGGAATAGGGCAACCTATGGCAATCTGGTTTGTGGTTTGACCATGTTTGACCCCATTCGACTGTTCCTAGGGCTGGAAACTAGATGAGACCAGCCGGAAAATGCCGGAAACACCTGGAAACTCATTGGTGGGTTCTGATATGTTCTGATTGACCAAACTGGACCAGTGACGCGGGATCTTGACTGGGCCTAGCTGAGCTGGAAAGGATAACCTATGACTATTAGAGGGCAGGAAAGAAGAAGGCAGTAGGCAAAAAACTTCATGCATATATACTCCGAAAGAAAAAATGGGCATGGGATGAAACACCTCGTAAGTCACTTCCTTCCGGTTTGATCCGGAAAACTTTAGCACCTCCAATGACAGAAAGTGGCACGCTCCAGCTCTGAGCCGAGTGGTGCTTTGGGGCCAATGGCTGTGCAGGCTTCATTTGCTTCATCTCTTCAATGCCTCCGGGATCCTCCGGGACCGCCCTGCTGATCCGATCAAGTCTGAGCAACTCGTTTTCAGATTGTGGCACGCTCAAGGACTGTACAGCTTAGGAGCGCTCAAGACTGTACATTGGACCACGGCTGCGCTGTTGCCTTAGACAACTTGCAGCCTGGCAACGAAGCCTAGCTACAGCAGCCCCAAATGGGCTGCACTAAACTGATTTCTCCATCCATCTAGTGATGTCTAGTGCTTCTTGCTGCGGGCAGCCAATCGAGCCAAGAATTTGGATTGCTTTGCTTTCGGCTTCGCAGCCTTCGGATCCTTGGGCTTTTCAGGTTCGAGCTGCCCTGCTTTCCCCTTCACCTTTTGTGCTTTCAAGGCGACAGGATTGGGGGCGACTGGTGCTGGAACCACTGCTGGAAAACGCCCTGGCCCAACTGCCCCAAGGCCTCTGGCGGTCTTCCAGGAACCAACTGCCAGAAATATAGGCACTACAAAAGCTGGATCCATGACCACCATGGCATCCCCTACGTGGTGGACTTGTTTGTCACAATCCAGCACTGCACATACCAACATGGAGGGGTCGCTGCAAAATCCTTGTGACAGGTACGCGGCATCGACATTTGCTGTGTAGATTCCTCTGCCATGTGCTGCACCGTGTACGATTTTCAAATCGGCACCCAAACCAAATCCAGGAATCAAAAGGCCTCGATCCAAAATCGAACCATAGTTCTTGGAGTCAGTGCCGTGAAAGGCTGGTCGCATCTCTCCAACGCCATGCTTGGAAATCTGATGGAAAAAGCGGTCTTGAACCTGCTTGGACAGTTTCGCTTCCCTTAATTCGACATTCTCAAGCACCGACTCCAATCCCTCCAAGACTACAGGGCCAAATTGGTGCTCAAAGTGGTCCACTAGATCTTGGAAGCTGTTGGAACCTTGTGACAGAGAGAACGCCAATTCTGCTTGCCTCTTGTCTCTTTCCCGTATTTCTTCTGCCTTCTGAGCTGCCAGTTCCGCCAGTTCCACTGGCAGCGGAGGTCGCCTCTTGGCCATTCGCACCACGCGGCGCTCGCAGTCAAAACAGGACGCGCCCGGATGCGGTGGAGACCTGCAGACTCCACAGAAAGACAGGTGACATTTGAAGCAGTGGCACCTGCTGTACTCCGAGGAGTTGTTGCTGGGTTGAACCAGTACCGGGATGTCCTGCACAAAAATATCAGATATCAGAATTGAGATCATGCAGTACGACAGGGTTTCTGGAGTTGTGATGCTGCACATCGAAAGGCATCTCATTGCAAATGCAATGCAAACATGCCCTGTCCATACCACGATCTTCACAACGCGGGCAGAAGACAATGGAGTCCTGATCAGCCAGTTGATTCTCCCCTACTGATTCCTGAACCATCTGGTAATATCTGGTAATCTTCACGAAAAGACGGTCCTGGAAGCGCGTGGTCACTTTGTGCTTGGATACTTTCAACCATAGCTCCAGGGTGCAGTCCCCCAGCCGAGTGGCCAAAGTTCGGCAGGTCGGCAGGGGGCATCGTGGATGGCTCCCCTGAGAACTGTAGACTTGCCAAGTGCTGGACGAGCAGTTTCCACAAAGCCAATGGCCACATGCCCGGAGCTTCACTGTCGCAGAACAAGGTGCCACACAGTTGGCGCAAATGGCTTCAGTCTCACTTTCCGGTCCGGATTCGGGGATATCATTAAAGTCAATGGAGTCCGATGAAGTTTCTCGTGCAATTGAGGGAACTTCTTGATTCACAGGTGGGTGGAGAAGGCCGTTTGATTCTGTTCGCAGCCATTCAATCCTTGGATACTTGGAGCGCGATGATTTCCCAAAGACTACCATCACAGCCAGCAGACCCTTCTTGCTTACAAGAAAAGTACCATCAAATGGGCCATCATACAAACCGCCACAAACTGCCAGCCCTGCTGCAAATGAAGCACCAGCTAAAGAGCACTGGGGACTCTGTCACAGAGTCCAAGTGTTCATGCAGCAATCTGAGCCGATCTTGTGACACGGTCTGTGATGTCAGCCTCAAACGCACAGAAGTCAAGGGGGGATCGGGGGGATCTACCGCACAAAATGTGGCAGTGATGGAGTGACGGAGCAACAATAAAAACAAGGTTAGAGGATTCCAAACATCAATGGATTGACATAATATATTTTTTTGTTATATTAATGATCGATACAATAGGATCATCTACAGGAAATCAGTGTTGTTACCATCAAATGTAGAGGTTTCCTGCAGATTTCCCTTCATCCTTCATCCAATTCACTTCACCAAGACCTTAAAAACTCCAGCGAAAAGCTTCACAGAACTCACCAAGAGTCTCATAAAGGGGCCGTGCACTGTCCAATTCCAGGTATTGCTCAAGCAGCCTTGGCCCGGACTTTCCCGGCCCAGGTCTCCAAAAGATCAAAACTGCAAAATGTACGTAAGTAAATCGTATAGATCAAGACGGCATATCATGAATGATTATTCATTCATGAATGTCTGCCATTAGGGTGTCAGACATCACCTGCTCTGCATCCTGCAACTGTGTCACTCTAGGTATCACTAGGTATACTGCGATACACTCAGGGCCGCTGCCCACAACCGAGCAGCGTGATTTTCATCTCAATTTTGTGCTGAGCGGAAATGGCCACCTTCAAGTTGACGATGGGCAGCCCATCCTCACGCTGTTCGTCCAACTGAGGAAGTTGCAATTTTACCTGGTCGCTGTCTTCATAGATGCACCGGAGAGAGTACAGCTCTTCCTTCTGTTCATAGTTCATTGCGCTAGGGAGGATTGAACTTCGTGGCAGCGACCACTTTAGGATAATCAAGGGATATCGAGGGTCTATCCCACCACCACCATAGCACCATATCCTACCCGAGCGCAGCTGGCTGCGACTTTTCACCGTTGATGATCAGCGGTCTGATTCAACAGTGTGATGCTTGGTTCATCTTAGCTCTATTGAGGTTGGCAGGATGTTTTCAGCCAACAGGAGCTGTTGGGAGAGCAAATCACAGACCCATTTCTCTCAACGGACACCATGGTCCTATATGGTCCTTGTTCATTGATTTTCTCCTCCTGGCAGCCCATCTAGTTGATGCATTCAACTTTGGAATGATATTCGTTTGTTCTGGACCAGTCAACGGTCAGAAGGCTTTTCCTTCTTGGCTGCTGCTTGTCACAGATGAGAGGCAGCAGCTGATTGACGCTGATGTGGTTGCTGCCAACAAAAAAATCGAGGGGGGGATCGTGTGATCTTGGGCTTGGCCTTTTCAAACAAAGAAACACTAGAAATCAGTAAATGCCGATATATGCCGATATGCACAGAGTCAAACCTGAAGGCTACAAGAAGCCATCACTCAAAAGGTCAGACGGTTGTTGAAGGAAGAAGTAATTGACCCCTCTTTCCCTTGCTACCAAAGTTCTCTCACCATTTATGTCTCTCTAGGCTTCACGTTTCAACACCACCTGTTTCGACAGCACTAACTTTGGCTAGGCTGGCGAGGTGGCTCAGTGGCTAAGCACGAAAATAATTGGATACTCAAAGCAGATGTGTCGCACCAGTGCGGATTCAAAGATCATGGAAGAGCAACACAACGGTTATGCACCCTTAGGCCATATGTGGCTTCACTGCCTCAATGTGAACTTGTGGCCAGTATGAAGTGCTTTTCAGCTTTTCCTAGCAGGTACAGTACGCTGCGTACGTTTTTCTTTTAGAAGGCCACAAGATTTGTATCGTGTTGGAAAGTTGAGCCTTCTTTCCAAGCAGCGTCACTCAGTTGCACACTTTAAATCTGAGTCAGAGGAGCTTCGCAGAAAATACCTGCCACATGATGCAGAGCAATGCATCAGTGGTAGTGGCGCACAATGGCGCACAGCCTTGTGAGCAGCACATCCTTTGTTTCACCGGGGTGCCTCCCGTAGCCATTGGTCTTGAGTGGAATTGGAGCAACCTTGGCAAAACTCAACAAACATCACCGAACTCTCATAGAAAATGAAGCAAGGCAGCTGAGATTGGCTGGATTCTAATGGTTGTACCTGCCTTAAGGGTTTTACCCCTCTCCGAACTTGTCCTGCTGATGGCTCTGGTGAGGGAACTTGCTGCTCAGGCCTGGGCAGGGTACGGCTGCCACGGTGGCACGGTATGCCACGGTGTCAGGATGCGCAACGCCGTGTCTTTTTCACACCCGTCGCACTGCGTAGACGCCGGAGGGGCCGAAACTCATTTCAACTGGAATCTTCGCATGTCCTCAGCGCAACGTAGACTCGTCATGACTCGTCATGACTCGTCGACCCACAAGAAACCGCTTGGGCCCGCTGGGGTGGTCTCAATCTTGGCTCCGGGCCGCTGTGGAAGATGCGCTGAAGACCAGGAACTCCATCTCCGAAAAACGGATCCATGGTCCTTGGCAGCACAACCAGGAGCTGTTGAAAAATTGTCCCAAAATGTCCCAAAAATAACTGATAAAATTACCAAGGCGCATTGCCTATCTACTCTACCCCAAAACATCCCAAAGCCAATTATCATCCACTGGCTGAGGCAGGGTCAGGATGCGTGCTCCGGGTTGGAGAGTGAGCACCCGCTGCAGGATGTCCGCCAGGGTCTCAGGCCTATTGGTTGCAGCTGGGGGATAAACATGGATAAACAAAGTCACAGTCTCTAACATTGCCCAATTTCCGTGGCAAGAACGATGCATCAATCCACCACAAGCCATCAAAAATCAAGTTTCACATATATGACAATTCATCTTTAGCTATTGATGGGTAGTATTCATCCAACAAAAATCATCCAATCCATTCATCATCCCCACCTCATGCATAGGGATGCCACCCAAACAATGTCCCAGGGATGCTGCTCCCAAGCACTCGTCGTAAAACTTTCCAGCCGCAGATCCACTGGCGCCAGGGCTTGCCTGTGTGGTGGGCAGCCCACAGGGATTGTGTTGTAGGCATGTCTGGATCTATAAATCCCTTTTTCAACATGTCACACTAGATACGCACACGCACACAAACACACATACAGACACATGTGACATGTGCACATGTGCATATATATATGTATATATATAGTATGCTGTTTTTTTTTAGTATGTACAATACAAAAACATGTGCATATAAAAACAATTAAAAACACATACTTATGCTGTTTTCTCTATTAATTATGATACACGTAATTAGGCAATTAATCATCATACACACCCATGATTTGCAATCAAGTGTCCCTGCAGAAGCGCACTGCTGCGCGCAAGCTGCTGATGCACTTTGGGCGGTCTGATGCAGTGGCTCAACTATCTCGTAACCTGTTCACAGGACTCCGGCCCGAAGACAGCGAACATCTTCCGTCAATCTGCCCCATCTGAGTTTTCAAAATCCGAATGTACCGTGATATGCCCCAAATTATCCCAAATTGCCAGCCAACTGCCAAAAGGATGATAGTAATTGAGAATCCCTTGAATATATCTTTGGATATCCTTGGGGATCTTAGGGGTACCCTATTTTCATCTATTTTCAAACACACATATTAGCTGCATATTAGTCACATATCAAACCTGGAAACATCCCTGTAGCCTGTGCAACAAGCCAAGGAGGGAAATGCCAGAGCTGCAGCAATCACAGCTCGCCCAGTGCCGCTGCCAAGGTCCAAAAAGGTTTCTCCTATCAGGTCGCGGCACAGTCCTATACTTTCTGTTCCCCCTCAGACTCCCACCATTGTCTACTAAGTTTTAGACAACCTGAGAACTTCGGATCACTTCGGATATGAGATGCCCTGCTTCATGTGGAACAAATATAAACCAATAGAATCCAATAGATGTAATTTGATATAATTTGATCATATTTGATCTTCACTAAAAACTTCGCAAAGTGCTCAACGAAGAATCTCCTGGCTGAGGCTGTGCGACCTGTGCCAGCAAGTCATAAAAAGGGGCAAACTCGATTTCAGCATAGGTCAGCTCAATGCTCGAGCTACCTGTTGCCTCCTCAGCTATGGCCCTGCCATCTATGGCACCATACGCAGCATAGAACGCCGCATATGAAAAATGGAGCTCCGAGGGTAGCCAAGTTGTCTCATGTTCGAAGCTGAGCTGAGCGCTACACTTCTGTCCAGACTGGGAATCTATCTTCAATTCCTCAAAGACAACTGCTGCACTATGAGCTACTGCGCTAGGTCTGAAAGTCTCAGTCGCCGTGAGAACCCAAATGGCAACTGTTGAGCTGGACTCGGGCCACAGATGCGTCTGAATACGACATCGCCATCCACTGGAGGGGCCAACGTTGACTGTCGACAGCCATTGGAAATTTGGTGTCTGTCCAGGCTGGTCGCCAGGTGCTGTCATGGACACCCCCAGGAAAATGCCAGCAGTTGGTGGCCTTTGGCTTCGTAAAACGTCCAGCAATAAACAGCCCCGCTGCTTGGGGATTTCACTTACCAAGACTGGGACGACACCGCTATTCCCCACATTAAGTTCCATCACTTCACCAGGGCTGAGTTGATGAATGACTGCCTGTCCCAGGAAGTCTTGGAGATCAGGCTGAAGAGAGTCATTGAGAGCCGAGGCCAAGGGCATGTGTACATAAAGCTGGTCACCAAGACCCACCACTGCCCAACCCCAGAATCCTTGATGCACGGAAGCTAAGCACTGGGTTTCTGCAGTTTCCCCTATGCTCAATTTCAGAGGAGCAACAAAGCCCTCAGAGATTTGCTGGTCCAAGTCAGGGCGAGGGATAGAAAGAATATCATCATACAGTTCTTTCAATGCTTCCCTTCCAACTCTGGCACGCTCTTGTGCTAAAACATGAAACCAAAGTCGGTTTGCCTCTTCTGAGCCCCGGATCTGATACTTGGCCTCGAACCAATCCAATCCACCACAGTTGATGTAGTGCAAGAGCGACACCACCCCAGGGTGGCAAACGACGGTTTGCAGGTCCCCATGCCATCGGTGAACTCTAGGAACAGCGCTGTCCAAAGCTTTCACACGAACTGCAGCTTTGCCTCTCATGTATCCATCAAAGTAGGAGCAGGTGTTTCCACCACTCCTTTTCTTAAAATTGTACTGATCCGATAATCGTGCATTGTGTGCTTGCCAAAAGCGCAGGGTCTTTTCACCAATCCCTTCAGGATGGTCTAGGATTTGTGGCTCCTCATCAGATGGGAACCTTCGTCCTATAAAGGGCAGCTTCAGGACGGGAGAGATCTTGAAGTGCTCGATTTGGTCAAACCACGTTGTTTGACTGCCGGTTTCAGCGTCTGCAACGATGGCCTCATGATTTATGTACACAATCTGAGACACCTCGGCAGGCACGGCATGAAAATGCTGTGCCACACCACCTGCGCTAAAGCAAACGGCTTCATCCAGGTCCAGGTTGCAAAGCAGCCAGTCCACTCCCGAACGGCAGGCGATGCTCTGAGCCGTTGCGCAGTTTAGGATCTGTTTCCTGCCAGCAGTATCCAGCAGTCCGGGCAAAGGACGTGATGTTACCTGATATTTACATGTACCATGTGATACAATACATGATAATTATTGATAATTGCTACATAGTAAACATATTATATATATTACTACATGCTCCTACTAAGCCATGAAATAAGCATGTGGGTAAAGCTTGCTGCCATTAGGATCACACATCTTCACAACCCTTCTGCTGGTAACTGTAGTGCTGTTGACGTTGAGACAACTAACCCTATCACTCAAAGCTTTCTGACCTTAAAACCTCTGCGGTCTACAGTAGGGCGGTACAGGGGGTTAGTGTAAAGCTAGACCATGGTCCTCTACATGCATAAACATAGTCATTACAGTAATCCTCATGCCTGACAGTGCCGCTGCCATGACCTGTAAAGGATTGTATAAGTGTTCACGCCCTTGCGCAGGTGCTGTCTTTGCATCTGCAGGGATAGAAACAAATAAACATCGAACAAATATTGAAAAGGTGTATAGATAGACAAGTGCTGCAAGCTTTAAAACTCTACCGATTTGAAAGCAAGCGTCGCTGACAGTTCAGAGTCAGTCTGACCACCAAACTCATCCCACAAAGATCCATGCTGGCGCCAAGCCGCTCGCATCTCTGACCGTCTGACTAAGTGAAGTGAATCGAAACTCGCCAAAGCGGAAGCCAAAGACTCCTCTTTGTTTTCATCCGGCTCATCCAAAAACAGAATAATCGGAGAAAATCCCAGTGCACAGTGGTGCCGTAGCCATCTCACTGTGGTCTCCAGTACTTGAGGCCATGGATACCCCGTCAACCGCAGGGTGGATGAGATGCCGCAGCTGCCGCAGCTGCCACGGCTCCCAGGGCTCCCATCAGCGACCTGCGGAGCGACCTGCGGCACCCAGGCCTCGATGACTTCATGGCCCTCGGCCCGGATCTTCGCCTCGCCAGGCTGCGCCCCACGGTGCTTGCAGCGCTCCAGGACGGCCAGGTCGCGGAAGCCGGCGCTGCAGGCGGCATCGCCCAAGGTGACCTTGGCCTCATTGACCAAATCCAGGATTTCCAGTAAACCTCAGAGGACTCAGCAAAGATACTAAGCCACGTGAGATGATGTATATAAAACATTATAATTAAAACAATAAGCTACGAGTAGATACGAGTAGTAATCACAAACAATAACCGACCTATAGCCTCTCACATGTTTGTGCTCAGGGACATTCATTGGCACACTGCATTCTCTGATTCATGGCCGAGCGCGCTTCCGCAACGCTGTTGTTAGCAGATTGCAAGGCGGCAAGGCCAACATCCTGCGAGGAAAAATCTGGAATGTTTGATGTTGATCCATACTGGCATAGATTGGCATAGTATGTTTTAATGAGCATCAATAAGCCAGGGATCATGAAGGGCCCCTACACTCCTGGCGAGCGCGCAAATGCTGCACATTGCGGTCCTTGGTGGTCAAAAAAACTATGAAGCGCTGGAGCGAATTAAGACAAAGCAGCAAGTAGGTTAAATCAGAATCTAGAAAATACTATACAATCAAATCAAATACTGTAATACTTAGATTTGGGTGATTTGGATATACTTGGATTCGTTCAAGGCACTTTCAACAGCTATCAAAATTCATCAAACTGATAAACCGAGTCCAGCCGCCAGCAATCCAGCTTTCTCTCGCAAGTCTGCGATACGCTCGCGTAAGGAGACGCTCTGCCGTGGGGCCTCATGCTGATCCTCAACCACTGCCTCATGGTGGTTGAGCAACCCCATGAAGAATAGGACAGTCGTCATCATCATCATCATCACCACCATCATCATCATCATCATCTTCATCTTTTTGGTATGGTGGAAACATGTTGAACATAAAAACCATTTGAAACCACCATCCAGCCCATGATGTTTGGCTACGGTTGTGCCTGTTTGAAAAATGTTCGAAGCTCAACTTCCAGAAGTCCCTGTTCGCCCTTCAGATGCACTGCCAAACATCTGGTTGAACACATTCAGCCATAGCTGGATCCCAAAAAAGTCATCTGACCCAGAAAAACGCATACATACGATCACATACGTGTGTGAGTATATATATTAAATTATTCACTACAATATGTATATAGTTCGGGAACCCAAGTCAGTGGAATTCAAAGCTTTGCCGCAGCTGGATTCAGCTTCAATGAGCAAGAAAGGAGTTGTATATAATATGTCAATGTATGTACGTACGTATTTGATACTATATGTGTGTATAAGTTAGTAAATACTTACCCTCTTGTTATGACTAACATAGCCATGGTATAGATGGCCCATAGAAATAGATGCTTTACCGAACTTAACAATGGTGATTTTCCCATATTTTCCATGGTTATGTTAAATAACCAGAGGGTACTCCTGGTGCCTCTTGGCACTCTGGCGTTGGAGCCGCCTGGGGATGGTGCAAAAAATGGGCTCCAAAATCACCTTTGTGATCAAAAATGGCTGAAAAATGTCCATGTTCAATATGATTCATAGGCAACACATGGTAAAAAAACATGGTAAAACATCAACCATGATGGTAGAACATCAACTATATGGTATTCAGATGTATTCAATTTTGTGGTCAAAAGCAATCAGGAAAGCCCAAAATCTCAATGATACAGCCAAATCGGAATCAAATATCCTGTATCATCATGTATCTGACAATTTCAATTCCAATTTCTATTCTATTCTATCTATCTCTATCATGAAACGCCTTGGGGTTCCATTGCCATTGTCTGTTTGTCTGTTCCCTGGCCTCCGGTCCCTCCGGTCCCTCCGGTCCCTCCGGCTCCGCCGGGCGCGGCGGCCGAGGTGGTGGCACGAAGACCGGCAGCAGCGGCCGCAGGTCGGCGAAGGGCACGTCGGACTCGTTGGAGCCATCGAAATAGGCGAGGTCCACCAGCCTGGCGCCGGGCCCAGGAACCTCAGGAATCCCAGGGATTCCTGGGGTTCCTGGCCGAGGCTAAACCTTGACCCTGACAGAACCCAGAAAAGTGGCCATGGTTGCGATTCGAAACTATGATAAACCATGGGTGTTTTAGGGTTTTTCTGAAGATCTATGGATGTTTTAGGGTGAACATGTCGTGTTTTGGAGGCAATCATCTTGAACCATACCCAAATGGATTGGAGGGCCATGTGGCCAATTGCGTTCATCATGGTTTATCATTCAAAATAAAGAATGAGCAACATGTTTGAAACAGCCAACGACGTAAAAAAAAAAAAAAACCACCCTCCATCTTTCACTTTGCACACGCGACCACGTATCCAAATGTTGCCTCAGAGCATGTGCAGGGTTGCGATATGGCGATGCTAATTAATTACATATATATGGATACATATGGTGTCCATAGTGTTCTTGCAATTCATTGTCATGCATTTGCTTGACAAAATCAGTCATGTCAACCCCTGAGGAATGATTAATGATTCATAAACTCTGCATAACTCTGCTTATCCCTGGCTGATTTATTCGGACTAACCCCCGCAAATCGTGAATTTTATTTGGTGCAAGGATGTCACCCCAATGATCAACAGCCGGGTTGCCGATGTCATCCAACTCCCGTTCCACATCGGCACCCTCTACCAACCAAGCTGTCACGGAGTCCATGGCATACCAACTGGCATGCCATCCATGGCAAGGTCCAGGAACGAGTGGCACAATACCAACTTGGGGTCGGAGAATATGGATGTCTCTGCCTCCCAGTTGGATCTAGCATGATCTAGCTGCGTCAAAGTAACAGTAAGTGTTTGTTGCTGGACTGGTTCCAACATGTACTTTTTGCGGATGTCAATCATAGATGTTCGTAGTCTGTTAGCGACTCTCAAAGTTGGCTGATTCTGCAGCTGCTATGGGGCTCTATGTCAAAACATGTCAAGCTTGTCTTGTTGCATTGTCTTGTTGCATTGTCTTGTTGCATGATGCTTTGAAACCGTAATTTCTTCTTTGCTCACTCAGGCTACAAGTAAGAACATCTGAGAGCGGTTCAGCCTTCGACTAATATCCATAAACATCAAAAACCAGCCATTTCCGCCGACCCCGGCCTTGGCCAAGGCAGGGGCGGCGCCTGGGACCACCGCAGGTGTGGAACTTCTCCTTCTGCGCTTTCCAAGGTCAAACCCATCTCGCAGCCAGCAAGCTGCCCCAAGGCC
>Ga0126342_10014549_pt1 | contig 13875 bp, 13 predicted proteins | sample Cyp1metagenome_FD_92528 | JGI IMG/M metagenome (GOLD analysis project Ga0126342, IMG submission 92528) | Coral microbial communities from Lord Howe Island, Old Settlement Bay, Australia - Cyphastrea 1 metagenome | ecosystem: Host-associated > Invertebrates > Cnidaria > Coral ...
GAAAACGAAGCTATACTGTGAGATTTCCTCAATGTTTCAACTTGACAACGGAAAAAACGAAGCAACTCTGGGAGACTTGCTCAATTTTCAAAGTTGGCAACATCAAAAACGAAGCAATTCTGCGAGACTTCCTTCAATTTTCGAAGTTGACAACATCAAGAACATAAAAACTATGCATTTCTGCGAGACCTCCTTCAAGAATGGAAAGTTGAGTGCAGAGTTGATAGCCTCGAACCAATGTGGAAAGTGCCGCGCCTGCCACGCAAAAGTGATGCCAGGTCATACGCAGTGCTGCACCTGTCATGCAAAATCATCTTAGCAAACCTGAAGATCTGATGCTCCAAAATGCAACCCCTCAGGAAATCAGCGCCCTGACCTCTTAACATCTCTGATGAACATGTCTCTTGTATACTGCGCCTGCCACGCGAAATGCATCTTTCCAGATCCTCTTCAAATGTCCCACGCTTGCCATCGTTTTTGAAAACGCTTTTGGAACTGCTACAAAACCCTCACATTTTTCTCACTTTTGGCAAGGTGCAGAATCCCTTGCGCCTACCACGCAAAACTACATCTGAACCTTCAAAAGTGGTCCGAACATGTCGTGTTTTTAACATGTTGGCTTCAAAATGTGCTTCGCGCCACAACGGCGTGCACTGTTTCTACATGTCAACTTCCAAAAGTGGTCTGAGAATGGTGTGTTTTGTACATTTTGACTTGGGAAATGTGCTTCGCGCCACAACGGCGTGCAATTTTTCATCTCTCATCTGCCCAGATGGCTCTGCACCCGCCGCTTTGGCGAGCCTACTTTTCGACCTTCCGGAGCCACAAATCCTTGGAAAGACACAGTGTTTCGCGACTTTCCTACCTTTTCGCGCATCTGCATCTGCTTTCTTCTGACTCTTTCTCTTCTCTGATCTTCTCTCTTCTACTCTCCTCTTTTCTCTGCCTCTGCCCAGCTCTGCTTTTCATCTGTCCATATTCTCGGAAGTTTGACTTCTAAACTTCCTTCGGTCATAATCCCCATATAATTCATCCTATATATACATCCACGGTAGAAAATCGAATCTGCCAGGCACGGAGCTCTTGTCCTTGGTCATTTTTGCCGACTTGCGCAGCAAGGTTGGGGCCCCCCGTTCGAGCTCGCGTTCAGTTGACACATGGGGGGATTCCACAAAGGGGGATCACCTAGAATATATGGTTGGTTTATAGTGGAAAATCCTAAAATAAAATTGATGATTTAGGGGTACCCCTTTCAGGAAACCTCCATATAAATGGTTGAATTCTCTGGTTTATAATAAATAACTACAGTAGGGGTTATAAATCAACTAAGACTTTTAACCAGTTGGTTTACAACTCCAACAGTCCAATCATCCGGGTTTATGGTAGATACATCCAACTATTAGTTATTGTGGTTTATAAACCAACGTTCACATCATTGGAGGGGGCACCACCCTGTAATCATCCCCAAAAAAGGCTGCACTCTTCAGTTTAGTAAAATATGTTAAAGGAAAAACCGTGTTAGGTAGGTGGAGTATTCTGATTAGGTCTGAACTTGGTTACGTGCATGTAATTGCTACGTGTAGGAAATTATAGTTACTATCCTATATGTATATATACATAATATATATATATATATAATTTTGATTTTGAATTTGACCGGATCAGTGGGATTAGTAAATGTTGTATGCCTGACCGTAGCGATCTATCTTGGGAAAACTCGCCGAGGACTCACTCGAGGGGTTCACTTAACCGGTGAAAATCAGCAGATATCGGAACTAAAAATACCGTGGTTGACTGGGTATGATAGGGGATACTACCTGGTTTAATGGGGATTATGATAACCAATAGTAGGGAAACATATTTGCCAACCAGTATTATGAAATGAGGTTTAAAAAACGGAAAAAAACATCCGGTTATTTAACGTAGCTATAGAAAACCACCATTTTTGATAGGTAAACCATCTATTTCTATGTGCCATCTATACCATGGCTATGTTGGTCATAACCAGAGGGTAACTAATTAATAGGGATTTACTGTTGTTAATATCTCTATGGTTCCCCCTTTTTTCGTGACGCGTGAAGTTTCAACCCCTAAACATATGTTTTGCTGGAAAATCCACCGTTTATGACATGACTTTTCCATGACCTCCTGGATTTTTTCGTTGATGCCCAGCTGGCCACGAGGACGCCGGAGGCTAACTAATAGTATGTGGCCTTTTAGCAGCAACCATGAATCATAGAATTGGATGATGGGAAAATGTGAACCGGAAAACCCTATATGTGATGCTAAAAACCATGGTTTCCGGTGAAGGTTTTCCCTTTTACCAATCCATCGAACGAATAACCACCAACCAGTTCCAAGGAATATGATCATCCTCCAGTTCATCGGGGGTGTTGACATTGTTGCGACCAGCAACCAAGATCCAGTCGGCGCTGCCAGCGTTTAAATGATACCTTCTGGTATTAGCGAAAATGGCATTTGGTTAATGGAACTAGTCTTCCAATCCCTATCTGGCAGGGTCTATGTTAATTTTCTGGAGGGTAAATGATATGTTTCTCCCTGGAGGATCACTATAGTCATGTTGCCACGGTTGCCACGGGCGCTCGAGGTGAGAAAGTACTTGCGGAAGAGAGCGGATGAAGCTGCTAAGGAAGTGCCCGACAACCCCTTAGGTTTGTGAAGGGGGTCAGGAATGCTTCCAAAAAACAAGAGCTCAAAAAAAAACGATTTGCGAAATTTGTGGAATCATATGAAACATGTTTTGAACACTTTTGGAAATTCGGATATATTTTACAACAACTATTTATTCCTCTTAAACTGGCCATAATTGTCTTTGTTTCCCTATGTCCAGACCCAAAAGTATTGGCATCAGCCAAAGGGCATCTTTTGCGCGTCTCCCGGCCAGCTCTAGCAACTGAATGTCAGGTCCAATAGAGACCGTCTCGAAGTTGTTGGAATGGAAAATTGCGCCAGAGGTCAATGGATTAGGTTTATCGCACCCGAAAAAATGCTGAACAGTTGGGAACGTTGTTCAAACGGCATTTTTGGTGGCTGAGACAGGGAGTTTAACTACAGGAGACCATGATTTGAAGTCCAGAAATGATTGTTTTTCGCTGTAGATTTTCCAATCAGACTTGCATATCATATGTATATATATATGGGGGAGATGTATCTATGATTATATACTATGTTTTCTAAAGCAATGAACATCACTGGGGGAGGGCCACCTTTTGTGTAACTTAAGGAAAGCACCGCAAAAATGGTCTGTACCCTGCAGCAATCAAGCTGGAAAATCCTCGAACTGTTTTTTGAGGTTTCTAGCTGTAGATAATGTGGGTAAAACAATCATAAACCATCCCCAGTCATCACCATACATAGGTGGTATAACCATGTATAACCATTCCCAGTCATGGGTGGTTTATTATTGTTCTAACCACATTCCAGGATTTTCCATTGCCACTTGTGATTGCCGGGGGCTGATTTGAGACTTGTGCTAAAATGACACCAAAAAAACATCGCCTGTCGACATCTGATAAAATCTGTATTTTGAATACCCTCTGGTAAACTAACAGTTTGCTATTGAACATGGCCCAGTCGAAATAGTGGATTTTCCCATTAATAGCATGGTGATTTTCCAGTTCGTTATGTGAACGTTTACCAGGCCGGGTAGATCCAATTCATCCATAAATCGCATCGCAGAATTTCCATTTCTACTTGGTGGCTCATCCCACTTACTAAGTAGGGTATAACCCTGGTTTTTTCAGTAGGATAAGTAGGGGCAATGCCCACTTATAACTAGAGTGAACTAACCTACTTAGGATTCGTGGGATGAGCTACCAGGTATGTTTGAGTAGCCTTTCAGGTGCGGACGGATCCATTGACTTCCATTCCATGGTGGTTTAGCATGGTTTAATCGAATGGCACAAGAAAAGTGGGGATTGTTCATGCAACCTTGGGAAGCACGGAAGCACTGAAGCACTATCATCCCAAGTTACTAACATTGGATCCAGAAATCACCGATTCATGTAGGCAAACACCATGTAGCATATGGCTACGGATGGCACTGGGTATGGTTCAAGTTTCATTTTCAAAGCACTGTGAACTAGAACATCAGACATGATTTGGCGTGTTCGGTTTCATTCAAAGATTGTTGACGCAATGTTTTGACCATTTATCCAGAGAAAAAAACATTACTAATGAAATTTTAACCGATTATCAATTATATATTTACATATCTCCATTTTCACCCAGATGCAAAGTCTTTTACCATCGGTCTATTTTTGGTCTTCACGGGCCCGCAGTTTCGGTGCCACCACATGGCCTCACATGGACTTTCACTGGTTTTCTCTGCTGCCTTCGTATCAAGTCACAATCGTTCAAAGGAACGGTTGGTTTATGTCAAAGTCGCCCCCGCATGAAGCAAGGTGACTGGCTTGAAGCTTATGGTATAAATTGTTCATGTCTGGAATGACAAATGATGGGAAATATGGGCAAAAGAACAATTGCAGGGTGATAATGATTGCGTGGAACAATGTTGAAGACCTACAAATGCAGGCTTGATAGTCATAGAGTCATAGAGAACACACGCGTGCCAATCATACATTTTCCATAAAAGGCAAAATGATTGGACAATTTAAATCGTCCCCATGTTATTCAATTGCGTTCCAGATTTTTAATAGTGTACCACCAGAACCAGATATAACCAGCATTTTTGATAGACGATGGCATCTCAACCCGAAAAGTCACAACCTCAAAACAAAGCGCCTTGAAACCGCGCTGCTTTCCCCAAAACTTCGCTGCGCCGCGCCTCTCCGAGCCATGGGATATGCACCCTTTGCACGTGGTGGATATGCCCCACCGGTGGGAATCTGGAGACACATCTTGTGGCGGGAACTGCCCAGGGTTTGGTTAATAAACCACCGGTTGATTCATAGGGGAAGCAACGAACCAGGAGTAAGTTATATGAATGTTTTGCGACTAATCCTTGAGTCAGTTATTAATCGTAATACATAGTCAATATTAGTCAATATTATAAATTAATTCCTTACTAACATAGCAATCCCTGAGGTTAATAGTCAGGATTTATGAAAATCGCCTCACAGCAACAGTCGGAGGTCGCACCACGACCAAAAACACACAGAACGTTGGTAGTTTCCAGGCACTTCTTTGTGGCCGATGTCCACCCTGAAAGGGCGAAAGATGGCAGTTTTAACAGGAGCTGCAGCTACAAAGCAATAGATTTTGATAGAACGGAACAGGCGCAAGCGCTGATCAAAACTCAGGTGAGGAATTGATTATAGTTACAAAAATGGTACTGCTATCATTGGTGGAGTTGTCACTGTGGAGTATTGCAACCCCTAGTTTTTGGGTCATGGACAAAACTTGACACTTTTGGCCACCTTGGTTGGGCGAGAACTTATTTTGTTAGCTACAATGTGGGGCCCCCTAGATAGCTAAGTTGGCCAATAACTCAAACAACTATGGAATATCATACTTATAACTATGGTTAATGGGGTTTATAAATCAACTTATAACTGCATGAAGGAATGTCTCATGCAGGGTATCCCTACAAGGGTCGCCACGTTATGGATGATATCCTCCAGTTCTGTTGGCTACGTTGGGTCGGGCCCAAGAGGGGCACCATGGCCCTTGGCTGCCCCAGAAGATGGCTAAGTTGGTTTATAAACGCTATTGTTACCCTCTGGTAAACTAACATAGTTGTAGAAAATCACCATCCTTAATAGGTAGATCAACTATAAAGGTGCCATTCTGAATAGCTATGTGAAATAGAGGAGGGTAACTACATTATCCCCCATAAACCTGTTAGTTACACAAGTTGTAAACGCGTCAATGCAGCGCTATCGCTTCGGGAGCCCAGCTATGTATGAAGACAAATATACAGAAAGTAGAATTGGTTCAATGATTCACTAATGACAGTCTAATGGGGATCTAATCATTATTTACTATATTTTATTTTCATGTATTCGTATTTCTTCAGGTTTGAACCATCAAAACAAGCGAATAAAGCTGATGTATGATGGTACTTGGTGGCGAACTACCCACGAATCCTAAGAGGGTTATATCCTTGTTTTTTTTTCAGTGGGGTAAGCAGGGTTAATCCACTTAAAAAACTTGGCTGAACTAACCTACTTCGGATTCGTGGTTCGCCACCAGGTCGATAAGTGAACAACAATAAACCATTGAAAACAAATCTGGTTGGTGGTTTCAATCATGAATTTTATTGTCCATCATATATGGGATGTCCCTTCCCATTGACGAACTCATATTTTTCAAGATGGTTATTGCACCGCCAACCAGAAGTATTTACCCTTATTAACCATAGAATTCACCATCATTAACATTATCAACGGTAGCCACGGACAGGTCTTTGCACCAGCTGCTCCTTCTTACGAGGCACGACTTCGAGAACCATTCACCGTTGGGCCCAGCTTTGGGCCCCTCGAAAGCATAGGGAAAAGAATGAATTAACCAGCAAAAATAAGGTAATCATGAAGATTTTAACCACCAAAGACGGACAAAACTATGTGATTGTTTGGAGATAAGATGAAATTTAAATAAGTTGGTTTATCAGTAGGTCTAGTTAGATGGTTAGGTGATGCTAGGTGTTATAGGAGATAATTACGATAGTTTACCTTGGAATTATCTATACTTAGATGATTAGATGGGTTTATCAATCAACTAAAAACTTATAGCTGGGCCGGCTCAAACCATAAAGGTGGTTGGGCAAGCATACCCAGTGTTTTGACAGCAAAGTCAACTGATAACTAGCTTAACGATGGTTTACGGTAGATGATGGTAGATGTAAGTACAATTGACGGGGGTTATAAACGAACTTATAACGTTTCATCCTGTAACAGAATGTGTGATGTGATTGAATGTAATGGGCATATATGAGGGGTTCCATAAATGGGGATACCCCAAAATGGATGGTTTATAGTGGAAAATCTAAGAAAAAAATCAGGAAACCTCCATATGGGGATATAATGGGATTTACCATCTGGCTATGACTAACATAGCTATGCAAAATCACCATTTCTAATAGGTAAACCATCTATCAATGGGCCATTTTCCATGGCTATGTTAAATAACCAGATGGTAGCCATATGGGGATATAATGGGATTTATAATGTATTCTGGATGTATTTTCTCTGGGCCTCCGGTTCGTGTCCTCCTGCAGGACCCACAGTTCACACTGATGGAAACCCAGCGTCGGCACGCAGCGGAGGTCCGCTGTGGAAAGCTGAAGTGATGGTGGCCCCAAAAAGTGAGGGACACTGGGAGATATGGTCGGACGTGCCCCATTTGCAAAAAAAAAAATATTATGTGTATACTGTCATATATATATATACATAGTTATATATACATATTTATTATTATTATTATTGTTGTTGTTTTTTTTTTATTAGTATGTTTTTTATTATTATCATAGTTATATATATATATGTGTGTGTACCCTCTGGCAATCAGACGTGGCTGGAAAAACCACCATTCATTTAGAGGATGTTCCCAGCATTTCCCAAAACACCATGAGTTGATTTTCCCATTGTCAAAATCGAGGCTTCTCCATTTATACCCATATTAGCTCACCATGGTGCTGGTATATTTACCTACATGACTGCCCTTGTCCAAAATCACCCAGTCATGTAGGTGCTTATATACCAGCACCATGGTGAGCTAATATGGGATAGATGATTTGATCATGATGATATGCTTTTACAGAAAATGATGATTTTCCATGATTTTCCCATAAAATCTCAGCGTTTCTTGGTGTTTCTCGATATGCCGACAGAAAAAGATGATGATTTTCCCATGAAATCCCCAACGTTTCTTGGTGTGAAGTGTTAAAACTCGGTGCACCGAGCCAGGTGCGGGTCTTAGAGGAGGAGTTGCGCCTGGCTCGGGCAGACCCCTGGCTCGGCGATGGAGATAGCGGCGGGATTTCACCAAAAACGGTGGATTCATGACAGCCAAGCTGGTGAACCATGATAAAAATAGTAGTTAATAGTGGTGAATGGATGGTGAATGATGGATAATATTGGTTTAATAATGGTTATTGATATGTTACCCGGCCTGGTAATGACTAACAGCTCGCCATGGTTAAGCCATGGCCCTAATCGAAATAGATGATTTTCCCAGCGAACGAAACCTCCGTTTATGGTTGGGATTTTCCATGGCGATGTTAGTCATAACCAGATGGTAAGTGTTTATTGTTGGTTGATTCATAAACCCCAAGTTCGACAGGAAACTTGGGATTGCAGCGTGACATGCAAACATGGGGCTTCAGAAACCTCCAAATAATACCATTTGGATGTGATTTATACGATAGTCAAGTGGCTTTATACTTAAGTCCGTTTACTTTGGTTTATGATCTAGTCAGATGGTCAACATAAAGCAACATAGATGAACAAGAAAATGTCGATGTCCAAGTGAGTGTCACACAAACACTTTGCGATGATGATGAGGATGCACATCTTTTGGTGCAGATTGGCAAAGGCGAGCTGGTCGGTCAAAGATGTGACGAAGAGTACATTGTGCAGTTCGAACTCTGGCAAGCTGCATTGGGCCAGGCTCCATCAGTGCCTATTTTACCCTCAAAATTGGGTACCGCAAAATTGCAGCTGACGAAAGACGGTGGTGATTGGTGATCCTTTCAAGTCTTGCTTTGAGTCACACAGTTGTGGCCGTAAAAATGAGTTATAACTGGTTATTTCTATGGGGTTATACACTCTATAAATATATAAATGGGCTTAGTTCAGTACTTATAACTGGTATAACTCGGGCCATACCTGCAGATAGCTCATCCGTTTTTTGCGACACAACGGCCTCGTTTTTGTTTTCTTCACGTCGTGCCATGGATCTGATGAAGCAAAGACCTACCTGAAGGATCATCCCTGCAATGGGAGGCCCCCCAGTGATGTGAACGTTGGTTAACAAAAGCCCCAGTAACTAGTTCGTTATAAATGCCATAAACCATAGTTATTGGACTTATGTTCACCAACTTAGCTATCGAACGGGTGCCTCACATTGTGGGAATTGGTTGGTAACCATACTAATCCCATCCCCCGTTCATATTAAACACACCCTTTCTACCTACGAAACCATGGTGGATCTGGTGGATGTAGGGAATTTCCACATTCCGAACCATGCAATGGGGGTGTTTAATATACTAGGGGGATGAGATTATGAATCAAAGAAATCCTGCACCGGTTCTGGAAGTTCTGGATAAATTTGATCACGACCTCACTGTTCTCCAGGCTTGCCTGGAATGATGGGAATTGCAAGGGGAATTCTCCCAATGTGGCCGATTTTTTCAGGTTAGTGAATATAATTTACCCCGACCAGTTGGTAGATGGTTTGTCCCATTATTTATAGGCTTTTAACATGTTCAACCAAGGTGGTGTAGGATTTATTCTATCCACCGTGTGCAACCAGCTATTCATCATTAACACCAGTGCATGGATTGATAACCAACATGAACAAGATTAGCTGGTTGGTGGTTTGGCGCATGTTTTATTTTTCCATATATTGGGAACAGCAATCCCAACTGACTCATATTTTTCAGAGGGGTAGGTATACCAATCTCTATTTTTTTTACACCAGTGCATGGGATAGGGATCAACTCTTGAGGTCTTTTGTGACCAAAACCTGGTGAGATTCACCCACAAGTGTCTGGGTAAATTTGATCACGACCTCACTGCGACCTCGCTGGAGTAAGGGAAATTAAGGGAAATTATCCCAATATACCCTCTGGTACACTAACAGTTTGCGAACTGGAAAATGGCCATTTAGTTCGTTGATATTCCCATGAAAAATTGTGATTTTCCATAGTTGTTTGTATGTTTACCAGAGGGTAGCCATATTTCAGGTTTGTCACTTATTCTAATTTGCCCAGAAGTGTGTGTCCATGTGTTCCCAAAAGGATCATGTGCAATGTTTGTTGATATAAGAAGTGCAATAAAAACATGTTGGAATCATCAGGATCAAATTTACGAGAATTCCAATAGTATACCCTCTGGTAAACTTACAAAAAACCATGGAAAATCACAATGTTTAATGGGTAAATCAACTATTCCTATGGCCATTTCAATAGCAAACTGTTAGTTTACCAGAGGCTAATAATCCAATAGCACAAACAGATTTTCGCATCATCCTCAATGATGCTCTCGGAGAAAAATCACCACGTTTGCTGATTGAATCCGAAGTTTTTGCGCAGCCAGTTTTTGGTTGAATCATGTCCAATCCAATTTGTTTGTCTTGTGAGAAAACCTGGTTTTTGTTGCTTAAATCACATGTTTTTTACAGTTTAACCGTTTAACCACAAGTTTTTGTTGGTTTCATGCTACTTTTTGTTGGTCGAATCATTCAACCCCCCATGATTTCCTGCTTCGTAGCGGTAGTTCCCGCCTTGGGGCCGAGGACTGGCCCACGGATTGCTACAGTGCAGACATGCGTGAACCTACTGCAGCAGCGACTTGGTACAACAAAAATGCAGGATGGGGCCCCCACTTGGTGGTTCATCCCACTTAGTAAGTAGGTTATATTTCATGTTATATCCCTGGTTTTTTCAGTGGGATAAGTAGGGTTAATCCACTTACAACTAGGGTTATAACCTACTTACTAAGTGGGAAAGATAGCGTTCAGTTGAGATATGGCTGTGGCTGAATTCGATGGTTTCTGGTAGGTGTAACTATAGTTAATGGGGTTATACACCGACTTAATACTGGTATGCACCATCCTGTAGAATTTATCCAACAGAATGTGTGATTGAATTGAATGTAATGAGAATATCATGGGGATATAGTGGGATATATATATATATATATAACGTATATGATGGAGGTTTCTTGAAATGAGGGTTCCCCGCGTACGCATGGTTTTCAATACTAAGTTTTGGTCATCCATGACGACTGGATGATTTGAGGTACCCCCATGACCTAGAAAACCTCCGGATCAGCTAATTGTGTTTCTTCAAAACTCCTGTTGAAATCTTGGTGGTTTGGAACATGATTTTTTATCTTTCCATATACTGGGAATGTCATCATCCGAACTGACGTTCTCTCCATCATTCTTCAGAGGGGTAGGTTGAAACCACCAACCAGATATGTTTGTATACCGTACTTATATGGAGGTTTAGCTAACAATAGGGATGCTGGTTGGTGGTTTCAAACATTTTTTATTTTCCATAATATATGGGAGAATCCTTCCCATTGACTAATATTTTTCAAGATGGTTAAAACCACCAACCAGGATAAGAATAGGGATATGATTGGGATATGATTGGGATCTTAGATACTGGCCTATGTTCAAAATTTGTGTTGGCTGATGATTTCATCGGGGGTTGTACTATCCAAAATAGTCTGGTTGCTGCTTTGGAACCATGGAATTTTATGACTTTCCAATACTTTCCATATATTGGGACTGTCATAATCCCAACTGACGTTCACTCCATCATTTTTCAGAAGGGGTAGTTGGAAACCACCAACCAGTAGTGGGGATTATCAGAATCCATTAGTCCGGGGAATTTCTACTACCCTCTGGTAAACCAACAGTTTGCGAACTTGAAAATGGCCCAGTCGAAATAGTGGATTTACCCATCAAAAATGGTGGATCTTTCTGTAGCTATGTTAGTTTACCAGAGGGTAACCCCCCAAAAAATGATTCTAGTAAAAAAATAAAAGTACTTTACAACAGGATGGTGCCCCTAAGTGACGTTTGTTGGTTTAGAAACCCCATTAACTATAGTTATATCTACCATAAACCATCCCATAAAAAAAGGGAAACTCCAGAGTTTACCTGCGGCGTGCGTGACCTTCGACGGAAAAACGGGGAATGGTCATCCAAAAACTGCGGTGAAAACGGCAACAATGTGGAGCCCCCGTGAAATCGAGAACGCCAAGTTGGGGTTCACATAACTTCAAAAACTATGGTTTATAAGCATTAACATTGATTAACCAGCGTTATGAGATTATAATCATTATGGTTCTTAACCAATGATACCTATAACTATTACAACTATAATTTTCATGGGATTTATAAAGCAACGTTCACATTACAGTCACGTATGACTCTCAATCACTTGAATTTCATCCTGTTCACGACGCACAAAAAAAACGATCACGACAAATCCTCAAATTGAGACGACCATTCCAACCATATCAACCATTTTACAGCCAAGAAACAGGGCCTCACCGTTCACCATTGGCCTTCTGAATGGCCATCAAGTAGACAGCTCACAGTGGAGATGTCTGCCTTTGAAAGGGCCACTGAATGAAAATGCGTTGAATGGCTGGTTGGTGGTTTCAAACATTTTTTCTTTTCCATAATATATGGGAATTTCATCATCCCAACTGACGAACTCATATTTTTCAGAGGGGTAGGGCTCAACCACCAACCAGAAAGGCGTTGAATGGGATTGATGATGGCACATAGGGTTGGCTTGAACAACTTGAGCCTTCCAGCTCACATGAGCAGTGGAGGAGAAGCATGAGGCTGGCGACTACCATGCTCACCTGTGCTCAACTGAACCAAGGGCAACCAATCATTGAGATTTCACTTGATCAAAACCCACGAATCACCATGTTTTTGCTTTTTTTTTTTTCTGATATATGTCACCGATGTTTAGTTATGTTTAGTTGGTTTAGTTGTTCCAATGAACAACAGCCACTTAAATGGATAGCCTAAATTCCCATGAATTTCATGTGTGGAACATCAATCCCGTGGACCGAGGGGATGATTTCCGGGACCATTTTTCCCGGTCATAGCGACCCCATTTGAAGCGACCGAAGCGACCCCAAATCTTATGGATAAATAACAAATAACCTCTGGTAATACTAAGATAGCTATGGAACATATTATATTAACTGGTAAACCAAAAGTTTGCGAACTGGAAAATCACCATCTTTAATAGGTAAATCAACAAACTAAATGGGCCATGTTCAATAGCAAACTGTTAAATTACCAGAGGGTATCGTGACCTAACAAACCTAACAGTCACTGGAATGATGTTTCGTATATTTCACATTTAAGTTGTGTTCATTGTGATTATAATGTAGCCAGGAAGTAACTTGTTTGGTTTATAAACCCATTCGTTATATCGATGTATCTATCATGAATCCAATCCATTCCAATTGTGATTTTCAGCCAGATTTTGATACTCAGTAGATCTAAGTAGTTCTAAGTAGATAAGGATTACCATCATTGATATTATATAAACAAGCTGGTGCCCCATAGTTAGCTAAGTTGGTTTACACCTCTACTCACTAGGATCTATGACAGATATATCTATATTCACTATGGAAATATATCTAATCCCACTTATATATCTATGGAAATATATCTATATTCACTAGGATCTATGACAGTTATATATCTAATCCCACTTATAACTGGGGAGATAGCACCTTCTATAAATCCTTTTGGATAGTGGTTATGAACCAGCTAGATTTAAGTCGAGGATTGCCACCATTGATTTTCTTGAAATTATATAAGCCATAGAATTCCCTACAGGATGGTGCCCACAAGTTATACCCTTTGGTTATTTAACATAGCCATGGAAAATGGTCCATTTATAGATGATTTTCCCATTAAAACCTCCATTTATGAGGGATTTTCCATGGCTATGTTAAATAACCAGATGGTAAGTTGGCTTATAAACCCTATTATAAATCAACTATAGTTATATCTACCATAAAGCATAGCCACTTATATCTCAACTTAGCTATCTCGGGTCTCGGGGGCCCCATTCTATAGAATATGTATATATATATATATATATATGTCAATGCGGAGTGCCCCACCAGGGGCCGCACATGGGAGCTCTGCCTTTTCTCACCTCGAGCACAAGAGTTCCCTGCA
>Ga0126342_10014550_pt1 | contig 13875 bp, 9 predicted proteins | sample Cyp1metagenome_FD_92528 | JGI IMG/M metagenome (GOLD analysis project Ga0126342, IMG submission 92528) | Coral microbial communities from Lord Howe Island, Old Settlement Bay, Australia - Cyphastrea 1 metagenome | ecosystem: Host-associated > Invertebrates > Cnidaria > Coral ...
AGTACTACTTCGTACGACAAAGCTTGCACAAAGTACTTCCCAGTACTACTTCGTACGACAAAGCTTGCACAAGGTACATCCCAGTACTACTGGGTACAACAAAGCTTGCACAAGGTACTTCCCAGTACTACTTCGTACTACAGAGCTTGCACGAGTTTAGACTACTAAACTTCCTTTAAGAAGGTATATACGTGTTTATATATATATATATGAGCGACGGCTCTTTTTTGCGTATATGGAAAGTAGTATTCGGGCGTACCCCGGTTTGTCAAGAACATCATATGTAGCTTGTAAAACGAGGTAGGAACACCCCGAGAACGAGGTAGGCAAAAACGTTACGGGACTGGAGAACGAGGTAGGAACACCCTGTCAATTGCGTTATGTAACAAATATGGTTCGCAGCTAATATATATATATATAAGTTACAGGTTTGATGTTTTGATGTGTTCGATGCAGTAAAAAACTACCAGACTGAGAGTGGTTGCGGTGATACAGGACGGGCCGAGACCGGACCCTGTGACTTTCAGTAGCTGAGACGGCAAGTTTGAGGCTGTGTGCAACGCGCAGACGAGGAAAAGTCATTACACATCAGTATACACGTAAGAAAATTGTAAAGAACATACAATGTTTCAACCCTTGAGTTGAAAGATTCTCAGAAAGATTGTTCAAGGCAATTCGAAACTGTTCAAGTATATTCTGAGCCTCAACGGGTGGCAAGGTAACGGGATACTAAGTTTGTAGCAACCAATGTCATGCCGAGAGAATATCATCATGATATCATCGTGCAGATCCCTTTCCACAGACCACAATATACCACAATGGGATCAATGGGCACGACAGCGTTGGCACATGTTGGTCTGAGGTTCTGTCATTGCAGCATGCGAGAAGTGCAGCGAATGGCAGGCAGCCATTCAGGTGCTTTGATGTGATCCATTCAATTCGTAGCAGTCCCAGTCAATTCATTAAGTACTGAGTTGTATACTGGCAGCAGAATGTAGTGCGATGGTGGTTGCACCATGTTGCATCCTTCCTCAGGTACTTTCAAAAATGAGGATATCTCGTTTGGGAGATGCATATGCCTACAGTGCAGCAATTGGAGCTTTGGAGGGTCGGTGGCAAAAGGCATTGGCCCTCATGGCCCACATGTACCTTAGCATACCTTGGCAGATTTGGATTGGGTTTAGATCCCAATATTTCAAGCAGTTGAGTGGGCTGTCCAGTGCTGTCTCGATTTTCTGTTTCTAAAGTTCCAAAGCTTAACTCACTCGAGGCAACGCAGTTTTTCACTACTTTGAGCCTTGCGGGTTCTCGTTCTCCGTGTTTGGATTTTTTCCATGAAGTTCATGCCAACGATTCTGAGCAGTGGTATTTCCCTACCTGATTGGCCTTTAGGACATGTTTCCTTTCACCTTTGGTTTCGTCCTTGCGAGGTATACCGATGTGGTGCAACCTGACATTGTGTGCTTCAGCGCTCTCCTGAGTTCTTGCGAGACTCTTGGCATCTCTTGACATTCAAACAACATGACCAAACATAGTCCAACTAGCAATGTCACCGCACTTAAAATGTGTGACCAGGTCATTTGATCCGATTTGAATCAGCAAAAAAACATGCGACACAGAAACCCATCTAGTCCTCAAGGACAAGACTAAGCAGCATCTCACCATACAGTATCGACATACGCAGACGTACATTGACGTACATGTGGAAAGTATTGAAAAGCACAAAACTGTTTGGTCTCTTGACTGGACACTGGAGCATAGTGGAGAATCAAGTTGGTGTACCATTACCCAAGGAAGGGACACGCAATGCGTCCTGCTTTGAATTTGATCACGTCGATGCGTCTTCAGCACTGCGAGTTGGACGTCATCAGCTGTAACGTTCCTTAGCAATGCATCAGCAGGTGATACATGCTGGTACTATCCTTTGTTGCAGGGTTCGTTTAGATTTGTGAAGACCCTCAGACCAAAGTGTTGTTGTTTTTTTCTTGCCTGCATGTGTTGCACTCCGAAGCTTGAAATATGCTGCCTGACATTGCGATTGTGGGAATTTGATGGGTGAGAACAGGAAATTAGGATACTTGAGGATACTTTAGGATCTTTAGGGCAACCTCTCAGCCAGAATTCGATCACACTATTCAATGGTTGAACAAATTGAATTTCTCAAGAAGTTTTGAAGAAAATTGAAGAAATGTGTCATGAAAAGGCTGCCATCAGTGCCTGTGAAAAGAGCGCCGATTGGCCATGGGCGCTGGAGATCTTGGAGCAAAGGCCGTCCTCGACGTCATGTGGGACACAGGAAGACACATTAGGAAAGAATAGGAAAGATATGAGGATGATATGAAGATGATATGAAGATGATTGAAACTTTGTAAAACTTTGCAAATACAAACGCAAACATTGCAGAAACATACATCGTTTGTCCTACATTGGTGAAGTTGTGTCCTACTAATTTGATATTATATATTATATAACCAACAAATTATTAGAGTCAAATATATCAGTCAATGACTCATTGATGTTACATATATGTAAATGATTGTAAATGTCTTTGTCTTTGCACTTGAGCCAGAAAAGAACCCCCATTTTGCGTGGTTCTCAGAATCAACCGTGTCTTTTACGTAAAAAGATGCTGTTTTGAACGCCTCCGAAAGGTGCAGTTTGGGGCATGCCCGAAGGACAGCTTCTGAGTCACGCAGTGTTTCAGCGATCAAATGTGCTCTATCGTCGTCATCGTTTTTGCTGCAAAGAGTTGCTCAGTCTTGCAATCGTTTCATGCAGCGCACTAGTTTGCGGTACATGAATAAAAACATAGTAATGAATAGCATCTTATTTCTACAATTGTTAACACTCCTCAGTCGAATCATTCCTCATTTTGCAAAGCAAAACGAGACCCACGCCTCCAGATTGTCAAGCTAAGACAAGCCTCCACATTCAAACTTCAGGGATGTTGTGGGCTGCAGTGCTGCCGTCAGTGCCTGTGAGTTTCTCAACTGAAACAAAGCAACACTGAAACATTATCAAACTGTCGCTGGTAGAAATGTTACGTTAGATTATAGGGTCAAGGTGTTCTTTCTTACTCATTCGTTAGCACGCATTCAAGTGGTCCGAAGTGTGCTTTGTCCGGCCGTCAACGATTTTACTTGTGAGCAGATTGAGTGCCATAGAGTGTAGATGAGTGTACAGTAGTGTGCTCATCAGTGTTGAGATGCCTTGAGGAAGGCCAAAGAATGGCGCGCGGCTTTGCAGCTTCTTTCCCAGCAGGAGACCGTTTGAAAGTGTTGCCTTGCTCGAACTCCGTTTCATTCAAACTCTACCCGTCAATTCTACAAACTTTTATTATGATTTATTCAAAAAAACATTCCAATCGCAACTCATGTTTTCTCATGTTCATGCTGTCAGCCTGACCGCAGGATCACCGAGACACGATAATTTGCAATTCCGCCATCAGTGCTTGTGAGAAGTGCATTGAGTGGAGGCAGGTGCGGTGTTGGAGAACCGAAGATTCACATGGAGAGGCTTAGAAAAAATAACAAGATATATCCAACAAAATTAACAAGAGTATATCGATGTATCGCGATGTAATTATCTCGATGTATAGCAAGAGTACATTGATTACAAACCGGTTCTTTTTGGTTCTACAGAAGTTCTACATGGTCAATCGATGTCAATCGATGTCAATTGATGCCACTCGTCAATCCAGGTGGGCGCTCCGCCTCGTGGCCTCAATGCAGGAGTTTTCGGTGCAGCCGGATGTGATCAGTTGCTGGGTTCCGCACATGGTTCGCACATTTTCACATGTTCATCATTTTCACGCTCGCACATTGCGGTGAGTTCTTCAAATATTATAATGATTGATGGAAACTCTTCTGCAACGGGCCGCTTTGCTAATCTTTTGTTCTTGTCTTTTTTTGTCTCAATTAGGCCATAAGTTTGCGAAAGTGGCCACTTCGCATACTTGTATCATGTTTTCGGCAGTTCAAGAGATCAAGCTTCATTGTCACTGGTTATTACTTGTTCGCGTTTGTGACATAGAACTCTAACCCCCTTGCCTTCGCAGTTGTTTTCTATTAGTTTCTTTATCTGAGGGATGCCCTGAACAGATACTCGAAGTTGCGAAGCAAGATCATTGAGGGATTGATATGGTGTATCTTTAATATCACCGAGGTTGCAATGCGGCCATCAGTGCGTTCGGAATCCCAGGGCTGGTGAACCTGTCACGATCTGATCGTTTTTGCGGATAAGCCGATATTGTGTACTGATTGCACAAGTACCCATCAATTATAAATGGTGCCAGCGAGTTGTAAAACAGACCATGCTCGGGGATGTCATGCGCTGAGTGAAGCGATCCTTGACTCCCAAATTATGTTTTGTTTTGCTCAAACATTAAGCTTTGCTTTGCTACCTTTTTCATAACTGATGTTTAGAGAGAGAGAGAGCTAGAGAGAGGAATTGTAAAGCAATGCCTGTAATCGGAGGTAGGCTTGACTGCTATTTGATATTTGTTCAGATTCCTGCACTGAGACCTCATTGTGGGTCCCATGAAGTCCTTATTGTTTGAGACTTTTGGAGATGCTTTGAATTTGTTTGAATCATGCCCAAGATATCTCAAGAATTCTCAAGATATCTCAAGGTGTGAGAAGGAAGAGCATCCTGCGACGCCTTTTGCTATTTACACGGGTTGCAGATGAGTGAAGGAGAATTGCAAAACATGGCATCATGATCATGACATTCTCATGTTCGTTTAATTTTGAATTTGCTCCACAGTCCTTCATTCGTGGGGGCGGTTTCATCTCATTTCAAACATTTTGATTTTGAGCCCTGTAGCACTTTGAACATCTTTGGGTCGCTTTATCAGACTCACAAGAGCAAAGTTCGACCAAAGTTTGACCAGCTGGTTTGATCTCAACACACTGTCCAAACGTCCAAACATCGATACGTTGTAACATGCCGATCTGCTGTACGTGGTGACGCATGGTGATACCGTAGATATGTCGTTCTTCGCAGCTCCCCAGGAGCCTCCCGAGGTGCGAAAACGCTCTGCTCTGGCGCTGGGCGATTCAACTTCAGCCGTCGAGTGCTGACTCTGTGGCAATCGCAGCGATGCTCAGCGCTTGCGAGTTTCGTGGTGAAAATTGGTGAAACGAAACTGTCGAAACTGTCATCATTGCGTCATTTGTGACCAGATGTGACCAGTTTGTGGCCATATCATTTTGTGATGTTTCTGGTGTATTCAACGCCTGTGGCGGAATGCATTCTACTCTGCATTCCATGCATACCCTGCGTCATTCACGCGCTTGCAGACTTGATGTTCTTCTTGAGGTTATTCGATTAGAGAATTTATTCACTGTCCTTGAACGTCGTGAGTCACGTGCTAGGAAGGGTCAGAACTGGACCTTGACCCTGGAGCTCTTATCGTTGCACAGATTGACTGGCCTTGTGCCTGGGATCATTAGCCACTTGGACCAACTCGCTTGTTTGTAGCGACTTGCAATGCACGTTTGTTGTTTCTATATCGCCAGCACAAGCTGTTTATACAATCTACAGTATAATATACATATAATTTAAATATAATATACATTTAATATACATAGATATGATATACATCAATTGCATTCCAATTTTCATTGCGTTATTCTGCCCGAGTTAGAGATTTCAAGCGTCCGAAATGCAAAGATTTAGGCTGCGAGGCGGCGCTTCGTGGTTCCCGAGAGCAATGGAAGGCACAGCTTATAGCGTGCACCGTTTACCCCTTAAAACTTGCAATGTGTATGATTGTATGATTTGTCCTGATCCGTATTGATTTGTATCATTTTACATTCAATTTTAAAATGTGCCTATATATATATAATTTTATATATACACAGTATAAAGATTACACAATATAACTTTCGTGTAACTTGCATACTCAAACTGGATACTTATGGTGTTAGTGCAGGGTTCAGCCTTCCTGGATGCAGTTCCTTGGCCCAAGCGTTTTGGTCTATCATTGTCGTGCCTTGAGAAAGAAAAGGATTTCAACATATTTCAACTTTGTGTGATCAGCTTGGTTCTAAATCTAGAGTTCTACATGATGTTAAACAAGTTATCATGATTTTATATGACTTCTATATGTGTGACGTGCGACACTCGCTGGCAGGTGGCCCTTTTGCTCTTGGCCTCCATGAGATCATGGCAATTGGAATCTACGCCCGTCAGCCACTCGTAGCAGCGGTCCTTATCGACCTCGAAAAAGCACATCACAAAGTCACTACAAAGTCACTACAAAGTCACTACAAAGTCACTTAAAGGCTGGCTGCGTGTCGTTGAGAAAGCTGTCCGATGAGTGGCAGCGGCACAACATGAACCATCCTGGCACCGATAATAGCATTTGGAACCAGGTTTAAATGGTTTAACCTCATTACATCTCATTCCATCTCATTGCCATTATCATCATGAATCATTAATGATATAATGATAATTATGATAATCATAATAATTATGATAATCATAATGATATTTGGGATGATAATCATCTCATTATATCATCATTATCACGTTATTATCACGTTGGGTCTCCGAACTTTGCACTTCCGTGAATCATTCCAGTGCGGACCTGGCGGACCTGTCTCCAAGGCTACGAGTCCGCCATGCTCGGATCACCGCCCAATGCAACGCGAGTTCTTTTGGGAGCGCTGGAGGTTTTCAACCTTCGAAAAGTTCAGCCTACAGAGACGTTATATGATGTTAGTATGTCTTAGTTAAGTTCATACCCAAAAAGATCCCAAAAGCAGACTGGTTGCAGTTGGATGCAGTCACATTGTGCATCGGAGATCATCGAAGTTGTTTGGAACACTTGTGCCAGTTCAGTGGCTGCGACATGGGTGGACCTATTTGCAACATTTTGCAACATAGACTCTTCATGCATGACTCTAAAATTCTGAGTGTCGATCCTTGTTGGCCTCCAGCATCTAATGATATCATATTGAGTGGATCCTGGTGGATCCTAGTGGCAGTTTGATAGCGACATACATGCGCTTTGATGCGCTTTGGGTACGGTCAGGGTCATTGATTCCTTTCCGCATCTCTTGCTTTTGGATGCTTTTGGGCTCAAGCGTTGCGTTCTTGGGGCGCTTCCTGGCTCCGAGAATGGTGAAGAAAGGGCTGTGCGTGGGCGTGAACTATCCGAATCAGGAGCCGGACTATGCCGGAGCGCTACGGAATCTGCAACTGGTTCGACTGTTTCGACTGTTTCAATTCAACAAGACTTCCACGATTTATAGGTAAGTTGCTCATATTTGCTCGACATGCTCGATTTGTGCGCCAGGATCACCAGCTATATGGTTGCGTTCCTTGGATTCAAAATCCAAACGTCATTGGAATGATATATGGTCATTCTTGAAAGCTTTTCAAACATATTCAAACTATTGAAGAGGACCAGACAGGTCGAAGGATAAAGAGGTGCAATAGGACCTTGACCTGCAAGCTCAATCAGGGGTCAAGGCAGGCTGCAGACAGAGAATCATGAAGATCTGTTGTGTGATCTAAGATTTTTAGCGGACTCATTTTGAATATGTGATATATTTGGACCATTGGAGTTTTCTTGCCAACTTTGCAAGGTCAATGATTGCCTTGAATGGGACAAGGTGTTGAAGGAACATTTTGCCTTCGAGGAGAGCAGAACATATTCGCAGCTGGTCAGATGGTCAGTGTGTGTGAAGCAGTGAAGCACTTCATGGTGTTTTTGTTTCATTGTCTTGAGGTTCAGATAGTAAATCATTGCTGGATAGAAATATGGTGAAATTTGTGTATTCAGGTTTATTCAACACGCTACTCTCAGTTCAAACATGTTCAAACTTGCTAAACACTGCATCCTGGATTTGCCCAACTGCTAATTCACAGCATGTGATATCTGATGATGTTCTGATGGAGGAGACCCGGGTGCTGCTTGACCAGTACCCGGATGGCTCCGTAGCAGAAGCAGCACAGCAGTTGCCCAGCAGGGGCAACATCTTGGCGCAGCTGGGTGGATGGCTGGTGGCTGGCGCCTCTCGGCCATGTATGGCCATGTCATATCGGTCATACTGCGTCACATCTATTGGTTCAGATTCCCAGAACTTCAGCGGCTGTTTTTGCACGGAGTCTTATGGGACAAACTTTGAGTCAATCAAAGTCGTTAGGCTAATTGTCTTGAAACTAGTAGAAAGACTGGACAAGAATGAAGATACGTCATGGTGAGAGAATTCTGCTGTGTCATTGAATTTGTGATATCTAGGCCCAACCTGGCGACGTCCTTGTCTTCTTTTTTGCAGGGCACGGCTGCCAGGCCGGGAGAAAGCAGTGCAACCCTGCTTGAACATAAAATCAAGAATATAAACACAAATATATTATGTGTATATATATATATACATACACATATAGTGATATTATAACATATATAATCATATATATATATTTACCAAGAGCGCGTTGCTCCATGTTGCATTGGAGTGTGACTATGGCGCCAAGTGTCCAGATCAGCAAGACAACGGTTTCAAAGGATATACTTGGCTGACTAGATACTCGTATGAATAGAATTGAATAGATATGTTGCGAGTTTTTCTTCGTGCGGCGTTGTAAATTGAAAACCCATGACAGGTGCGACTACCTGGTGGTGAATTGGAGGATGCTTTGGTGCCTACGGATTCAGCCCAAGGAGTGGTGCCTCAGAGCGGATTCAGGCCAGCCTTTACTCCGTAGATCTCCGTAGATCTCCGTAGATCTCCGTAGCCTAGTGGTGTTCCAGGGACTAGTGATTTCGTGCTCCCAGTCTTGTAGAGTGTCGTCACCTCCTTGGGCTGTACATGTTGTACCAATCGTACAATGTACGTGTTTGATGATGTTTGGTGATGCTTGATGATGTTTGATGGGTTAGACCGTTAGACATGTGCTGCATTTACACTGCATTTATCTCGTGGTCGCCTGAGCTCAATGCCCGAAGCAAGACTTTATCTTGTCACCTCAGTTTAGTCTTCGGAGTTGTTTTTTTGTTGTTTTTCCGTGATCTCTATATAACCCCTTTGGTGGTGACTGAGGTGCTGCGTGACGAAATCCACGCGCTTTTCGCTCGCTTGCCACCTGGGTGTTACCTCACTGTCATTTTGGACCCTTGGACAGGAAACTTAAACTCATCCTGATAAATCCTTTACCTTCTATTGATTCTATTGATCTTCGGGCTGGGGCCAGCAAAGAGTTGTCGATGTTGCAGGATGTTGCAGGATGTTGCAGGTAAGAGACTTGGAGTTTCTTGGAGTATCTTGGAGCAGCTGAGGATTGCTGCCATGGTGCCCACATGTTGGACGTGCCAAGCTCTTGGGACTCGTCTGAGACTCCTTATCGAGTGCATCAAACTTTCGAGCGGCCACAGGCATGGCTCCAAGCTCCGACAAGCTTAGACATGTTCAACATGTTTGACATGCCTCAACTCCAAGATACTCCAAGAATTTCGAAACCCCTAGAAGTGTTTTACAAAAAGGCAAATGAAAGCAACGGGTTCATTCGATCACTGTTTGGCATTTGAAGTCCAAGAAGCTCTTGAAGTGAAATCCAAAATCCATCTTCATTCTCCTTTTGCCTTTCGGTGTAAATACTGTAAGATACTGTAAGATACTTTTTGAGTGAATCAAAAGGTACACCTGATAGATCCTGATAGAATCACAAGGACATGCAGAGCAGATCTGAGACCTTGGAAGACCTTGGATAGAATCGGAGAGTGTTGCGGAGAGTGTTGCGCAGGAGGTGCACCGCACCCGGGACACTTGGATGCAAGGATACCTCGACCACGCCAAGAGCCGCCCACGCTTTCTGCCCACAATGTCACTGCCCGCACGGCAGAAGCGAACACCTGAAGGTTCGATGGTTCGATGGTTCAATCGCGTCATGTATTTCAAATATTTTCAAATGTCCCTCATAGATCCTCATAGACTCAAGCGGACACAGATCCTCATCCAGAACTAAGTTGTTGCAGTACCCGGTATTACCCGGTTATGCGCTATATCATGCTTAGCATCGTGCTTAGTATCTACGTCCGACTCCGTGTAGACTACGTGCCTAAGTTTCCCCGGACATCCTTTGTGTGCAGAGTTGAGTCATAAGTCGTTGCAACTCGGCATTCGCAGCGTGCCAGGGAGTGGCGCGCATTTGGGGCGGATGACTTTGGACCCTGCGGTGACCGCCTTTTGCTTGGCGGCCTCACGGCCCTTTGAGACCGCCCGGGATGCCAACATCAAGGACAGGGGACAGGGGACTGCAGCTAACAGGACAGGATATCAACAGGATGTCACAAAAGGTCGGTACAATTTGGATAATGCAGATGTATGAATTGATATGTATTCTACATCATTCTACGTGGGTTTGCAAGATGTGTGATATTGTTTGTGCTTGACATTGAATTCATAAGTGATCATTGCAGATTGTTATGTAAGAATATGTAAGACACTTTCATGCTGCATATTTGCCTTCATTTGTGTAAGATTGTGTCGCATGGGCCGGTGTCGGATTGAGTTGCATGGTGAAACCTGCAGCAAATGCAAGATGTAGCCGCCTCCTTTTTTTGGAGTTCCGGTTTCCAAAGGGATCTAATCGGATCTAATTTGAAGCGTTCGGCGTCAAGTGGATTTGGCCAGGGAGATCAATGCGGCGTGATGACGTTTTGCCTCGTGCAGGCAACGGGATTAGCCGTATGTGACCTTTCTTGGCAATGCACTCTCTCACTCATGAATATATAATAATATATATATATATAATTATAAATTATAACCTATAACATACATGCACATACCTCAACAACCCCTATAAAATGGGATTGTAGCCTGCAGTTTCAAGAGTAAAAGCCTTCAAAATCTGGATTACTGGTTTCCAGGTATGTATCACATACACTTAACAGCTATACGCACGTCATGCCCGTCTGTACTTGATCTTGATGAATTTAAGGTGTACTCAGGGCTAGCTATTTCCAGCTCAACCTTGCAAGCTGATTTGGCATGCACTCTGCCCTGACTTGGAGGCATTGGAAGATTTGCAGTTTCGGTGTACATTTGAGCAGCTCTTTGAAAAAGCGGTTTGGCGATTGGATGACATTCGATCAAAGTACATGCCGATGATGGAGACTTGGCGCCGATCACCTCTTTATCATTTGAATGTCCCCATTTTTCTCCATATGTTCAAGGGTATCAGAATGTTTCAGAGCTGGGTCGTATGGGTACGCTTGCGGAGGAGTCCGAAAAATACCTCGTTGTTGACTCGTTGTCTCCATTTCTTACGATTGTAGGGCACACAAATAGGAATCGCTACAAAAAGTAGATTGTTTCCGCACAGCACCCTGCCAACCAGAGACTTCTCTCAACTATTTTCTTGTCTTGTCATCTATCTCACCTAAGGACCAGACCATCCAAATGAGTTTCTGTCCGAACAGTGCTCCTTCAGAGGTTGTGGTTTTTGATGAGCGTCTCCTGGCCAAGTTTATCAAGATATCACTAGATATCACAGGGTATGCAGTGCCTAGTGGCATCTAATTAATGGCAATTGATCTTACTTTTGTCTCAGTGAGTGCAGTGGCAAGAGCACAACCAGCGATTGTTTGCACAGTAGTGCACAATATTTTGCGCAGTATTGCACAAGCTTCAGAAGCAAGGCTATGCGCCTGTTGCGCAGCATCGGCTGTCGCAAATGGCACCTGCACGGCCCTCACCTGCGCAAAACCTGTTAGCTGGTGGACCATCACCACAACCAGTGCCTTGCATTTTTTGTCTTACAAGTGCATCAAGTGCATTAAGCGCATCAAGTCCCAAAGTCTGACGGTGATCCACTTTCACTACTAATTATATATATATACATTGATATATATATATATATCATAGGATTGGGGTGTTTTGGGAAAGAGCTCTGAGCGACATGCTGCCTGGATTTGGGGAAGGTCCAAAGGTACGAAATCCAGCCGGACTAGCTGGCTAGTTGTTTTTTGCGAACGTAGTGAGAGATTAGGGGTCTTGGGGGGAGGTGTTGCCAAACAGGTCCGTTTTTCCAGTCTCAGTTGGTGTTCAGGCTGTCAACTGGGAGTGTTTTGCAGGGTAATGTACCAGATCGCAAATGGGTGACGGTGGGTATCGATTCCCCCCTGGTCCGTGATGTTGGGGTTAAATAGGTAGGCAAATACTAGGGCTAAATAAGTAGACAATTATATCAATAGATGTAGATAGATAGATAGCTAGACAGCTAGACAGCTAGATAGCTAGACAGCTAGATGGCTAGATAGCTAGATGGCTAGATAACTAGATGGCTAGATAGCTAGATAGATAGCTAGACAGCTAGATGGCTAGATGGCTAGATAGCTAGATGGCTAGATCGCTAGATAGCTAGATGGCTAGACAGCTAGATGGCTAGATGGCTAGATAGCTAGATAGCTAGATGGCTAGATGGCTAGATAGCTAGATAGATAGATAGATAGCTAGATGGCTAGATAGCTAGATAGCTGGGTGGATAGATAGATAGCTAGATGGCTAGATGGCTAGATGCCTAGATAGCTAGATAGCTAGATAGATAGATAGCTAGATAGCTAGATGGCTAGATGGCTAGATAGCTAGATAGCTAGATAGATAGATGGCTAGATGGCTAGATAGCTAGATAGCTAGATAGCTAGACATGCTAGACAGCTAGACAGCTAGATAGCTAGATAGCTAGATAGATAGCTAGATGGCTGGATAGCTAGATGGCTAGATAGATAGATTAGATAGATTAGATAGATAGACTATCGATAGATAGATAGATAGATAGAATAGATAGATAGATAGAATGAATTGATTGATAGATAGATAGCTAGCTAGCTAGCTAGCTAGATAGCTAGATAGCTAGCTAGCTAGATAGCTAGATAGCTAGATAGCTAGATAGCTAGATAGCTAGATAGCTAGATAGATGGCTAGATGGCTAGATGCCTAGATGCCTAGATTCCTAGATGGCTAGATGGCTAGATCGCTAGATGGCTAGATGGCTAGATAGCTAGATAGTTTGGTAGCTAGATAGCTAGATGGCTAGATAGCTAGATGGCTAGATAGCTATATAGCTAGATGGCTAGATGGCTAGATAGATAGATAGATAGCTAGACAGCTAGATGGCTAGATGGCTAGATGGCTAGATAGCTAGATGGCTAGATAGCTAGATGGCTAGACAGCTAGATGGCTAGATGGCTAGATAGCTAGATGGCTAGATGGCTAGATAGATAGATAGCTAGATGGCTAGATTGCTAGATAGCTAGATAGCTAGATGGCTAGATGGCTAGATAGATAGATGGCTAGACGGCTAGATGGCTAGATGGCTAGATAGCTAGACGGCTAGATGGCTAGATGGCTAGATGGCTAGATAGCTAGATAGCTAGATAGCTAGATGGCTAGATGGCTAGATGGCTAGATAGCTAGATAGCTAGATGGCTAGATGGCTAGATGGCTAGATAGCTAGATGGCTAGATGGCTAGATAGATTGATAGATAGATAGCTAGACAGCTAGATAGCTAGATAGCTAGATGGCTAGATAGCTAGATGGCTAGATAGCTAGATGGCTAGATAGATTGATAGATAGATAGCTAGATGGCTAGATAGCTAGATGGCTAGATAGCTAGATAGCTAGATGGCTGGATAGCTAGATAGCTAGATAGATAGATAGGTAGATAGAACGATCGCGCATAGCTACATAGATGCAGGGATGGGGGCATGGAGAAAAAGAGAGAGAGAGAGAGAAAGAGAGAGAAAGAAAGAGAGGGTGAAAGTTAGGTTGATACATGGATGGATTGACGGAAGGCTGGACAGATAGGTTGATAGATAGATAGCTAGATGGATAGAGGTCATGGAAACTTTGTCGGCAGCAAGCTGC
>Ga0126342_10014551_pt1 | contig 13875 bp, 11 predicted proteins | sample Cyp1metagenome_FD_92528 | JGI IMG/M metagenome (GOLD analysis project Ga0126342, IMG submission 92528) | Coral microbial communities from Lord Howe Island, Old Settlement Bay, Australia - Cyphastrea 1 metagenome | ecosystem: Host-associated > Invertebrates > Cnidaria > Coral ...
GACCCTGCCACACAGTCTTCAATCGTTGACTTTTGGTGATGACTTCAATCAGAGCTTGGAGCGAGTGACCCTGCCACACAGTCTTCAATCGTTGACTTTTGGTAGCGACTTTAACCAGAGCTTGGAGCGAGTGACCCTGCCACACAGTCTTCAATCGTTGACTTTAGGTTCCATTTCTAGCTTCAACCAGAGCTTGGAGGGAGTGACCCTGCCACCCAGTCTTCAAGCGTTGACTTTTGGTGATCGCTTCAACCAGAGCTTGGAGCGAGTGACCCTGCCACCCAGTCTTCAAACGTTGACTTTTTGTCATGGTTTCAACCAGAGCTTGGAGCGAGTGATCCTGCCACCCAGTCTTCAAACGTTGACTTTTGGTGATCGCTTCAACCAGAGCTTGAAGGGAGTCACTCTGCCACCCGGTCTTCAGACGTTGGCTTTCGGCTATGCCTTCAACCACAGCTTGGAGGGAGTGACCCTGCCACCCAGTCTTCAAACGTTGACTTTTGGTGATGACTTTGACCAGAGCTTGCAGCGAGTGCCGCTGCCACCTGGTCTTCAAATGTTGACTCTTGGTAATGACTTTGAGCAGAGCTTGGAGGGAGTGACCCTGCCACCCAGTCTTCAAGCGTTGACTCTTGGTCATTGCTTCAACCAGAGCTTGGAGCGAGTCAGCCTGCCACCCGGTCTTCAAACCTTGTCTTTTGGTGATGACTTCAATCAGAGCTTGGAGCGAGTGACTCTGCCACCAAGTCTTCAGACATTGACTCTTGCTTATCGCTTCAATCAGAGCTTGAAAGCTGTGATTTTTCCAGAGAAGCTTGAACATCTACTTTTGGGTTGGGGATTTCGGCAGGATTTGGAAGGAGTTGTTTTGCCAAGCAGCCTGAAGACTCTAGGCTTGCGAGAGGCAGTATTGAGTTGCCGCTGACTGGGACCCAGGGTTCACGTGGCCAGAACAAGATTACAGAAGGCGGACAGTGCTACTTGCTGTGATGACCTCATTGCAAGAATATGGGTAATTAATTAGTAATAGGGGTTTTCTCAAAATGAGGGATTTTCCAAACTGGCAGCTAAAGGTGACTTGAGTGGAACATCTTTAGAGAAACGACCAGCCTTAAGTCCCAAATCTTCGATGACACCGCCGACCAGCAGCCGAGATGCTGAAGAGCAGTCAGTTCCACGACACGGGCTTCTTGGGCGAACTGCGTCTGGAAGATTGCGACGAAGAGTCCTACCTCAAGGCTGTCTGGTTGAGCGACCGGACCGATGGCTGGCTGGACTGGGGAGTTGATGTAGTTTTGGATGTCATCTCTGGTAAACATACAAAAAACTATGGAACATCACCATTTTTAATGGGTAAATCAACTATAAATGGCCATTTACAAATCTGAATGATCCATGGAATCTATGGTCTATCTTCAGGAAGCCGCACCCATTTCTGAGTTTGATTTTCAGAGAAAACACCCACATCCACACATCCTCATGATCTTCCCTATTTCAATGGCCATAAAATCCACTAAGGACGATTTCCATTCACTTTTTTGGATGCTTTTCCCATATTTTCCCTGTTGAAATGGCCAAGACCGGAGGGGTTTATTGTTGCTAATTCCCCATTTTCAGACAGCTACATGATATTTTTGTCATACTGTGGATGTAAGGAATCCTGCACCAGGCAGGGGAACTATTAGGCACCTATGAAACACTGTAAATCATGGCTGGTTGGTGGTTTGGAACATGAATTTTATTTTCCCCAATAGTTGGGATGATGATCCAATCTGACGAACTCCATCATTTTTCAGAGGGGTAGGTCAACCACCAACCAGATGGGATTGGAATGGGAGAAACCACCTATCAACTGGTGCAGGATTTCGCAACCATCCACCGTATTTTAAGGCCCGCTGGCCCACGGTCCGCTCCTCCCTTTAGGAATAACCCATTCGCTGGGGATTTCGAGTAGCCAAACTGGAACATCACATGTTGTTCATGGGGAAATCATCATTTTTTATACATGTTCAGAATCCTCTGGTAAACTAACATAGCTATAGAAAATCACCGTTTTTAATGGGAAAATCCGCTATAAATTGGCAATTTTCCATGGCTATGTTAAAATAAGCAGAGGGTCATGGAGGAATCCCTCGTGATGGTGGGATGACCCCAATCTACATCAATCTACCATGTTTTGATCATGGTACTTCTGAACAACACCAGCAAACACCCGGGAATCTGCCAAAAATTGGAGACGCAGTCCCTAGGGTATGGAAAATCCATGGTTTGCCGTTTGGAAAATGATCAAATGGTGGGTTTTGGTGGGTTTTCCACATCTATGTTTGCGTACAGGAGGGTAATCCCTATAGCCTATATGTATAAAAACGTATAAATATCCATGGGAATTTCAGGATCCTAAAATGGAGGTACTGTACCATATAAGACCATATTTTGTTGGGATATTTCCTTACATAGGCCTGAAAAATAGGCCTAAACTAATGGTAGGTACCTCCAATTTAGGATCCTGAAATTCCCATTGATAATATGCAACAAATACTTGTTTTGGTGATTTTCAAAATCACCAAAAGGGGACATTTACCAACCCCTGTTACAGGAGGGCAATCCCTATATATATATACTATGGGCCATAGTATATATATATATATGGAGGTTTCCTAAAATGGAGTACCCCCAAATCATTCATTTTAGTGGGATTTTCCATTATAAACCATCATTTTTTGGGTACCCATATTTTAGGAAACCTCCATTATGTATATATATATATATATACATACTAATATGTATGGTCCTAAATATAATGATCTAATATGTAGGGAACCTCCTCTATTAGTATATAATAATATGTATGGTCCTTAATAGTTGGTTGAAAAGAATGACCTGACACATCTGTGCAGGTCCAAGTCTCGAGCTTCGAAGGCGTTTTCCACGATGGAGTCCCTTGGAAGAACACACGTTTTTCCGGGGATGTCGCCGGGCAGGGAGCACTGCGACATGGGTACCATCAATGGATTGGTTCAAGGGAAGAATTACATCAATTTATCAATTGGTTCAAGGGAAGAATTAGATAAATTTACGCCATTTTACATCATTTTCATCAATCTACAGGATACATCAGGGGGGTTCCATGTTTTTTCTTTTTCTCCCAGTAAATCTATAGATTTCCTGATGTTCGTTCCAAGTCTAACATCTGGATTTCACCACTGCGTTTTGCAGGTGCAAGAGGAGAAAGAGGCGGGCACTTCCAACCTCAGGGCGAGGGGCTCCAACTTGACATGTTTCCACTATTGTTCACCATCTTCACCATCTTCAAGCCCTTGGAGGGAGTAGAAAACACCGAGGAAAACCCATGTAAATGGCTTCATTTATTGGTGAAATCAAAAAAAATCAGGAACAGATTGTGAAAAGATGATGAAAAGATGGTGAAAAGACGAACATGTCTTGGATTCAAAAGGGCCCATTGATGCCCATTTTCTGCAGGTTTTTGGAGATTTCCCGCAGTCCCCCCACTTTGATCACCGATGGGATCTGGGACGCAAGGCAGTGGTGGTTCTCAGCAAGTTGCAGATGCTGAGGAATGGCCGGCGGCCCAGAGATCAGCCCTGGAAGAGGAAAAAAAACAGACGGAGAACAAAAAACATGGAGAATGACGTGGGATGTTGTCATGTTTTTTTTGATATTGATCGGATATTTTTGTCGATCGTCAGTGAAGATATGAACATCATTTCTGTGTTGATGTTCTGCGTTGGGGTCATCCGGTCATCCCATCTTTGGTGGCCAAATTCACATCGATTGGCCCAACATGCGAACCGAATCAGTCGAAACTAACCCAATTTGAGTCCATGACTAGTTGGTGGTTTGGAACATGAATTTTATTTTTCCGTTCAGTTGGGAATGTCATAATCCCAACTAGATAAGAGTTTACACACCCTATACATCCCTATACAAAAACAACGTAAGGAATGAATGCCATGACCATCCCATGATTGCAGGACCATCCCATCCAAAACTTGCGGTGTGGGTTATGAGTTTATAATGTGGTAAGCCCAATCATAAATCATGCCCAGATTTGATCAACAATTGCTTGTATTCATCCAAAATAGGAGGTTTTGATTGGATCTAGCACATTACTCCTGTTCCCAACCCCCCTCCTTGTGTTGAACCTGTTGAACCTTTCCATGGCACCCCCCGGGGACACCCGGCTTAGGATTGGGCATGATTTGTTCCTTCATCTGTGGCAGCAAAAAGAAGTGAGTTGGCGTCGGGCCATGGTGACCTGGCCAGGGCCATGTCTGGCCATGCCGCGAAAACTGGATGGAATCAGCTGCTGAAGGCATTGACGTTTGGGATATACAGTACAACTAAACATTATATGTATTAGCGTATTATATATATATCCATGTAATATACACATATGTATCATATTGTGAGAGCACATCATGAATAGATACTTGGATAGAAATCATATACTCAATATGTATATATGTAAATACATGGCAAATATTATACATTATATATATAATATGTGTATATATATATTTACGTACACAATATATATATATACACATACTAATACACTATAATATATTTATATACACATACTAATACACTATATCTTTATAATATATTATATGTATATAATATCAATATCCTCATGCGCATTAGGGCGTTCGCTCGCCAGGATGTCTTTGAAACATGGGGTATTTCGCCGACCTTGGGGACCACAGATTGAAGTCCAATACTTAATGGGATTTTATGGTGATTTAATGGGATTTAATTATGGGATTTTATGGTGGTTTAGTGGGATTTAATGGGATTTTATGGTGATTTAATGGGACTCAATGGGATTTTATGGTGGTTTAATGGGATTTTATGGTGGTTTAGTGGGATTTAATGGGATTTTATGGTGATTTAATGGGATTCAATGGGATTTTATGGTAGTTTACTGGGATCTAATGGGATTTACCCTCTGGTAAACTAACATAGCTATGGAAAAATCACCATTTTCCCATTTTCAATAGGTAAATCAACTATTTCTAGGTGCCATTTGCAATAGCGAACTGTAACAAATTACCAGAGGGTAAATGGGGTACTCCATTTTTGACTAGCCAAATTGGATCAAATTGGGAGATCCAACATGATCTAACAACCCGAATGGAATTGAAATGGATTTATTTAGCAAACGTTGGAAGAACATGGAAGAACACTATGGTGGGTTACCCTCTGGTAATTTAACGTAGCTATGGAAAATCACCATTTTTGATGGGAAAACTCACTATAAATGGCCATTTTCAATAGCTATGTTAGTTTACCAGAGGGTTAACCTGAAAATTATTGGAAGACCATAAACATTGCTTTCCTCTGACCAGCGATTCCTCCATGTTCCCTCTGGTAAACCGCTTCGCAGGTTTCGAAAAAAAACCGACCTGCGCGAGCTAAGGGTGTCATGTAAGCTCTGCAAGGACGTTGGACTGAAGATGTCTCGGCATTTGGTTACTTGGTTTCTGAACAAGATGATCTTCGGCCAAAAAGGACTGGCGTATGAGATCGTATGAGTACGTCTCGAAATTGGGTACCACCAACCGCCATGTTTTAGCATCATTTCCCTCTTAAAATCAAACGGGCAATGCAATTAATGGTGCTAGTATCCGAGTAAACCAACCTTAATTTTGAAACACACCCAGATCCAGTATTCACTGCTTCAGTTCTCATTTTTCGTGGCTAAATCCACCTGCCGAAAACCTCGACCAAACCAGCGCCATGATTTGTAGAAATCTTCGGACTGTTTTCCGTCCGGGATTCCACCTGAAGGGTGATGTCCAACGGAACTCGTCAGAGGCTTCTCAGCTTCTCAACTGGCTGTGGGTCAAAGTCTCAATCGTAGGGGATGGCACAATGAAGCACACTTTTCTGGAGACACTGAGGATGGTGTTTTTGTTTTGTTGGTTCGCATGTTATTCCCCCATACAAGCTATAGAATGCTATAGATACAACTGGTGGCTATTGGTTTTCGCATGTTATTCCCCCATAAAAACATATAAAACCATAGATATTTGATGATATTTGGTGATGTTCATCCACCGTTGACTTCGATGACTTCCCCACGATGATGCCCATTTGCCATGGCAGCCAATGACTTGAGCGACTTGACCCGTGACCCGTCAATGTTTCACCAAGCATCGTTTTGATCCATCGATTTCCATGCCTGAACTCTGGTAACACCAGCGGCACCAAGAGCCAAGGGAGCGATGAGCGATTCGGATCACTTTGAGGATCCCATGTAGCCAGTTTTTCCTGCGATAAATCCCATATCATCTTAGTAAAGTAGTAATAAACCAGCCATATTTTGATGGTTTATATATATATATATAATATATATATACCATAGTTTTTACCATTTTATGGCCCGAATTTATGGCAATTGTTTCAACAGTTGACCTGGTTGACCCTAAAAATTAGATGTTCACACAATGTGGTTAAAACAATGCCATGTTTACCACCCATGACTGGGAATGGCAAACATACCAACTATAAAAATGGTGATGGCTAGGGGATGGTTTATGACATTGTTTTCCCCACATTAGTCAAAATTTTAGTGGAAACATGTGGAAACTTATCTTCCAACCCCCTATTTGGCAGGGTCTATGTTCATTTACTGGAGGGTAGTTCGTAAGTGTTGATAAGCCCGTTATTGGTGGTTGAATCTCTGAGGAAAAAAGGAATGTGGCAAACCCAATAAGAAAATTAAGAAACCATCCCCAGTTATCAAGCGTTTGGGGGATTTTTCAGAAATTTACTGTACCCATAAAGGTTTCCGAAGATACGGGTACCCCCAGTCATCATCCATTTATAGATGGGATGTTCCATTGTAAATCATCCAGCTATGGGGTATCCCCTATTTTAGGACACCAACTATCAATGGATTGCTGGTTGGTGGTTTGGATCATTTTTTATTTTTCCATTCAGTTGGGAATGTCATCATCCCAACTGACGAACTCCATTCTTTTTCAGAGGGGTAGGTCAACCACCAACCAGATTGTTTTTTTATTGGGACTAAATTAGTACATCATAAAAATTGGAGTTCTCCAGAGTTCACCAAGCAATTTTTTATGATGTAGTCATTGTCCCTTAAAAATCTGGTAAATCTCCAGGTTGATCTACGACGTTCACGAACCTGGGCAGGCCAACTGGTTCAAGATCCTCATCGGCGCCTGGGAGCCCGTTTTTTTTGGTAGGTCGGGTGGCTTCTCCCATGTATGGATTAACTGTGATAAATTTAACATAACTATTGAAAATTGCCATTTATAGTGAGTTTTCCCATTAAAAAAGGTGATTTTCAATAGCTTTTTGTATGTTTACCAGAGGGTAACTGTGATAAACATGGATGATCATTAGTATGATTATGATCAAATGATATAAAATCCATGTTTTGATCATCCATTTTTTTGTATGATAACTACAGTATCCCTTATCTCATGTTTTGACAATCCATGAAAACTATGAAACTTAGGCTATCCCATAGTATGATTCAGATTGATTAAGGATATTCTTAGATTAGAAAGTTGTGAGATTTTTCAGTTCTGACCATAAAAAGATGGGTTGTAAATTATAGCAGTTATATGGGTACTAGCCAGTGACCAATCCGCGAAGTCTTAGAGCTGATTCACCATTGAGAAATAGATCCATGGGGTCTTTAGGAAAGCCTGGGATCTTTCGAGTTTTGTTCCTCAGACTTAGGAGATAAAGCATTGCTGATACATCTAGGAACCACCAAACCCATCCAAGCCCAATGATGGCACCAAAATTCCTCTCTGACTGTGAGCAAACCTGTTACAAGCCGCAAATCGTTGACTCAGTTGGTAAAGATAACTAGCTTGACCATAATTTTTGCTTTGTTCATCTATATTAGCAATTAGGGGCTTATGATCAATAGATATCAATAATGATTTATATTTAATGATTTCATCCATAGTCAAGGGGAATATAAATCAAGAAACATTACTGATGGATCCCACCTTGTCGCAAAAAGTCGCATCGGATTTTTGTTTGCAGCTAGGGTCATGGCTAAATATCAATTTTTACATGACGCACATGGTTCGTGGGCTGTTTTTGATGCTCCGAAATCCCATCCTTTTCCTGGTACTGTCGATCTGTTTTCGAAGGTTGATATCACGTGAGGTTGGGCAGCTTCCGTCTTCAATTGGGGATTATTCTCTTGTTACATTGGTTGTTACATTGTTGGTGGCAAATTCTTCCATTTATTGGAAGAATCATCAACCATATTCCGGTTCTGACTTTACATCCCCAGAATAATATCCTCAGTTTTGCATCTACCATTGTATCCCGAATATATCCGGGTATCCCGAAGATATCCTCATTCTCCTCAGAAAATGTCTCCCCATTTATTTCAGGTACGGCACTACGGTATTTTTTCACATAGCTATGGCAGCTATGGTATAGATGGCCCATAGAACTCGTTGATCTGCCTATTAAGATGGTGATTTTCCTCAGCTCTGTTAGTTTACCAGAGGGTTTATCTATTATCATCTATTATCTATGGTTTCTATATTTATCTTGAGTATTCTACAATTTCTATCTATTATCTATTATTTATTATCATAGTATACCCCCTGGTAATTTAACATAGCTATTGAAAATGACCATAGAAATAGTGAGTTTTCCCATGAAAAATTGTGGATCTTTCCATAGTTATTTTGACATAACCAGAGGGTAGTCATAGTATTACCCATTAAAGTCCTTCCATTCTCAGGCCGTGATCTTCTTGAACAGCCTCTGGCTGTTGGCGCAAGCAGCCGGGCCCTTGAACGGGCTTCAACTGGGCTTTAAGCATCATGTGTAGGGGGTTTAGTCAGAGGGATATCAATTGATAAATGCTGGTTGGTTGATGCTTTTTCGGCGATTATTGACATACCCTTAAAACCAACATGTTTTTTTTGTTGATTTTCCACAAGGTTAGTGACACTGCCTCAAGTGACATTATCCCATGGATGTGTAAAATAAACTGGGAATGAACAAGATGTTCCAAATGTGCCGTGGTGAAGACATGGTTTGTCTTCTCATAGAAGGGGATGGTCATACACCCATCAATAGGGTTTGATATATCCATTGTAATGGTTCCCAATATAGGATGGATGACCATAGCCCATATACAATGTTTTGATGAGGGCACACATGAATGTCTTCTCAGGGGATCTGGTGTTTTGCTATGTTTTGCTCAAACACGTGGCGCTTGGAAAAAAACATGGACAAGTCAACAGGCACCATACCCTAATCACATGTATACAATCCCAATTTTTTTTAAATATAAACATGTTTTGACAAATCTTACTAGATTTCCCATAATTTGTTCATGATTGAAATCCCATGAGCTCCCATTATATAAAATATATCCATCATTAAATATGTAAAACCGTATTTAAGATTATTATCCATCATTAAATCCCAATAAAAACCCCTATATTTTACCAATGTGTAGCCATTTTTTCGCTGGTTTTTCCCCAGGCCCTTCCCTGGCTGCGACCTTGGTCCTTTTGGATGGACATTGTAGCTGGGCACAGTGAAGAATGCCATCCCTCAATATGTCAATATTTAAGGGTATCCCCCAGTATATTCCCAGTAGATTCCCAGTAGATTCCGCCAATGTTCATGGTGACCTTCTGGTAAATTAACACTTCGACCCATTCGTAGATAGGAGTTGGAAGATGAGTTTCCACTAGATCAAGGATCTTTCGATCGGATCACTAGGAAACAACGCTGATTTCCCTGGCATTTCGCGGAAATCCTGGCCATTTACAGTCAGAAAGCTCTGTGGATTTTCCATAGTCATGCTGAATGTTCCATGAGCCGGCAAAAATCAAGGCAACCTTGGATTCTATGGCATTTTTTGCTGAAACTGTTGTGTTTCACTGGAGTGTTGGGATATCTGACAGGAGCATTTGGGCAAAAAAAATTGTGAACAAATTCCTTCAACAGACCTGGTGATGTTTGAGTGCTGTAAAGAAAGTGAGTGTGTTAAGCAACAAAGAACTGGGGATTCGACGCCAAAAAACCTAGCTTTGACGCCAGATGAGGCTCCAGACACGGAAATGGCGATTGCTGAAATGAAATGATAGCCATACATCAGGTGAGATTGGTTTTATTATTTAAAATCAATGAAGTTACATTAAACCAACAGTTAGCCATACATGTTGCCATCTCCACTGAAACGATAGCCATACATCTACTGTTAGATATTTAAAATCAATGAAGTTACAGTAGATTGCTTGATTTTAAATATCTAACAGTGTTTGATTGGTCTAAATTGGATCCATGGAATTGGTCTGACGCATCGGGGAAAAGTGCGAAACAGGAATGATTTAAACCCTAGCTTTGGGGTGAACATGGATCAAGGCTCCCACACATGGGATGATGTTGGTGATGACCCCCGAAAAACTTTGGTGACTGATATCGCTGATATGGGGTTCATGGCATAAGCTTCGCCACATTGTTATTCAGAATGCAAATTGCGAATTCGTGTGCTTTGCAACAGGAAAGATGCAACAGGAATGTCCTTTACGAATCTTTACGAGATAAACAGATCACGGATATCATGATTTTTCTGTGATGAGCGGTCAGGATTTTGGATCACCCTTAAGCCACAGGTAGATCTCTTCCAGATGTTGGCATGCCCAAAATATGCCTCTGGTGTCATCATGGCTGGAACAGCCCCATAAATGGAGGTTTTAGTTGGGAAATCATTTCTGGTTGGTGGTTTCAAACATGGCTTTTATTTTCCATTTCATAAAAAAGGGATGTCATCCTTCCCATTGACGAACTCCATCATTTTTCAAGATGGTTGTTGCACCACCAACCAGTATATAATCTCAATATAATCCTATATAATCTCCATATAATCACCATATAGTCCCATTATAATCCCATTATAATCCCCCCTACAGTTGCTATCCATGGTTGTTGCGCCACCAACCAGATTATTATTAACCATCATTAACCATATAATAACATATAATAGCCATATATTAACCATATATTAACCATATATTAACCATCAAATGGGGGGATTTTCCAGCCCATCTTTGACGTTGGTCGATGATCGGAAACCTGGGTCAACCGACTGGTTAGATATGAGTTGTAGCTAGTTAGTACTGAAAAAATACTTGAATCTTTAGCTATGGTAAGATGATTCGTCCATTCACTGAATCTTTAGCTATGGTAAGATGATTCGATCCACTCACCGGCTAAGTTTCAAGTGTTTCTCAGGATTCAATGGCGCCAATTTTTCGTCGAGCATGGAAAGTTTGGTCACATCTCCTAAGGTCCGATGTTAGAACCTCGTCGGGTCAAACTGGGGAGAATCCAATCTCTGACATTGCCGCATGGTAAATTCTACGGTGAAATCCTAATTTTTGTTGGCAATTCCCCTAATATCCCCTATACTTGATTGCTTAAGTCATTTTAAGTGCCAATTTTACTGGTTAAACGCTCATGGTGTCTTTTATATTATATTTTGAGGTGTTTCGGCATGTTTGACCATCACCATCACCTTCTGCTGGTGGTTCCTAGGCCTTCCTCGCTGTCTATGTGGTAGAGACGATCTGCGTTGTCGAAAGAAAAGTGGGACCCAGGGGATTTTCGGCTGGAAACATGGGGAATTTGAGTTATTTGGCCAACATTGGCCGACTAAAAGGTGGGTTTCGCCAATGGAAACGGAGATTGACTGGTACGATGTATCGTTCTGGGTCCTGTGATTGGGGTAGTAATGTAATTAATAGCTGTTCATGTTCATCCAATTTGAGTTCATAGTTTTGACAAAATGTTACATTCAAGGTAACCAGATCTATATTCAGGGTATGTGGATCTAGTGATTCCCTCCATGTACTTAGAGAAATTAGCCTCACTTACTTCTGATTTACTGAATCATGTTCATATCCGAAACGGGAAAGATTATAAAAAAGAAAACCATGAGCAGGATTTCAGGTCCTCTATTTTCAGTCATTGTCGCTTGGTTATCCATTTACGATGTGTTTTTGTATTCTTGGGTCCAAATGATTGTCCATGCCGGTACTCGTACCAATAGCGGAACTTGTATATGATGATAAAAAAGACAAACATATGACAATACATTGCCGGAGTTTGGGTATCCATCACTATAAGGATAATTTTAAAACGATCATTATAACTAAATCATGGACATGATACTTAAAAGAATCATCACTATCAATGTCAGTCTAAAGTTTTTTTTTTAAATACATCCACTATCATCAGCAGTGACTTGAGGTAAATGATACTTAACATCCACTATCATCACCGAGATGAGACTTAAATCCAGTACTTATACATCGAATATCAGTTTAATGACAGAAATACACATCCACTATCATCAGCATTTAAATCATTAAATGATACTGGAATATACTGGATGTAGATTATGACGTGTTTAGATTATATGTAGAAGTATCATTAAACTATTTTCACCGTTATATATATATATACACGTATAATCATATATATATATATATATACATACGTATAATCATATATATATATGGTACCCCCCCCAAGACCTACATTTCAAGCAAATTTAGTGGTATTTACAGTGTTTTTCTTATATAACATTTTGGACTCTACAACTTAGGGCATTTTCTGGTGATCAAAAATGGCAATTTTGTGCAAGTCTTGTGGGAATCTTGGATCTTGGATTTTGCAAAGAATGCAATCAGAATGCATTCTTTCCCAAATCTCAGGGGGTAGGATTCAAGATTCAAGATTCAAGGCTCAGAAAACTTCTTGAATCCAAGGAGGTAGGATTCAAGATTCAAGATTCAAGGCTCACAAAAAATTCTTGAATCCAAGGAGGTAGGATTCAAGATTCAAGATTCAAGGTTCAAGGCTCAGAAAAAAAAGCTTCTTCATTCCAACCTCTTTGGATTCAAGATTCAAGATTCCAAAAAAAAATCTTGAATCCAAGGGGGTAGGATTCAAAATTCAAGGCTCAGGAAAAACTGCTTGAATCCAAGGAGGTAGGATTCAAGATTCAAGATTCAAGGCTCAAAAAAAACTTCTTCAACCCCACCTCCTTGGATTCAAGATTTATTTTTTGGATCTTGAATCTTGAATCCTGCCTCCTTGGATTCAAGAAGTTTTTCCTGAGCCTTGAATCTTGAATCTTGAATCCTACCCCCTTGGATTCAAGAAGTTTTTCCTGAGCCTTGAATCTTGAATCTTGAATCCTACCCGCTTAGATTCAAGGAGTTTCTTCTGAGCTTTGAATCTTGAATCATGAATCTTGAATCCTACCCCCCCTTGGATTCAAGAATTCTTTTTGGAATCTTGAATCTTGAATCCTACCTCCTTGGATTCAAGAAGTTTTTTCTGAGCCTTGAATCTTGAATCTTGAATCCCACCTCCTTGGATTCAAGAAGTTTTCTCTAAGCCTTGAATCTTGAATCTTGAATCCTACCCCCTTGGATTCAAGAATTCTTTTGGGAATTTTGAATCTTGAATCTTGGCCCTTTTGCACAAGACTTCTCCGCAACTCTTGGATCTTAGATCTTAGATTTGGGGAAGAATGCATTCTGAATGCATTCTGAAAGCATTCTTTGCAAAATCCAAGATCCAAGATTCCCACAAGACTCCTGATCAAAATCTTGGATTCGTAAAGAAATTTGATAGGGATTGGTAAGAGTATTCTGACAAATATGCTCAAAACTGATCTAGAATTGTTTTTACTTATTCCCCACCTGCCAGGTGAGGGTTGTTAGATTTTATGTCAGTTGCCTGGTCCTCCTCCTCCTCCTCTCCTCTCCTCCTCCTCTCGTTGTCCTCCTCCTCTCGTTGTCCTCCTCGTCCTCCTGC
>Ga0126342_10014552_pt1 | contig 13874 bp, 11 predicted proteins | sample Cyp1metagenome_FD_92528 | JGI IMG/M metagenome (GOLD analysis project Ga0126342, IMG submission 92528) | Coral microbial communities from Lord Howe Island, Old Settlement Bay, Australia - Cyphastrea 1 metagenome | ecosystem: Host-associated > Invertebrates > Cnidaria > Coral ...
ACATATATACATATATACATATATACATATATACATATATACATATATACATATATACATATATACATATATACATATATACATATACATATATACATATACATATATATATAATTATATATATATATGTATATAATTATATATATATATGTATATAATTATATATATATAATTATATATATATATATATCATATGTACTTATACACAAATGTATATATATATATATGCAAATTCATATGAATATTGTGAACATAAACCTTCTGTGATACTTTATATATATATGGAGATTAGTACAAGTTGTATATATATAATATATCTATTAATATGCCCATTGTGTCTGTGTATATAAGAATATACATATTGAGGGATGCATGGGGACTCGGGGAGGATAACCAATTCCGAATATACCTCCACAACTGATCTGTTGAGGGTAGAACCTAGAGAAACTGAACATCCGAACATGCCATTTCGGGGAACGTCATGCGCTTCGTGCGGCAACGGTTTACAAACATCTCTACCATGATTACTAGTGTTTTTCGGTTTACGGCAATTTAATTGCCGCCTCTATCTGGATTGTTTATACTATTCTATTATAGTCTATAACAATTATAGTTATAGTCTATACTATAGTCTATACTATTATAGTCTATACTATTCTATTATAGTCATTTATAGTCTATCCATCTGGATAAGTTATAACAATTCACCAGGGCCTGACTACTTTCGGATGACCGAGGTCGCCGAGGGCCAAGAGGGCCAAGCCGTGAAACCATGGTGGTTTTTGAGTGAAATTCACCCAGGTGAATTGCTGATTAATAGTGATTAATTCATGGTTAATCTTGGTATGACTAATGGTTAATCATGACTAATGAATGGTTAATTTGCTGATTAATTCATGGTTAATCATGACTAATTAAACCTCTTGGTATGCTGAAACGACCAAGGTTTTAGATGGTTTTTAGGGCAGTGTTGAACTCGCTGACCAGTGATGAACTTGGGAACCTACGATACAAAGCACTCCTGATGCATGCGATGACCTTCAAAGTAGCTCCGACCATGGAAAGTGCCCATGTTTCTCCATAAACCCCCACTCTTGATGGACAAGATTTGAAACCATCTGGCGTTTTGGTTGCTGAACCCCCATGATAGTCCCTATGCAACAAGACCCCGCGTCACACCTTAGGCATGGGAGCAGCACTCCCAAGCCTGGTACCATGGCACAAGGAGTTGAAGTTGTCTACTGGATCAAAAACGTGGTTTTTGCTCGTTAGAATAAGTTTTGCTCGAGGTTCCATGTTTTTTCCTAGTCAGTCAAAACACAATGCTAAAGTCCATTAGCAATTTAAAACGTCCATTCACCGACCAATGAATATGCAATATTATGCAAGACATGTCCGTCTCAGGGTCGAACTAGCAACAGGGGCATAGCCAGTTATGTATTGTTGCTAGTTCAGTGGCAATTTTCGATGGTATACGTCATCCACGTGCAGGTGTCACACAATCAAAAACTGATTACTGTAATAAAACTTAAGAACAAATTAGGTCCCTGACATTCAATTGCTCCAAGAATGACAGCTAACATTTCCGTACTGTTTTTTTTGTTCAATATTGTTCAATGGTTCCCCCTGATGTAAATCGCAGATTGTCATGCCGTTCCCAGGTAGGATGATGAACTTAGGGGCCCTTTGAAACCACCGGTGCCACCATCACCAAAGACATAAAAATGTTGTGAATCGCAGCAACCATTCACCAGTCGCTTTACCCCGAAAAACATCCGTTTCGAATTGTTGTCAAGTTGGTCCAAAAAGTCCACAACTTGGATTGGCTGGCACCGACGAAAAACATCACCCTGTTTTTCGTAAGGTGTACCGCTATGATCCACTATCTTTGTTGGTTTAAAACACCATCTAAGTCTAGATAATTCTAGATATATGGTCTAAAAATCCTACACTTTCTGTAGTTGTAAACCAACTAACATGACTATCTACTTAGGTGGCTCCATTTAAGCGCCGCCCCCAGCCAGCCCAAACCCGGCCTCTGGCCAACATCGGATCACCTACTGGGGGAAGCCGGTGAGAAACACAACTTTTTTTGCGCCGTGGGCCCAAAAAAGCCCCGAAAGGACCCGAACGCTATGCCTTAGAAATGCCAGAAAAAAGTCAGATAGAATGCTAGATATTGCTAGATCATATATCAGAATATATCAGATAGAATGCCAGGAAAAAAAACAAACAACAGATACAGATGATCTGTGCGAGATTAGAAGCCAAATAATTCTGTGTCAAATAGAAAAACATGTCAGATCAAATGTCAGAATATATGCCAGTTATAGAATGCCGGAAAACACTGCAGATAAAGTGTCAGTTATAATGTCAGAATATATCTTATAGTAGATAGAAAATCAGAATATAATCAGAATATATGCACAACAAATGCGGAATTTCCATGTCATTTGGTGGAGATCACTCGAAGAATGTAATTGTTTTTGCATGACTTAGGCGGAAGACATCAGGATTCATGTAATCTGCTGGGGATTTGACATGATTTGACCATATTTAACTTGAATACTGTAGGGACTTTTTCCCAGGGAGCATGAGAATTCATCTTCCAAAAATGGGGAGATATTCCCAGAACTATGCTGCTTGACCCGGTATTCGGTATGGATTGGTTCTAGTGATTGATTTGGGAAGTGTTGAGTTAGAATAGATTGAATCCGATTCAACCAATACCAGTATGCCCTCTATTACATCATGTTTCGATCTGAACCAATGTTCACTTGGTTTGTGGGCTTAAAAAACCAACGATCATGGGCATTTAAACAAGAAATCAATTTGCGTTAGAACTCAGGCTTTTGCGGGATGTGATGGGGAAAAAGGGGGGGTTTAAAAAAAGAGTGGTCCAACTGACAAAGAGTAGGCATTCATCGGAAAAACGAGGAGTATCAAGGCGTTTTTTGGTAACTTGAACCGGTGAATTAAAGTAAATTAAAGTTAACTAATGGATACCCTCCGGTATAATAATATATGATATTATATGATATTATATGATATTATATGATATTATATGATATTATATGATATTATATGATATTATCTGATATTCCATGAATAGAGGGCATCCCCACTATATCATTGTTGTTATCATAGCCATATGATTCTTTCCCACACAGTTTTTGCATCGTGTCCCTGCCTCTGCCCCGTCACTGTCAGCGCAAATGGCCGCTTGGTCCAAACGTTGCCGGAGTTCAAGCAGAAAACCGTGCATCATATCACTATAGTGTGTATATATGTACATATATATTATATAATATATAATATATAATATAATATAATGTAATGTAATATAATATATATATAATGTAATGTAATGTAATGTAATGTAATATAATATAATATAATATAATATGTACATGTATATATATATATACATATGTATGTATATATATATATGTGATCATATATAATTACACATGTAATCAAGTGATATCAAGTGTATTTATGTGTATACGAATATGTGTTCATGTATAGACTCGATTCGATCAGACTAGTGTAGATTAAGATAGGTTTTTTATTTCAGACAGCTACAGTAATTATCTGTTTTTTGACCAAGAAATTGGAGTTTCATGGGATATCAATCTGCAACCTGCGACACGACCTGCGGTGGTCTACTGGTCTATTGGTGGTCACCATCCCGGTCCTGGGATCCAACAACTCGGGGTCCATGGCAGGGCCAACTTTTTGGGCGGAAACATCATCCAGTGATGCAGCTGGCTTCGAATCCCATGATATCCCATGATATCCCATGATATCCAACTATGTTGACTATAGAATACTATAGATATATCTACTATAGATGGGTATACTAGTTGTACTGACTATTGATATCCAACTAGTTGTACTGACTATTGATATCCCATGATCACTTCCCACCTTCTGTTGCACCTTTCCATCACAGCGTCACTGATTTCCAGGCTACCGTCTTGTGACGGTGCCGTCTGACCCGCCTTGTGGCCAAATCATTCAGGGCCGAGCTTCCAACGTGAGACCGGAGCTCAGCCATCCACAACCGCCCTCACCATCCCCACTGACCTAACAGAAATGGGTTGTTGTAGATAGGTCTTGTATAAATCATCCCAGATTGGAGGTTGATTCTTGAGCTTGCAAAAAAAAAGTGGAGCCAAATCAAGCCAATACCTGGAGGATCATCCCACTTAGTAAGTCTCATTATGCCATTTTTGAGTAAGTCCCCCTTCCGTGGGCTTATCCCATTTGCAAAAGATATTAACTATGCTTACTACCATCTGGTTATGACTAACATAGCCATGGAAAGATCCACCACGCTATTTATAGGTAAACCATCTATTTCTATGGGCCATGGCTCTACCATGGCGAACTGTTAGTCATAACCAGAGGGTAACCACTTACTGAATGGGATGATCCGATGATCCTTGAAGTACCTTTCATTTGCCAATGAAATCACCATCGGTTTCCCGGTTTTTCACACCACGACTGCACAACGTTGGAAGCCCTGGCGATGGGCTTGGCCTCCTTTGGAGGCGTTATCGCACTTTGCATTTGCAAAGACAGCAAGCTGCCAACAGAGTCTCAAGCAATTGCTTGTTGATCATGAGGTGAAAACACATGTGATTAAGTATGATTGGCAGGTTGGAAATGAAGAGGTGAATAAATTGATCATGAGGTAATATAACACTGCATCATAGTCTAAAGAAACAATTATCATGTTGATTAGGAAGGTGGCGAACCAACTGCTTCTAACATTTTGTTTCTTGTGGGAAGTTAGATCTTCATGTTTGCAGGTCCGATCGCTATTTCTCTTGTTGACTCCTGCTGAACTTGGCTAGTGAAGAAATGCCCAACCATAAATAAGAAGTAAGCCCCCACAGAGATCGAGAAGGTCAAGATGATCACTATTTTAGGATTGGATTTAACATGATTTAACTACTGCGTATGACCTCTGTGCAATGGATAGTCTTTAGGATTGGATTAAAGAACTGGATTTTGCTATAACGTCTATCCTTTTCTGGCTTGCTATAGGTATGCTTTTCATGATCCAAGCTGCACTGAATATCAGGCCCCTTCCGTTGCAATTCTGTAATTTTTTTTGGGCCCTCCGTCAAATCAAAATTTCAAAAATAGGCTGGCAAATGTAGGGGATTTCACATCCCTGGATTCTTACCAGTAGTAGGTGAGGCCCCTGAGTTGTAAGTTTATACCCCTCAGTATAGATGTATCATGATGTATCTACCAGCCTAGTTGCCACAGTGAAGCAACGGATGCCGCTTCGGGGGCATCGCCTTGTGTCCTGAACCCCTCCATGGTATCGATCCAGCTTAATGGATGTGAGTCACACTTGTGGCTCCCAGGCCCGAAAATCGCATGTGCTCGTTTTTTTTTTTAATAGCAACTTCTGTGGTTCCCCTGACTGAGTCTTCGATTTTGAAAACTCTATTTGGCTAATTTGAAGCCTGAAATGGCTGCCTTCTTGATTTGGAGGTCCCTGGCTGGTAAGGTAAGGTAAGGTAGATGCACTCTTTTTAATAGCAAAGTTGGCAAAGGTCTCCTCTGTCCATTTTTCAAATGGTGAATTTCACCTGCAATTTCCGATTCTCGAAGATCAAACGCCTAGTTCAATCATCCTCCCACTGTCAATGAATCACAAAACATCAAGAATTTTCGGAGGTCAAACTATGACACCTTGGACGATTTTCATTCAGGACAGGCGTCATGTTTCAACTTGAGCCACAAAACAAAACCGGCTGAGCCAGCAAAAATGGTCCCTTGAAGGCAGCACATCTTTGGTCGTGCATGATTTCTGTTGCATCCAAGGTCAAGCTTGGATTTGTAAACCCCTGCACTGCTCATACAATTAGGGACTACCTTTTGTTAGAATATATCCATTGTGACCCCCCACAATACCATAACCAGCTAGGGTCCGTTGCTGCAAGCTTGACTTCACTTCATCTTTATCCAGTTCTTTACCATTGTTTACCTGTCCTACACCCATTTATTTCACCAAACTCCTGTGGCATTTTTATGGATGTTTCACTCGTTTAAAAAAACCTCTGAGACGTCTTGGTGGCCTTGGCCTTGCCGATAAAATTCTTCTGCAGTTCATTTGGATTCCTTCTCCTTCTCCTCGCTTTCAGCAGGAGGATTTGGAAGCACCTGCAGTGCGACGGCCAGTTTTGGAAATCCTTCCATTTTGGTGTGTGGATTCCGATTGCCTTGGGTGTGTCTGAAAATTATAGTAGGGGAAAACCCGAAATTTGCTGGTTTAAACCAGGGGTAACCATTAAAAAAGATACCATAAGAAATTTGCTGGTTTAAACCAATGAAAATTGCCATCACCAGGGGTGATAGATCCCATTTTCAGACACCAGAAAAAAGCTGCCAGAGATGATCGGAGATTTCACTGGATTGCTGCCAGCAAAGTCTGGGTGTTCATCGGTAAAGAAACGGTAAGTCTGCCAATGAGAACACAAGACATGTTCTTTTATGGTATGTATATAAATAACATGAAATAACTGTCAGGAAAAAGACAACTAGCCGATATCCCTGCTAAGCTGGCTGTTTCCACTGTTTCAGCTTTTTCTGATTACTGTAATTGGTTGGTGGTTTTAACCATCTTGAAAAATATGAGTGCGTCAATGGGAAGGATGACATCCCATATATGAAATGGAAGTAATAAAAGCATATAAAAACCATGTTTGAAACCACCAACCAGTTATAACCAGTTTATCATGGAAAATCCCAAACAAAAATGGATGATTTAGGGGCACCTCCATGACTTAGGAAGAAATCTGTCTGCTGGTTTTAAACCCAAAAATTGATCCAGAAATCCCGATGTAAACGCTGCTAAAATCAGGACAGTTTTTCACGATGTGTTGAATGAACTCAGGTCACACCAAAAACCACAAAAAGGGTAGCTATTAAAATGAGGTCTTCTCCGTTCCAACTTTGAGGAACCATCCAGGCTATCCATGTCATGGAATTGTCCCAATTTTCCTGAGAAAATCCGACATTTTTTGCGTGGACAGCCCACCAGGTCTGGCCTTCATGGTCCGTAGCTCATCGTTGACCCGGGCCTTTTCAATCAGCGCTTCTTTCATGATGGCTTCGCGCCTGGGAAAACTAGAGTGTAGGGGTATGGGATGTTTATCAATCCATTACAGAAACTGCGGTTTTAAGTATTGATGTGTATAGTATATACATAATATTATGTGTATATATATATATATATAATTATATATATATGTAAATATATATATATGTGTGTTTCTATGATTTTTTATGTGCCAATAAATGGTTGGATTCTAGTTTAATGGGACAGACCCCCATTCACAGTGGCGTTTTTTCGGCATATTCTGGCGCGCTGGTTCATCCCAATTAGTTGGTGGGATATGGCTGGTGAGTTGACATGATGAAATCACATGGGATAGTCATGCGGTATGGTCATGCCCTGAGGAATGCTATGTATGCACCACAACTTGCAACCCAACATACCATATTTGGATGCTATAGCTCCAATTTGGATTTTACGTGATGAACTCCAATAACTGAGTTGGCTTCATGGCAATATATATTTGTTCATGCTAGATGTACGTATCGAACTGCTTTTGATGGGGGTAACATAAACCAACAAAACAACATTTCACTGGGGCACCAGTACATCTACCAACCATCAACCTACCAAATCTGAGCATCCCAAACTGTAGATGGCGGTTCATCCTCTTTTCGTGGATCTCATCACTTCGCGCGTTGTTTTCTTCGATCCTCACGAGGGAAGTCGCTAGGCCGCTAGGCTGTGCATGGCCAGTGGCCGAATGGCCGTGGCATGGCATGTGGCTTTAGCTGCAACAAAATCGGTGTACCTCTGTAACGACCTCATGAAAAAAATGTTGTTCATGGTTAAAAACTCAACCCATTAATCTACCATCTGCTACTACGGTACCTTGCTCGAACTCATCGCGAAATGTTCTGATACTCTGAAAAAAGTGAGTCGTCTGGATATATCCGCATCAAGTCATCAACATGGCTAAAAATCAAACCATTAAAAAGCCATGGAACTTCCCATTCCATGCATTCCATGAAATCCCCACTGGCTGGTTGGTTGAATCCATCGCTTCTGTTGGTTGTGTTTAGTCCACCATTTTCCCGTAACGTTGCTCCGTTGCTGGCCGAATTCCGCCATAATTCACCAGAAAAAACAAAGAGACTCAAGAGTTCCGACACATGTTGGAGATAGTAACCCAGTAACCATCATTAACCATCATTAACCCCCAAACCTTAGGATTTTCCCAAAAAAAATGAGGCTTTTCGTGGATTTTCCCTCTTCCATGGATTCAGTTACCCGGCCTGGTAAACGTTAACAAAAAACGATGGAAAGATCCACCATGCTATTAATGGGAAAACACACGAACTTTCTATGGTCATGTTCAATAGCTATGTAACAAATTACCAGAGGGTAATTTTTACTAAAATCATGATCAATGACGATCTTTTGGGGCACCCATTTTTCGATTCACCATCGTTTTAGAACCCATCGGCCCCAGTCCTGGTAAGCAGGCGATCCGTGTTGAACTCCTGTCCACCTCAGGTTGAGTTCGCCGGAAAAAACATCGTCGAACTGTGGCTGGGGTATCTCCAGAAACTAGGTTCGCTCCGGTAATTTCAATGGAAGCCATGGCCCATTTCGTTAATGGTGATTGTCCATAACTATATGGAATTGCCATAAATCTGGGTAAATTATGATATTTCACTAACCTGAATTAAGGCCATTTGGGGATGATTCCCCTTACTAACTATGATTCCCAGTGAGGTCGCAGTGAGGTCGTTATAATTTACCGAGATAAATGGTATAGCTAATAAAAAGGAACTGGGGATTTGGGATATGATCACGGAACATGGCTATGGGTCACAGGGCAGATGCGATGTCGCTATACCGGTCAAACCTGTCAAAATGGGGGGTAAAAACTCCAAAAAGATACGAAACGGATGGTTTAATACTAACATTTTCATGGTTCAGTACTAGCAATACGAACAGTTCAAACATACCCTCTGGTTATGACTAACATAGCCATGGAAGCCATGGCCCATAGAAATAGATGGTTGTTTACCTATTAATAGCACGGTGGATCTTTCCATGGCTATATTAGTCATACCAGATGGTAAGTACTCAGTTTCTAGTGTAGTTCATGACCCATTTATATATGGTTTACCTATTAAAAATGGTGATTTTCCATGGCAAACTGTTAGTAAAAATAACCAGATGGTACCATGTTTAAAGGGATATCCCTTCAAGCCGGGTTTGTCGCAAAATAGGCTACTCCCAGTTCCAATGGATAACCCATGTTCAGAACACGTCTCAAAATCACATATGACTTGTTGGTTCATGTTGGTTCTATATCCTCATTGTATCTCCATTATATCCCCATGATATCCCCAATAAAAAACCAGTCAGTATATTCCCAAGAAAACCGATCATGTCATCATGTCCCAATCCAATTTACCCATTACCAACCTACAAGCTGGTGTCCCAATCTGAAAGGTGGTGCTCACTCCAATTTTCAGATTAACCATGACTAACCCATATCTATTCATCATCTGGACACATGTTTAATCTCAACCTTCGGATCTGAATATTGACGTTGTATCAGTAGAAGTATACACTAAAGATATAATGGTTTGCCAAACATGTGGATATACATACACTAAAAACATAATAGATGTGGGTAAATTGCAGTAATTCACTATCCTGAAAAGTTCGGCTATTTCGGGATACTTACGCCAATCCATTCACCATCATTCTAGGGGCGAGGTGAGGTCACGTGTAATTTATCGAGATATATCCCATTGTATAACCACCATATCTCCATTGTCTTATACCACCATGTGTGTGTGCGTTGGTTAAGTCACAATTGTTGATGGTTATATAAATCGCCATAAAATCACTATTATTGTAACCCATAATATCACATACGATCACTATTATATGTCCACCATAATATCCCTTTATTTTGGTATATTTTGGCTGTACCATATCCTATCCAGAAACCTAGATCCAATCATTACCATCATCATCATCATCACCACCATCATCATCATCAGCAAAAATAATAGCAACCCAACCATCACAGTAAGGTCGTCAGAATCTACCCAGATGATATCCTCTCATTGATGGCCATTGATGGCAAGCTTCCCCATCTGTGCCCGGCCTCAACACACAGATCCAGTGTGTCTGGATCACACTGGATCCTTTGACTCTGGTAGCTTGCTGGTACCATCAGAGGACCTTCATGGCCAGGAAGATCTCCAGCAATCTGTGCATCTCATCTTCGATGACTCACCGCCATTTTCTGGACCTGGTACCCTCTGGTAAACGTTTACATAACTATGGAAAATCACCATTTTCAATGGGTAAATCCACTATAAATGGCCGTTTTCAATAGCTATGTTTGTTTACCAGAGGGTACATTGACAGCTCCTTGTGGTGACACTTCTGTGACGTCGAAGTGATATATATATATATATTATCCATGGTTATTTTGGGGGTTGATTATTGAGTTTACCCATATATATATACATACCAGCTGGTTATTTAACATAGCCATGGAAAATCACCATTTTTAATAGGTAAACCATCTATAAATGGGCAATTTTCCATGGCTATGTTAGTCATAACCAGAGGGTATACGGTATATATATCGCCATGATATCCTATCCCTTTTCTGGTTCCCGTTTGATGGTGATGGGACCCCACAGCCACGACAAACGACCACTGGTTCTTCGCCACGCCACGTCCCAGGCGTCGCAAATTCTGCTGGACGAGCTCATCCATGCTGCTGCGCCTGAGCCGAAAACGATGACGCGCAAAACGCCATGGCGAAGAAATGATGCGTTGATGCCAAGAAAACTGGCGAAAGTCTATGGCAACCCCCTAAAAACCCACTAAAAATCACGGTAGATGTCACCGGTTTTTTTTGGCCGGTGCGATAAGCTTTACTTATTACTTGATTTAATCAATACAAATATTGGGATTTGGAGCAACAGCTGATGCTGTTGGAGATTTAGCCAATGAAACGTGACATTCTACCCACGCATGAAAAATCATGAAAATGGGAGAATTTTACCCACAGAAATGAACATGTCACTGACAAAGGCTGGACGTTCATCGAAAAATGACACAGACTTTCAAATTACTCATATGATTCCTATATATCGCCGTAAAGCAAAAGCCATAAACCATCCACAATATCACCATCAATGTTGAAAAGAATCCCCAAATCACAGGTTCATGGATGTCAATATTTATATATATTTATATATATTTATGGTTTTGTGTGAATTCCACATTCCCCTTTTTTCCATCCAGAAAGCCTTCCAGTAAACTCAGGATAGTCAAATTCCAGGCCCTCCCACAGCTCGATCCGTCGCTGGGACTCCTCTTGGAGGTATTTCAACCTGAGATTTGGGTCTCGATGGGAAAAAACCGGGGTCCCCGATGTCTTTGTTGATGATTTAAGTCCATGAACCATGGATCTACCATAAATCCAAGTTCTCCGCGTTGGAAAGAAATTGCTAAGTAGTGAATAAGCTATTTTATATATATATATATATATATATTATATATATATATTATATATATATTATATATATATTATATATATACGTACTGTAACCCATAGGTAACCCATATATAAGTGGGATGTGATATGGTTCCTACCCACTTACTAAGTGGGATGCACCCCCCAAGTAGCTACCCCTAAACGGCCTTTCTAGATCTTTTTTCGCGGCCAGAAACAAAAAAAATCACAGGGTGGCCCCCTACGAAGAGTTTGAGTTTTAATGGAATGAATGGCAAACACGTCTACAGTGTCTACAGCACTCGCAAAAAGAATGGGTGATTTTCTCCCAATGTGATAATCATTATAATCGCAATATATCCCAATTATGACTGGATAAAAACCGCTTCTGACTCTGCATCGGATCTTCATCGGATCTTCATCTCCACGCGCTGCTGCGAGGTCCACCCATCCTATCCTACTGATATCTGCGCCTACTGGGGCTATAAAAATGACCCAGGTCAGTCATAACCCCCACTTTCCAAAAGGGATCTAAGGACCAGGTATGGCTACAATCAGGAATGCTTGGATTCAATCTCTGGACATCTGAACGTGACCAAACGAAGATTGGGAGGACAAAACACCTGGGAATTTGGCAACAAAGCAGTCGGGTTTAGCAACAAAAAAGAAATTTTGGTAGCAAAGCTTGGGGATTGAGCAACAACAAAGAGAATTTGGGCAACAAAACAAGGTGTTGCTGCAACAGACCTGGGGGTTCGACCAACACAATTGGGGACTTGGCTAAGCCAGCTAGAATCGGGTTTTTTGCGGTGCTCACAAATTCTGCGCCAAAAAATCCATAACTGCCATAACTGGCTGATCATGGTGATGTTGCAGATGTGGCTATGGATCAATACCTATGAAAATACCATTTTTAGTGGGATGAACATCCATAAATCCCAGCTATTTTGATGTGAACAAAAAAGGGGTACTATTGGTTTTGACACTGTGCCATGTGACTCTGTAGTGTTTTTGGATTTGCTGAACCCCCCAAAACAAGGATGCAGTTTAGCGAAAAGATCTCCCCCATTTCAGATGGCTTACAGTTGATCCAGAAAATCCAGGTCCTCTGTCATGGTTAAATCGCCATTTCAGGAACCGATTGATTGGAGGTACCTACCATATATAAGGCCTTAGTTTCAGGGAATATCCCCACAAAATATGGCCTTATATGGTACTAACGTACCTCCATTTTAGGATCCTGAAAGTCCCATTGATTAAACCCCGAAAATGGGTTGGTTAAAAGGTTCTGTTCAAAGCCCGAAATGACATTCCATGATAAAAACCCGGTCATTCCATGATACCCGAAATGGTGAACAGGATTCCTCCACCATAAAAGGCCAAGGCACTTGCGCGGAGAGATAGGACCTGGAAAAGCTAGGGTTTATGGTGGATATCTATAGTCATAGTTAGTTGGGGTTCATAAACCAGCTTACAACTTGATAGATAGTAAGGTTCGGATATCCGTGGTTGTTGGTGGTTTATGAGCCCTGAATGACTGAATGTACATGTAACGTATGTGTATATATATATATGATATATGTAGAATTCAATTACATAAATAACCGGGGATCTTATCATTTGCTTGCATATAAGTGACTTGATGTTGGAAACCCACAAAAAAAGAAACATGTTTCCCAACTGTAAAATTGGAATTTTAGAAGCATACCATGACTAGGACCATACCCAAATTCATCAACCTCCCTCCGGTGATGGTTTATGGCATTGGTTGCATGGAACTCTACTGCAAGAAAAACCCTTTATTTAGATATGTCCACATGCCCCACCGTTTTTTCATCTACTGAAGAATTTTACGGGATTCATGGCAAGCATTAAATCTGCTAATACAAATCAATATACCGTCCATTTTGGGGGTCTTGATGCAACCTTACCCCTCACAATCCTCGCACGCTTACAACGCGGTCCTGGAGGTTTCCTGCTTTTCTTGGCCTCCGCTGCGACCGCTGCGACCGGTGAACACTTGGGAACTTGCAAGCTGGGGGTATAGCCCCAAAAGGACATTCTTTAAGGGAAAATGATGATAAACCATAAAAATAATGTTAGGGTCCTCTATTTTCAGACAAACCCACATGAAAATACATGAAACACGTTGAAACTTGAAACCACCAACCGGATTGATTGGGTTTCTTTTCTCCAAATATGTCAGCTAGCAAATGGTTGTATCAATGCTGAATCAATGCACACGACGAACGTCCAACAATCAATCTGGAC
>Ga0126342_10014553_pt1 | contig 13873 bp, 14 predicted proteins | sample Cyp1metagenome_FD_92528 | JGI IMG/M metagenome (GOLD analysis project Ga0126342, IMG submission 92528) | Coral microbial communities from Lord Howe Island, Old Settlement Bay, Australia - Cyphastrea 1 metagenome | ecosystem: Host-associated > Invertebrates > Cnidaria > Coral ...
CAAACTTCCATTGGTCTTAAGGCTTTCAGCCAGGGCCTGGCCAACTCGTGCCGAGGGGAAACAGGTGGGATTCACCCCTTCTCCCCCACCTGGTTAAGAACAGAGCACACAACGGGGCAAAGTTACAGAGTACCCAACATCCAGTGGACAGAATCACTGGGAGACCACTTGTCAAGATCACTGTTTCTCTGCAGCTACTCCCTCTCATGCTGGGGAAGTCTTCAAATTATTTCAAATTCGCATTTTCAAAATTCGCCATCCAAACATCCGACTTCAAGGAACAGCCAACAATGCTGTGACACGTAGCGGCTCGGCTTCAAAGGAGCTGACCTACAAGATCTCTACAATGACATCTTTCCGTTTTCACACAAACTTCACCAATCCCTTGAAGATTACTAATCTTGTCACATCTCCAACAAAGTCCAAAACCCACCTGGGGAAGCACAGAACACATCGGAGCATATCTACAGAATACAGCGCCCAAAATACAGAATCGGTGGGAGGAGACCACCTGTCAAGACCACTATTTCTCTGCAGCCACTCAATCTCCTGTTGGGGAAGTTCCAGAATTCGCATTTTCAAGATTTGCCAATCCAGGGCCTCAAGAACTGGCAAAAAAAATTGCAAAAATCTCTCCTCAAACCCGCAGCGTGTCGCAGCAGAGATGCCTCGGCACCCTGGTCCCCGATCTTGTTGCAGCTAAGGTCAACCCTTTTGGCGGTGCTGCTTTTCAGAGCCTCCGCCAAGACCTGCGGCAGCTCCCTCCCACGTGTCCCGATGGGTATGCAGAGGATCCATCAACGGGGTGCAGATTTCAAATTTCAAGATGCGTTCAACAGAAACTCAGGGTTCGTCGCAAGCCCCTAAATATCGCGCTGCGAAGCACTCGTTCCATGTTGAAAATTCCTGCTCTAGGCACCTATACAAATATGTGCATTGGCGTTTTGAAGAGCTCTCACAGTAGATCCATCTTTCTCGATGGAACATTTGGCCCTCGTCTAGAACAATTGGCACTTGTGGGACATGAGCGACCGACCCTTTGAGCACCTATTTCGCTGCTGAGAGATTTATCAGCACAGCACAGTTGGTGTCAACACACTTCATTATTTGTGAGATCAGAAGATCAGAAACCTATTACAGTGCACCATACCTGCAGCATGCTCTGACCGGCATGTGATCCCAATAGGATTTGAAAAGGGCCACATCATAGCCTTTGCACACTGGTTCGCTGCGTCATTTGGATGGAATCTCAGAATTGCTGCGCACCAAGTGCATATCTACTTTTGAATCTTGTCACGCATGAATTTACTGAGTTGTTAAGAGTCCAATATAGCACTGACTGGAAAGCGAGATCAGCAAAACAGCAGCAAAATGAAATCACCCAGATATACCGAGATGGGATATCAAACCATCCCTTTCCCAGAGAAACATGGCCCCCGGCTTCGGCCCAGGAGACTCCAACACCGCACCTTGGCGCCGGAATCGCCGATCTGCTGGTCTCGGAGATCGTTCTCCTTTCAGACGGGTCCCCTCAAAAAGGCCCACCCCGTGACATGCTCCGACTAGGCTTCCCCTCCTGAATTCCGCAAGTTGTGATCCACCGACTCCAACACACCGACTCCCCAGAGCCCCGTCCCCCGCCTGCCCGGCGAACACACCTGCCATGCGCTGCAGGATCTCGAGCTCCTCGTCACTGAGCTTGTCGAGGTCCTGCACAGGAAACAAGTTCAACCTTTGTTGACTTGTGGGCTTGTGACCCTGCACTTCCAGCCGTAGCAAATTGCAGGAATGAAAGTCTGTTTGCCTGCTACGAGACAAAGGGTCGCACAGCTGGCCAAGCAGCTAAGTTCATATCCAAAAGCCTAAATCTCAACATGCACAACACTTCCTGAGTATCAGTTGCAAGCTTCCGGAAATGCTGGTTCCATAGCGAACTAAGTCCTTCAGCTCTTCGCTCATGAAGTCGCAGCGCTTCGTTACATCAAGAAAGAAGGTCAAATGCGGCAGCATCTCCGCGAAAAGCTGGCTGTGATCCATGATTTCTGCGTCTGTAAGACGCATCAGCCTGTCATACATCCCGTCATCATCCATGATTTCTACCTGCGCAGGTCTGGGACATGAGATAGACATGAGACAGAGTGTTGCTGGTGCTGAGACTGGAATATTGACGCCATCGTGAAAGGGACTAGATATATCTATACCATTCGTTCTGATATCAAACCTGTGAATAGACCCTTTGGTGGATCCGGCCTCTTCCCACAACACTTTGGCCGCTACAGTGTTGCCACTTTTCATGGCTCTGTTGAGCCTCTTTCCCAGCGCCGGGATCGCAGCCGCGCGCACAGGCTTAAACAATAAAAAGGTGAGAACAATCTGTACTCCGGGTATGACTAGATTCAAGGCAGCGACAAAAAAGGATCCGCCTTCAGCAGCCAAAAAAAGGACAGACATCAATGCCTGGGGCACATTCTCAATGAGCAAGTGGTGGCGCTTGCTCTTTGTCACTTGTCTGTAAATTGTGGGGAGGATAATGCCTTCCCAACAACCTCCGGACCACTCACCTTGGACCTTTGGGGCGATTAGCAAAACTGACAGGTGACTCGTGGCCAGCTCGTTAAAACAGTTTGCACCCAGTGCACCCCTTCTTAAACGGTCGAACCAATCGCGAGGTGGGTATCTTGCAAGATAAAAAAAACCAGGCATGGAAGGCTACTAGGTACGACCAGCTCAACACTCCGACTATCTTCATGAAAACGTGCTGTGACTGTAAACAAAGCCCTCCAAAAATGATGTCTTTCAAAGTGTCCCACTGGTCAGATAAAAACGGTGCCATGGAGGAAAATGAAGCCACAGCAAAAGCTGCGGCATCAAAGCGGTCACCCGCTTTGAGCCAGGCCACCGCCAGCACGGCTTGGACTAGCAGGGAAGCAGCGGCACAACAAAACAGCAACAAATAAATTTCCCAGTCCAAGCCCAGTGTCTTGGACAGCCTTCCGTTTTCCATGCTCCACAGAGTTGCAGCAAAGCTCAACAATACCGTGCTGCCGAAGCTCAACATGACCAGCTGTAGTTGAGCTCCTTGGCTCAGTGGGGCGGTCTGACCCAGAGCCTGGTAGGAGCTGAATGCTTTTAATTCAGCTCCCACGACCATGATGACGGTTCCCACAATAGCAACAGACAGAAACACCGCCACAAAAACACAAAGAAACCAATGGAAGCGTTCTGCCCTTTCCTGATCCGTCATGGCTCTGATTTCTGCAATCGTTGGGAGGAACTCTTTTGGCTCCTCAACGGTCTGCGCGGTAAAATTTCCATGGAAAGAATTCTCTACGATTCCAACTAAATCCGGCAGGGCAGGCATCTCAGGCAGCGAAAGAGCCACAGCAGCAGAAACGAGGCTCAGCAGCTGGATTTTCATGGCGCCACCTTGGGAGGTCTCGATCTGCTTCTATCCAGGCGCCCTTGAGCTTCCAAAACTGGCCACGGAAAGTGAAGGCATGAGCCATGGGTGTGTCAGCTTCACGCAGTAGGAGGTTATGAGGCTCAAAGCTGTTGGAAATTTTGAGTTAGCCTCAAGTATCTATTTTAAATCATCCATTTGAATAGGATTTTCCATGATAAACTGATAAACCATCTATTTTGGGGTACCCCCATTTATGGAAACCCCCAGTTAGCCTCAGAGTTTGTCAGAGATCACAACCAATCTGCGAAAGAATGAGATCCTGGAGATGCTGCGCAGCACTGTGATTCTTTTCCGAGCAGACGGTGATTCTTTGGCACTTGGCGCTCTCAACTCTTTGAATCTTCCCTGCTTTCAAGGTCCATATGTGTCGAAGCTTGGAAGCCGTTTGCTATTTAAAGAAACACGGGCCACTGTTTATCCCCATTGTGTTTTGAAACATTGAGCCCTAAAAGCTGAATAATCTTCAATATGTTCACACCTGCAACTTTCCAAGCATCGCCATGTATGGAATCCAAGGAATGGCCTCTGCAAACTGCTCTCAAAGTTCGTGATGTCGTGGCAGAGAGAGCATGGGACCTCCCCACCAGCCAAGCTAATCTTCCTGCTGATGGTTCAGAAACCGGCATGCGAATGACTCAGTGCGATTTCAGACATTTTACGGCCATCCACAGGACTGAGTGGCAGCGCTCGTGTACTTTCTTCAGCCCACTTGTGCAGGCAAAAATAAAACACCTCAGCCTGTTTGCAGCTCCAGGTTAAGACGACATCCACTGAAACATCATTTCCTCTACCAATAGCAAACACTGCCCTGGGCAACTGAAGAAAACCGTCCCAAAAATCCAACGAAATGTGCGATGCGGGAATCCATTGATAGTGGATGTGAGAAACCTGCAACCTGTTTGGTCCTAAGATTAATTACCATCTCTCTGCCGAGCCTGGGGTTGCTACGAACACTCCTGGAGCGCGGAACGTGATTACCAGGAATGGGACTGCGTAAGACCAAAAATGCTGACATCTTCAAAAATTATGTTATGTTTGCACGCGTAGGTGCGCCCTAGTGGGAGCAGTATTTTGAAGCAAGAAGCGGACACTCCAAACAGATCGGCACTCTTGCGACACTCCCGTATGTCAGTGACTCATGGTAGAATGCAATGAATTTGTTTGCTGAAAGACAAAAAATCCAACTGCATCAGTTCCGATGTAAATATCGAATTTCTGCTTGTCATACTAGATTGCCAGACGGCGCGGGTCATGATTCCAAACTCCAGTTTGCCAGGTGACCAAGTGCATTTCACACCATTTTTTTCAGCTTGCTTGAGCAAATATAGCAAGTACCTGCCTCAGGCTTAAGATGACACCCTCAAAAAGATAGGTTAACAGCAACATGTCATATCTTAGTGCTGAAGTTGCTGTCTTATACGTTTGATTCTCTGTTTCGGCATTAAATAGCCATTATTTCTATCGACTTAGATATTTTTCTTAGGATATAAATTGCTCTAAGTCCATGAACAAGGTCAAAATCGCCCCACCTAAGCGGGTGGCCAAATTTTGACAGCCTCCCCAGCAGCCCTAGCGGGAGCCCGGGCCTTGCGACTGCCATGGGGCACTCCTGGAGGGCCATGGGATTTTGGCATGTGTGGGGCACCTTGCCTCTGAATGAAGGAAAATTCATGGAAATCTGGTTGGTGGTATACCTACCACTCTGAAAAATGATGGAGTTCGTCAATGGGAAGGATGACATCCCATATATTCTGGAAAATAATCCAGTCATGTTTGAAACCACCAGAAATTCATCAGCTGCATTGATTTCATCTGATCTTGATCTGGACTTACAGAAATCCTAATTGTTGATGGAGAAACAGCTGGAATGTCACCGACAACGATTCTGCACAAACAATGATGACCTTCTTGGAACTGCGAATTCACCGAATCCCCCAGAATTGGTGTAGTCTAGTATTTAGAAGCCAAAAGCGGACACTCCAACCAGTTTGTTCTCTTTTGGCACCTTTAAAAGCATATCTGAATCTTAATCGCTTATAATACTTTATACCCTGAAGTGCTAAAATTGGGAGTGGTTTATGCGGCTTGGGTTCGACACATTAAGAGGATGCACCGCAAATGTGAACAATTGTTCAGCAAGTGGTCCAACGCGACATCCAATTGCACCATGTTTGCATCAAACATATCCAATGATTCTCTCCGCAGCCTGCATCAATGCAGTCAAACAAAACCCCACAGTTTCTCCCCCAAACCAATGCTGGCGCTCCTTTCCATGTGTCTGTCAGCCCCAGGCGCGACTCTCACCACGGAAAAAATATCCCTGCCGAAGTGATTTTTGCATAGTTTTGCTATGTTTTGGTAACATGGTACAGGCACTGGAAACTCTCCAGCCCAGTGGCGAAAGTTTCAACCTTCGCACCACCTTTCGGGCCTAAAACGCATCAACAAACCCAGCATGATGCAATATCATCCTGTCAGAGATATGTCAGTCATGAGTGCTAAATGTCATGTTTGATGTGCCCAGGAAAACATCTCCACAGACCTTTATGAATGTGGATCATTGGAGGAAAGAGGCAAGAAAATGTGCAGCGATCGCAATTCGATCTTTTCTTCGATACGCTTGGCACCTCCAATATGTGCTGAAGCAGAACTGCAAACCTTTGAAGCTGATGCCAGAGCTGCCACATTCAATAACTTCATAGACTTAGCCAAGTTTCACTCAACTCTATATTTAATCATCATATGATATATCATATTATATTGGCTTGATGTTGATGCCTTGCATTCAGACATTCGCAGCTCAAACGCATGGCTTCGAATAAAGCGTTGACAAGTTCCAAGGGAAAGGTCGCGTCTGTTCCACAGAGTGATTAGAAAGCCACGCTAGTTGAGCATGCGCATGCTTTCCTTAATTTCTTTCCAACTGGTACCAGGAACAGTTATCCACTTGGGACTTCGTTGGAACAGAAGCACCACCCGTCATTTGCCAGCGCCTTGGTGTTCCAAGATGTTGGGCCATATTTCATGGATGCATCTCACATGTTTGTACAAACCTTGTACATACAGCAATTAATGCTTTTGGTGTCTCTGTTACAGTTGCAACAGTCATCATGGCTACGAGTACTCAAAAATCCTCAAGGTTCCCAATATTCCAGAGCTTGGGACTCTTTGTTTGCTGTAAAGGTCTCTCAATTTCACATTCCCAGTCTCCACTTCAATTCTGTGACAGAACCTGCAATTCCAAGTACTGGCTGAAGTCAAGTAGGAAAGCAACCTACACTGCAAACTTCTGCGCGGTAAAATACCTGTAAGTTGCATGATGATTTGAAGGGTTGTTTTTCTCCAAATACTCCATGCCAAGCTTCAATTCTTAAAATCAGTTGCCTCGCCAGGGACATTCCAAAAAGGCAAACACAAGTCACATGGGGTGCAACAGTCTGACCATGCCGAAGTAAAACCATAATGTGTTTATTATGTTTTATTGCATGCTTCGGATCTGTGAAAGTCAACTGCAATGAACACAAGCAGCCCTCCCGAATACAGCCAAGCAACTGCTGGATGTCCAATGGCCTCAAGATCCAAACCCCTCCAATCGTTCAATATGCGCTAGCCATAGCTAGCCTGCGTTATGAATGTGCTTGGGTAACCTTGGATTCTCTCGTAAGTTCAATTGTTGTCCGAGTCTGTGTTCATTCATGGTGAATAAGCACCTTCTGGTTTCATAACGCAATGTTCAATTGCTGTGCGTGCTAGATGGGTTCCAAGACTTCACAAGACGATACCAGCACTTGACAAACTGACATGCTACTTGACGGGTCGGCAGAAGGAAAGCACGCAAAGGTCAACAGTTGCAGCTCAAGAAGAACGACACCTGTCATCATGTTCAGAATCAAACTTGAATCAAACCATGCTGAAGAAAAACAGCACGCGCAACTGAGGCTTTGTTTTGTTGAAAACTATTCAACATTATTGAACTCAAACTCTTCATGGCTTATGTTGTGCACAACAGTCTGAGATCCCTGACACCTTCGCCGTCAACTTTCTGCTGCCAAGCTGTTCCTTTCAGCCAAGCCCTCGGACCCATTCCCGTCTCAGTTTCACATCCTGGGTGCGCCAGTCGTCAGAGCTTCCTAGTGCCATACAGGTGACCCACACCGCAGAGTTGCACGTCCCGAATTTATGCTATTAAATCGAATCATGAAGCATGAATCATCTGAGGGTAGCTCATACTGAACATCTTTTGGGCATTTTTGGGCTGTAGCCAAGCTGCCACCAGATTTCGAAGTCATCGCCCCGCTCCTGTTTGATCTTCTCTGCCTCTTCCAATGCCTGGCCGCCCCCCCACGACACCCTACTCCTAACTGAACCCCCCACAGGCGCCTGGAAGCCCGGTGGCCAAGGTCCCCACAGATTGGACCCAAATTCGCTGAGAGAAAGTCTCCAGAGACTTCGGTTCTGCAGCAGCCCGGCGGCCAAGGCCTGGCACTTGACATCGGATCCGAAACTTCCGACTGAAAGGAACAGCCACCAATGCTGTGACATGTAGCTGCTCAGCTTTGGAAGAACTAACCTACAACTCTGCCACATCTCCTTTTTCACATAGTCATAGACTTCACTCCCAACTATATACTTGATCTTTCCGGCAACATCTCCAGCAAAGTCCAGCTACCCAAACCATCACCCATCCCCCCAAAACCAGCAGGCCCCAGCAGGCCCCAGCAGGCCCCAGCAGGGCCTCAGCTCCACAGTCACCGAAGTTGTTGGAGTTGAGGAAGAGCCACCGCAAACTTCCGTTGCTCTTGAGGCTTTCTGCCAGGGCCTGGCCATCTGCCGGTTGGGGGGAAAAGTAGAGAAACACTTCAGGGGAAATCAGCACTGTGGCCCTTCCAAAAAAACAACAAGAAGTGGACGGAATTACCATGTAGGGTGAAGGATTGCTCAATGACCATCTGCAAAAAGCGGGTTGAATTTTCATCGTGCGATCACCGAGAGTTCAAGAAAACAAATGAATCTGGTGGTGTCTTCCATTGTTGCCTCTTTTTCATTGGCTCTGTGAATGACCTGAGGAGAGCTTATGCGGTTGCTCAACCCGCAGTTGCCGAACTGTACAGTAGCACAGCTCATGACCAAACCACCCCTTGCAAATGCCGAACGATGCTTCAACTTGCTTCACTCATTGCTCATATATGCTCATATAATGTCACATTGGTACTACAGTAGGAAGGTTGAAGCATCACAGGCCTACAACATCTCCCACACCTGCCGCAGGCGCCTCAGCGCCACGGTCACCGATGTCGTTGTCCTCCAGCTCAAGCCACCCCAAACTTCCGGTGCTCGCAAGGGTTTCAGCCAGGGCCTGGCCGTCTGGGTGCCACGAACGGTCAGATAGACTCCAAAAGTTTGCACAGTGGCTCTTCCTAAACCGAAAACAATTGGACGGAATCAAAGACTGTTTGCAAAGAACAATATGTTGACGCGCCTGAATTTCAAGCATGCGATCACCCAAGAGAAAACAATATGGTTTGCCACACAGATTCATAACACAGAACAAAGGAATCAGGTGGTCTGTGGCATTGTTTAGTTCTGCTTCATCGGCTTTGCTAAGGACTAAGGAGAGCTTCTCCGGTTGCTCAACCCACAACAGTTGCCGAATCGTACGGCGACACAGCTTCTGACCAATCACACCCTGCAAATGCCCCACAAACGAACGACGTATCCAATCCCTGTACCACTGTACCGATATCTTAGTCGGGAAATGTGAAGCATCACAGGCCTGCAACATCTTCCACACCTTTGTCACCCAAACCTGACCCCCCCAACCCCTTGAAATCCTTGAAGATCACCTGATCACCTGGCCTTTCTTACCACATCTCCAGCCCCAGCTGGACAAACCCGGCTGCAGGCGCCTCAGCTCCACGGTCACCGATGTTGTTGTTCTGGAGCTCAAGCCACCCCAAACTTCCGTTGCTCTTAAGGCCTTCAGCCAGGGCCTGGCCGTCTGCCGGGGGAAATTTGCACAGCGGCCAAACTGACAACAACTGGACGGAATCAAAGACAGTTTGCAAAGAACAATATGTTGACGCGCCTGAATTTCAAGCATGCAATCACCCAAGAGAAAACAATCTGGTTTGCTCCACACAGATTTATAACGCAGAACAAAGGAATCAGGTGGTGTGTGGCATTGTTTAGTTCTGCTTCATCGGCTTTGCTAAGGACTAAGGAGAGCTTCTCCGGTTGCTCAACCCACAACAGTTGCCGAATGGTACAATGGCACATTTCTGACCAAACCACTCCCTGCAAGAATGTTTTGCTGACTAGCGGATGGATTTGAATAACCCTAATAGATCTAAATATGTACTGGAATTACTGGGTAATCTTATGACATCTTATGACTTATGACTCTTTTTGGACTGAAAAATAAACCTCCTACTGCTCCTACTTGATCTCGCAATCTGAACCCCCACCTCGTTACCTCATTTGAGTTATGCAACATCTCCATACATCTCGCGCGCCTTTCCTGTTTCACACAAACTTAACCCCCAGCCCAACCCCCAGCCCAACCTCTTTGAAGATCACCTGGCCTTTCTTGCCACATCTCCAGCCCCTACCCAAACTGTCGCTTAGATCCCCCAAGACCAGCAGGCCCCAGCTGCAGGCGCCTCAGCTCCACGGTCACCGATGTGGTTGTTCTCGAGCCAAAGGCCCTTCAATCTCTTGTTGCTCTTAAGGCTTTCAGCCAGGGCCTGGCCGTCTGCTGTAGGGGAAGAGTCGGGATTGACCGCTGCGAAGAACAGGACACACATTTTTTGGGGAAATCTAAGGAGTGCCCACCATCAAGTGGACAGCATCACCCTGCGGGAGGAAAGATCACTTGTCAAGACCACTACCCATATTCTTTCAGTGGCAGCAGAGGTGCCTCCGCACCCTGCTCCCCGATGTCGTTGTTGTTAAGGACAAGCTCCTCCGTTGTGGTGGTCTTAAGAGCCTCCGCCACAACCTGTGGCAGCCCGGTCGCAGAAAATCGAAACTGATGCTTTTCAATGGTGGAAAACTCGGGACAGGTATAACAAACCCAAAATATGACCATGCAAAACACTCGTTCCATGCTGAAACAATGTTTTTTGGCACTTATTCTCTCTTGTTATAGCCGGGCACTTCCCTGCAAATACAAATACTGACACTTTGGACAGCTCTCCCAGTAGACTCATCTTTCTCGATGGAACATTTGGGCCCTTGTCTTTAAAAAAGATACACCTTTTTTGGACATGAGCGAGCCATCTTTTAACCACCTGGATGGCTGGTGAGAGATAAATCTGCGCACCACAGCTAGTTTCAACATGTTTCAACAGAATTCATGATTTTTGAGATCAGAAATCTATGATGCCCAAATATCTGCCTATTATTTTGATGCCTTAATATCTGCCTATTCGAGGGTCAACTCAATCCTGCGATCCCCCTGCCATGATGTTATTGGGCGAGTGTCCAATTATAGCAAACAGATGCACCGACTGGAAAGCGAGATCAGCAAAAACATGGCAAAAACAACTAATTACAGTAGTTCTTAATAGTTCTTAATAGTTCTTAATAGTTCTTAATAGTTCTTTAATATTTTTGTTTAGTGTAATTTCTCAGCATTAATCCCTGAAAAACATCGAGATGGGATATGCACCCGGAGACTCCACCGCGGCACCTTGGCGCCGGAATCGCCGATCTTGCGGTGGTCGAGACCGCACTCGGTCTTTCCTGCGAACACAGCTGCCATGCACTGCAGCGCATCGAGCTCCTCATGACTGAGCATGTCGAGATCCTGCGCATGTCGGGTGAAAACTGGTGCTCGAAGTCTGCCAAAATCCTACTTGAAAGATCCTGAAAGCACGTTATTTTTAAGTGACCATTGTTGAGCTGTGACCTGGGACTTTCAGTAGTTAGGATCTATGTTGCCTCATTGACATGAAACATGCGCAGCAAATCCAAGGAAACAACAGTTTGCCTGCCACTATGAGGGGTCGCACAGCTGGCAAAGCAGCTCCATCACAAACTCGAAACTTTGCAAAGGCCAAAACATCTCAACATGCTCAACACTTCCAGTGTGTTCCAAGATTCCGTAAATGTGGGTTTCCCATGGGCATTGAGTCCTTCAGCTCTTCGCTCATGAAGCCGCAGTGCTTCGTTACTTCCAGAAAGAACGTCAAATGCGGCAGGATCTCCGCGAAAAGCTGTCTGTCGCCCTCGATTTCGGCCTGCAGGTGTTGCTGGTGCTGGTTACTCGAAATGACTGGAAGCTTGACGCCATCGTGAAAGGTTGGCTTGTTTTGCACATCTCTGGTCAGTTTAGTTGTCGTATGTTCTGATATCAGACCTATCTCAGCTTAATTGATTAAACGAGCTGCGTTTCACAGGTTCTGGCTCATTGTTTGCATTGCATGCGTTATCGCGTTATCAATGCCGCAGCTTTCTCGGCAATTCATCAAAGACCTTGTGGGCCCGGCCTCTTCCCACAATGCTTTGGCCGCCACTGTGTTCCCACTTTTCATGGCTCGGCTGAGCCTCTTTCCCAGCGCCGGGATCGCAGCCGCGCGCACAGGCTTAAACAATGAAAAGGTGAGAGCAACCTGTACTCCGGGTATGACTAGGTTCAAGGCAGCGACAAAAAAAGATCCACCTTCAACAGCCAAAAACAGGACAGACATCAGTGCCTGGGGCACATTCTCAATGAGCAAGTGGTGGCGCTTGCTCTTTGTCACTTGTTTGTAGATTGTGGGGAGGATAATCCCTTCCCAGCAACCTCCGGACCACTCACCCGGGACCTTTGGGGCGATTAACAAAACTGACAGGTGACTCGTGGCCAGCTCGTTAAAACAGTTTGCACCCGGCGCATCACCCGAATTTGGGTCGAATTCATAGGGAAAAGGGCGTGAATATCTTGCAAGATAAAAGAACCAAGCGTGGGAGGCCAATAAGTAAGACCAGCTCAACACGCCAAGTATCTTCATGGAAAACTGTTGTGACTGCAAACAAAGCCATCCAAAAATGACATCTTTTAAAGTGTCAGACTGATCAGATAAAAAGGGAGCCATGGAAGAAAATGACGCCACGGCAAAGGCAGTAGCATCAAAGCGGTCCCCTCTGTTGAGCCAGGCCACCGCCAGCACAGCTTGGATGAGAAGGGAAGCAGCGGCACAACAAAACAGCAACAAATAAACTTCCCAGGCCAAACCGAATGTCTTGGAGAGCCTTCCTGTCTGGAGGCTCCACAGACATGCAGCGAAGCTCAACAAGACGGTACCACCAAAGCTCAACATGACCAGCCGTAGCTGAGCCCCTTTGCTCAGTGGGGCGGTCCGATCCAGAGCCTGGTACGAGCCGAATGCTTTGAATTCAGCTCCCACGACCATGATGACGGTCCCTGAGATAACAACACAAAGAAAGACCAGGAGAAAAACACAAAGAAACCAATGGAAGCGGTCACCCCTTTCCTGATCCGTCATGGTTCTGATTTCTGCAATCGTTGGAAGGAACTCTTTTGGCTCCTCAACGGTCTGCGCGGTAAAATTTCCATGGATTGCGTTTTCGACAATTTCAACTACATCCGGCAGGTCAGGAATCTCTGGCAGACTCAGACCAAACGCAGCGCAGATCAGGCTCAGTTGCTGGATTTTCATGGCGCCACGTCGGAGGTCCAAATCTGTTTCTATCTGGGCGCCCTTGAGCTTCCAAAACTGGCTGTGAATTTCACGCAGTAGGAGGTCGCAAGGCTCAAAGCTGTTTCGATTCGGCAGAAACTTTGAGTTAGTCTCCGTTTTTGTCAGAGATCACAACCAATCTGCGAAAGAATGACATGCTGCGCGGCGTCATACTTTTCCAAGCGACCACACGGTGTTTGTTCAGCACTTGACGATCTCACTCTGTGGATCTTGATCTTTGGGGCTTTCAAGGTCCGTCTGTATTGAATAACATGAAAGGACTTGAACAGTGCTGTTCACTTGCATATGTGCTCGGAAGCCATGCACTTTGGTCGTTGTTTAAAGAAACACTGGCCATTGTTCAGTCGTCTTTATGTCCGTCAGTACGGACCCGTCAAACCTTTTCTATGACCCTCACACAAATCCATGAAACAAAATAGAGTGGGAGGTCAGCGAGAGTAGATCTGAGTCTTGCTTATTGGGGAGTCGGACAGTTTTCTAGTAAATCGCACTCAACCTGAATTGCTTCAATGTTTTCACGCCAACCCAAGCATAGCTATGGATACAATCAGGACTGATGTTGTCCTGGAGCGCCATGGGGATGTGGTGAACATGGTGAACATGGTGAACATGGTGAACATGGTGAACATGGTGAACATGGTGAACATGGTGAACATGGTGAACATGGTGAACATGGTGAACATGGTGAACATGGTGAACATGGTGA
>Ga0126342_10014554_pt1 | contig 13873 bp, 13 predicted proteins | sample Cyp1metagenome_FD_92528 | JGI IMG/M metagenome (GOLD analysis project Ga0126342, IMG submission 92528) | Coral microbial communities from Lord Howe Island, Old Settlement Bay, Australia - Cyphastrea 1 metagenome | ecosystem: Host-associated > Invertebrates > Cnidaria > Coral ...
GAACATCTGCCAGAAGATATGCCAGGTAGAATGCCAGAAGCTATGCCAGATAGAATGCCAGAAGATTTGCCAGTAACAAAATGTATAAATGTCATGGTGGGGATCACACGAAGTAAAGTAATTTTGTTTTTCTTTGCCAACCGGCGAGGAGCTGATCTGCGCACAGGTGATCCCAATATTCGAGCATCTGTGGAAAGTGGCCGGGTTCAACGAACCACCTTTACGGTTTGATGCCGTGTCCTATGCAGCTATGAAGCGAATGGCAGGCAACAGCTTTAACCAGTGCTGTGCCAGCACCTTCTTAGCGTATGCACTTGCACGCTGCCACAGCTGCGAGTAATTTTGACTTGCAAGCAGGAAAGGGGAGGAACAAACATATACTGAGACTCTGGCTGAGACTTGTTTAAAACTAAAATCGACAAAGCCTCACTAAGTCACGAAGTCACCAAGTCGAAGTTTCTTGAGACTTGAGAACTTGAGACTTGAGACATCATAGAATTATAGAAACACCTTGCCTTAATAAGCCCAAGGTCTTAAGACTTGCGACTTTGTAAGACTGAAAGTTGACTCGACACTCGACACTGCGACTTCAGACTTGACACTTGAAACTTAAAGTCGATGACTTGCAACTTGTACAAACATGCAATGACTGACATTGACAGAGCTGGGTTTCTCAAACTGGTGTCAGTGAACTTGCCTCACCTTTGGGTTTCGTGCGCAAGCATGGATGATGGCAATGGCGCTGTGGTAGCTATGCCTCCACCACCGGTCCCTCAGAACAAACGCCCACCGTCGCAATCCCCAAGCAGTGCCTCATTGTCCATATGCAGTACTGCTTTTGAAAATGATAAAGCCGAGGCAGCTGGTGCTTGTTTGAAGCTTGGACTGGAATCGGACTTTATGACTTTTTTACTTTGTTGCTGTCACTGATGTACAGTTACTCTTTGTACTTGCAAACTTTTCGATGGGTAATTTTTGTTTGTAGTTTGAAATTTGAAAGTTTGAAATTTGAAATTGTTGTTTTTTCAAGTTTCAATTTCAATTCTGTCAAGTAGCATGTTTCCTGTTTCTGTGTGTTTCTGTTTTCACTTTCTGATTGAGTTGAGATGGGTTAGGAATTGCCGGGAGCAAATCTCGCCGCAAGACAAGCTTTCCTCTCATAGCCTCAAAGAGCGCTGTATCAAATGCAGTCGTCGGCACAGATCAATTGTGCAGCCCACCCAGGACAAACAAATGGTCCACTGGTTCAACGGATTACCCTTTTCAAATGCGCCAGAGTATAGAAAGGTAATGCTCGAACATGAGCATAAGACTGCCGAGAATGGGGCCCGTGGGCCACGCAAAACCAAGTTTGACTTGCTGGAGTGCACTGGCTTTTGATTACGAAAGTTACGAAAGCGTTTTTTATTTTGGGTTTGCTGATTGCTGCTGCCGTTTTACTAATGTTCCTGTTCATGTGTGTTCATGTTACTTGTGACCCATGTCTCATCTCATGTCTATGATTATGTTGTAAGTTGATATATACTGTGCATTAGACGTGACTAGTTGTCATAATTGTAAAAGTCTTCAAAGACTCAAAGATACTCAAGATTCAAAGAAAGTTAGTTTTGTTTGCTGTTCAGTTTCTCCTCCCAATTTCCACTACCAGGTATTCAGAGAAAAAACGGGCAACTCAAGGACAGCGGACAACTGCTGGATGCGTCGCAATGGACTGGCCGAAGTACCTCGCTTACTTCATGTGGCTTGGCCTATATAAGTAATTGTTTAGGTTACAGTTTAGTAGTTTTGTCTTTTTTTAGATTTCACATTTCACATTCGACTTCAATCTCAGTATATAAAGCGAAGTACTTACTAAGTGTGGCATCTGTCTGTGACATTGTAACTTAGGCATGAGGATCGAGGAAGCGACAAACTAACAGAGCAGGAATGCTTACGTGCTTGGCTTCGTGATTTAGATGGCATCAACGGGGTTCAGAGTTTCCGCACTGAGGCGGGACTTGACAGACAAACCGACACTCAAGATTCAAGACTTGAACGCTTTAAGACTTAAGACATAAATGGTGAACAGTCACCAGTGGCTAAGTCATCAGACACTAGTCATCCGTCCCTCATCAATAGATGCTTATGTTTCCCACTCCCACCGCCACCAGGTGTATAACCGGAAACTTGGAAAACTTGAATCCAGAGATCACGTTTGGGTAGCAATGAGTCTGGAAAGGAGCAAGTTTGAAGAGGACGCCTTTGAGAAGGAAATGACATTGAAGCAAATCTCCAAGGACCCCTCCGATGCACAGATCAGGGAAGCAAGCAACAAAGTGGCTTCTTTTGTTTCTTGACTTGACATCTCAAAGAACTAACTATTTCGAAGCTAATTGTTAGTCATCAGTATTTCTGTAGTTCGACAGTTCGACTGACTATAAATTTATGATAGTTGAAGTCGAAGTTGAGTTGACTGACTTGACTAAGACTAAGGGAAACTGACTCACTCAGTCACTAAGGTCTCTCATGATCCCGAAAGCGAGTTCCTGAAGACAGTTGCCTTGAGAGACTTTCAGTCTGACGTGACTGGCTTTTGCGCCCTGGGTAGTGGAGCTTCTACGGTAGACAAGGCAAGGAAAGGAAAGAAGGGAGGCGGCGGTGGCGGCGGCTCGGGCGGCAAAAGTTCAAAGTTGGTGGATGTGATTCAGCTTCGGAACAAGTACATTGTCAAGCTTTTGAGCATCATCAAGTTCACCAAAGCAGCTGTCGATGAAAGTATGACGAAGTACATCGCTTACAAGGTTGATGAGACTGAACTGTTTGAGTTGCATGACCGCTACTTGGACGTACCGGTACCTGTCTTTTTTGGACTTGGATAAACTTGGATAGCGAAAGTAACTCTGACCAATGACGACTCTAGGATTTAACCCTAGGAGCAGACAGAATTTCAAAAAAATGGACTGTTGACTGTTGACTGTTGACGGTGGAAAGGTAAATGGTAAGTGAGGACGAGGATAGTGAGGATTCCGAACTTGACAAGTGAAACATGTTTGATGTTTGACAAATTTTCCAAGGACGTACTGACTGACTGACCGAACCGGACCCAGGTTTGGTGGCTGCTGGCTTTGTGTCTGACACCATTGCTTCTTCCGCAGAAGCTGGCAATGAAGGAGGTCTTCTGAAGTGCCTTTTCATCGTGAGGAGCCGGTTCGATGTGTGCAAAATATTGGCGGCACAGGACATGGGTGATCTGCAAAAAAGACTTCATGACTGTGGTTGCGAAGTCGGGGCTGTTGTCGATTCTGCTGACGTCCAGGCACTGAGTGGAAATGATTGGGCTCGGACTCGGACCCATTCGGACCCATGTTGAATTGAATCATAGTTACTGGACTGGGTGACTGGACCAAGACCAAGAGTTATTGCATTGATCAGATTGATCAAAGTGATTTATCAGTTTATCAGATTCTCAACTCAACTCGACTCAACCAACTTGGCGGCAAACTCAACTTTTTTCGTTTGCCAAAATCATTAAATGACTGACATATCACATAACTGTCAGGTGGAAGTGGTTGCAGAAGCTTTGCAAGCTTTGGTTTGTGGAGATGCTTACCTCAAAGAAAATGTGGCTCAGCACCTTTCTCCATTGACTTTACCTGAGATCATGGACGCCAACCACTTGTTTGATGAATGTGACAGCAAGGTCCGGACCGGACTTTGACTCGAACTCGAATTGACTCGAACTCGACTCGAACTGTTTTCTTTTTGACTTTTACACTTTACACTGCACACTTTACACTTTACACTGTGCTTTACTTGCTTAGGACTTAAGACTCAAGACTTAGACTTAGACACTGATCTTAAAAATCATTCAGCCAGCCATTAAGTCGTGCCATTAAGCCATTACAGAATTAAGAAAGAAGAAACAAAAGACTGCGACAAACGACAGACGGACACTGCGACGAACTGTGACTGTAGTCTGTAGCTGTGGCTGTGACTTGTTTGAAGTTTCATGTCAATTTACAACTTCCCGCGTTTCCCAAGTCCCTATTCTCAACCATGCTGTGCAGGAAATGTGTGAACAAGCGATGGAGGATTCGAAAAACAGTCTCAAAGCGGCCCAACTAGCATGCCAATCTTTGCGAAGGGCTGTGCAAGACATGAGGGGTTTGCGAAAAGCTCTCAAGAAGATGAAGCCTGTCCCAGCTTCTACAGATGATGACAATTCAAAGGCCAAGACTGTCATGAATGGACGCACCAACTTGTCTTTGGGCAAAGCTGTCAACCTGACAGATCCTCAGCTGCTTCAAGGCTTCAAGGAGATCCTGCCCAAGAGAGAGATCCGGACAGTGAAAGACCCCAAGGAGCTGGTTGGCTTCGCAGAAGCTGCACGTCCCTTTCTCGTTCGCAAAGGGCGCAACGTGCTGCGGCTTTTGGCAAAGACCGATGCGCACCGCACTATGTTGGACAACACAATTGAGAATTTCCGCCAAACAGTCGTGAAGAGCCAGGACACCAAGTCAGTGAGACTTGTCAAAGTCAAGTAAGCAAGTTGAACTTTTCACTGTAAACTCATAATTTCATGAATCAAATTAATGATGTTATTCTTAGATTCTAAGTTCTAAGGCTCCGCGTCGTATGCTTTGAGTTTTGGAGACTTATTACCTACCTACTTACTTCTACTTCCTGCTTAGACGACTTACTTCTGTTCACTTCGAGTTCATTGCTTATTTTTGCATTAGCATTTAGCATTCCTTCTTTTCGTTTTTATTCTTCCATACTCCGACTGAGACTCATACGACTCATACTCAGTTTTTTTTTCCGCCACTGCCATTGCTTAGGATCATCTTGGATGACCCTCCAGAAGAAGGGTTATCAGTAGCAGTTGATGCGGCCATGAGGCAACAGGTTCCAGAGTGCTGGGGAGAAAGGGAGATCAGAAAGGGAGACAAAATCCTTGAAGAGGTTCTCAAGGATTCGGGCAACGACCAGATGCTGGAAACGGCAGCCAAGCAGTTGAGCCAGGTCTGGATGGTTGGCTCTAAGCCTGAAGCCGTGTACCAGGGGCTGGAGAGCCAAGGCATTGGAACTCTCAGGGTCCAGCTAAGTGGGGGACGCCTTGCAGTCTTCGCTCTTGCTGATGAAGTTCTTTCATACTTTGGCGATTCTTGCGGCAACAGTTTGCAGAAGGCCCTGGAGGAGTTCTGCAGTTTGGAACCGAAAGACCTCCCTGACTCGTTTGGAATGCCAAGCTTGAGCGTGGCCCACATCCGCACTGGTGACTTTGTGTACTGCCCTTGTGGCTATGTGTGCTGCGAAAAAACGATTTCGGACGTTGGCCTGGCTGTCAGGACTGATGACTGCATGTTTCAATTTTCAATTTACTCAACTCGCTGACTTATTGACTGTACTTTGTTTTTGTTTGGACTTTTTGGCAGTAGTGTTTTGTTAGTTGAAGATTGAGGATACTGATAAAGATTGCAAGTTGTCAAAGCTTTCGTTCAGTTAATTTATATTTTTCAATTTTATTTCAACATCATGATGAGTTGATGAGTTGATGATGATGATAATGATGATGATTAGATTAGATTAGATTACTGATTACTTTGACTAGACGGATAAGTAACTGAGTTATAAACTGTGACATGACAAAAAACACAAATCTACATTACAACCAACCATCCTTATTCTTGGCCATTGGCGCAGGATCAATTTGAACATGTACACTCCCACCACGGCGGCTTCATTCTTGACATCAATGAAACAGGTTCGGTTGAGACGAGACGGTGAGAAGTGAGAATCAAATGAATCCGAAACAAAACTCCAAACAATTCTACAACCAATAATCAACCAACTCAGTTGCTAACAACCCAAAGCCCTAATGTAGACACGAGGCCAGACTTCAGACAAGTTTTGTTGTCCCCACTCCCAACCCTGGTTTCAGGTGACTTCAAAACCGGTGACGCTGTTGACTACCAAGTTGATCGAAGCTTTCTGCCCTGATGCGTTGGAGGATCTCGGAGACGGTGATGGTGCGGACGGCATCACTCAAGAGGCCAGCAAACAGCTCAAGACTTTAAATGATTGGTTGTGCGTTATTTGGTTTAGTGGTGTGTTAGTTAGTTAGTTGTAGTTTTACTATTAGAGGGGGGGAGTCACTAGACTCTCTCAAAGAGCGTTCCCTTTTCCCTGAAGGCTGCCAACACTGCAGTCGCTCCTGAACCTGAAACTCCTGAACCTTGCGGAGTACCCCAGGAAATCCATGATGCCATCGACACTTGACTACCAGACCACATCGGCATTTTTTATTTACGACTGTCTACTGTCTACTACTTAAAACTTAAGACTAAGACGACTTGACTTAACTTAACCACTTGACGAATGTGCCGTATGACGTATTTCATTTCAATTACTTTACTTCCATGACATTTATCGATTTGTTACTGGCAAATCTTCTGGCATTCTATCTGACATATCTTCTGGCATTCGATCTGGCATATCTTCTGGCATTCTACCTGGCATATCTTCTGGAATATGTTCTGGCATATCTTCTGGCATTCTACGTGGCATTCTATCTGGCATATCTTCTGGCATTCTACCTGGCATCCTATCTGGCAAATCTTCTGGCATTCTCTGTGGCAAACATTCTGGCATACCTTCTGGCATTCTATCTGGCATATGTTCTGGCATATATCCTGGCATATCTTCTGGCATTCTATCCCATGCACACTGAGCTGGGATTGTCCCAGGTTGAGGTCCAGCAGTGCGCACTGAGCTGGGAAGTTTTCGAAGAGCTTGGCGAAGAGTTGGCAAGGCGGAAGTTGAGGTGGAAGTTGATGCAGACATGGTCGAGGAGAAACTGGAGGAGGAGGCGGAGGAGGAGGCGGAGGAGAAGGAGAAGGAGACGGAGGAGGAGAGCTAGTCGAGGAGGAAGAGAACAGCTCTGATAAAATCTAACAACCCTCACCTGGCAGGTGGGGAAAAATAAAGAACTGACTTGTCTTGTGACTCAAACTAAACTAAACTGAAGTCAACGAACTCGGGGGTTATGGGGTTACTCGATGTGTTACTTTATTTTGCTCACAGCCTCACAGCTTTGCTTTTCTATCTGTCCCACTAAGGATGCTGAAAACAAAAAGATCCTGGAAGACAACAAGGCAAAGGCAAAGGCAAAGGAAGCTAAGGCAGCTGAGCAAACCAAATCACCGAAAGATCAAGAAGACAAATGTGACGGACCTGACCAAGATGGCGCACAGGACAAGGCTTGCCATAGGAAACTCCACTGTCGTCGTCATTGTCATCGTTGACAGTTGACATTGACATTGCATGAGGTTACTCACTCACTCACTCACTCACTCAACTCATTCACTCATTCTCCAATTCCAATTTCATCCAATTTCCAATCATTCTATATAGACACTACCTGAAAGTGAAATACACCTGATACACCTGACCCTTTCAGGCAATCAGTCAGCCTGAAGAGACCCAAAAGGAGGAGGACCCAAACATGCAGGTTGACGCTCTGGCTGAGACCCAGGTCGCGCCCACCCCAGACCAAGGGGAACCAACGGCCGCAGCACCCACAGAAGCCCAAAATGAACCTGAACCTGCTGAAGCAAAGGCTTCGACGACGACTCCGCCTCCCGAGACTTGTGCCGTTCCCATGTCAGAGGCTGAGACACAAGCAACGGACGAGGGGATTCCACAGGATGCAGAAGTCAATAGTGTGAATTCTGAGCCAATGGATACAAACGAAGATGGTCTGGATGCCGACATGACAAAGCCCGCAGCGGACTCAGATGACGGTGGTGACTTGTTTGGAGATGATCAAGCTGATGAAAAGCCAAAAAAAGGAAAGGCGGCGAAGGCGAAGGCCAGCGCCAAAGCAGCGGCAAAAGACAAAGCAGCGAAGAAGGCAAAGGACAAGGACTCCGGAGACTCTGACCAGAAAAAGGAAAAGAAGGAGAAAAAAAACAAGAAGGAAAAGGAACAGGAGAAGAAACCATCTCAGAAAAAGAGCAAGCAGAAGAAGCCCGAAGAAAGCGATGAGGATGACGAGGACAATGAGAAAAAAAACAAGACAAAGACTAAGACTAGGGCGAGAACCAAGTCTGATGCCCTTGCTGAACAATCGGCAACTTCCAGACCTACGAAAGCCAAGAAGACAGCTGAGGCAGCTTCGGCGGGTTGCCTGTGCCCCGGTCGAATCGATCTCGTCATATGATCTGACAAATAATAAATACTACATTTTTCTTTTCTGACTTTGTTGACTCGTGCCTGAGACTGTTCTGTTAATTCCTGCTCTAACTTTGTGGACCGGACTGGACTGGACTGGACCTGACTAAAACTCTATCTAAGTCGAGTCTGAATGGAAACTAGTCTATTAAATCCATGTATATCTATATATTTATCAAAACAATTTTGAAAGGAATTCAGAGTCAGACTCAGACTTGAAATTTTCAACAGGTTTTCAATTTTTTCATCAGTTCAGTTCAGTTCATCAGATTATTTGATCATCACATCTTTAATCTTTATCCGAATCCAATCAAACCAACACGGGAGTTCCAGGTTCACAATGATGAATATATGATGAACAATGAATTTGATGATGATAATGATGTTGATGATGATGATGATGATAAATGGAAAATGATGAATGAATGATGATGTAATGATGATGACAATTAATATGTCTGACTGCTGCAAACTACGACCCAGACTACAAAAAAAGCTTCTCTGAGGTCCATGAAGAACTTCATCGTGCAGCCCCTCAAGAAGCTGAAGGGCACTGGAGGAGAGGATGTCGAGTGATCATCATCATCATCATCAGCGACTTTGGCGAAAGTATGGTACTATGGCTCATGGGCACCTTTGCTTTGCCGCCTTCTTCACTCATATCTCGTTAGACTACAGTTGGTTGGTGGCTGTGCGTAGCTTCTGAGATGTGAGGCGTGAGACAATCCGCATGAGTGGGCGTGAGTCTGTGTAATTTTGATGGTCTGTGTGACTTGGCTTCATGGGGGTTATCAAGACAAGCCCTGGCCGTGACATGTTCTTACTACTGTTAGTCATATGTGACATTTACACCAAAAACTCTACCGCCGAGTCGGTCATCGCTGCTAGTTTTCAATATTTGGTTAATTTGGTTCTTCAAATTCAACAGTCAACATGGCCATCTTGTCTGTTTTGGGGGAAAAGCTTCAGTATGCTGGCGCTGTTGCCTCCAACAACTCCAACATTAAAAAAAAAATAACTTTCACATTTGTGGCTGTGTATCCAGCATACAAAAGGAGCTTGGCTTACAGCTCAAATCCGTGCCTTAGTGATTGGCCACCGCCAAATCGAAGTGGTGGATGACATCCGTCATGCCGTGAAGTGTGAAAAAAGGCTGCTTGTGCAACCGAAGAGTAAAACCACATAATTCACATAATCTCAGCGGGCAAACAGGGTAGTTTAATTGAGCCATGATGACTTATTTTGGTGGTTCCTAGTTATCAGTTTTGGCTGGTGAATTTAGTAGTTTTTTACTCACAAGCGTTCTGCATTTTGCTATATGATTCCACATCTACCAGAACCCCTAGAACGCTTATTAAAACTGTTCCCCAGCTGCTCGTGCAAGTTAACATGTTGCAGCAGGCTGATGAAGTTGAAGCAACAACGAGCAAAAAAAGGCTGACTATCAACATGTGCCGTTTCATGCTAACGTTAAAATTCACTGCAAATAGCAATAAAAAAAGACACCTCTTCATATTACCCCACGTGCCGCAGTAAAAAATGACAATTCCGGATAAATAAAACAAAGAAATTCATGAAAAGTGGTTTTTCGTGTAGGAAAACATGAAAGTCACAATTGACATGTACTGTGGACAACATGTCATAACATGCAACTTGCGCGGGCCTAAAAATTTAGCTCTTAACATTGTCATTAAAGAAAGAAAAAGAAGAATGTGCAAAATCCACATTTCGCTGTAGCGAAACAATGATTCTTGACATATGGATCAATGAGAACCAAGATACTCTGCGGAAACCTAGGGCCCCGAGCATATATATATATATGTATAATATAATTTAATATAATTTAATATAGTATAATTTAATATAGTATAATTTAATATAGTATAATATATAATCATATAATATAATTTAATATCATATCATATAATATAATATCATATCATATAATATAATATAATATAATATATGATATGTGAACATGAATGATTAGCAATATATGTATATATTCACAGTATAGACTTTACATCCTAGGTTTTGGGGTTGAACATATATTCAAGTTATCGGACTGTGTGAATGGCAATCCCTACAAGTACCCCCAGCCCCAGCCTATTTGAGGTACAGACTGGAGCCTCTTAGGACTGGATCTTAGGATTCATTTGGAGTCACTTGTTGGAGGCTACTGAGGGGATAGGATTAGATTGACATGGATTGACTATCAAAACTAGGTTGCTTTATTAGTGGTAACATGAGAGTTTTACCATGAAAATATGGTAAATCTACTGGTGTAGGTGGCTTAATGGATATTTATTCCTCTAAAAGTAGGAAAACAAGACGCAGCAAAAAAAAACCTTTTCTTGCGGTTCGTATCCAAAGAAGACTGTGCTGAAATTGGGTACAAGTGGTTCATCTTCAAAGGTATCATTGATGTGTTCAACACCCAAAAAGTGGAGATTATCGTAGTAGCAAATAGCCTCTGGTCTCATCAATTATAGTGGTTTTGTGGGATGAAATTGAATCAAACATGGCTAGCTGGGCAACGACTATGTATAGAGGATGTTCCCATCAAAACACAATTTAGTTTGAAGATTTTCCAGCTAGCCATGTTTGATTGCGAGAGGGTATTTGGAATGATGGGGAGTTCAACCAGCACTGCTGGATGAGTGCAACAAGAAATGCTGGTGTGTGCCTTTTTGGCTGGGTCGCTGCCCTATTTCCACCTGAGACATCGGTTGCATTTTCCAATAACATCCAAGAACTACATGGTGTATCCCCTGTAGACGTGTGGTATTCCAGGTTCTTTGTGGTATTTTATTGATATCTCCACTATTGCATAAGCATGACTCTATTCTCATCTACTCTCCATATTTTCGATTGTCAACCCGTTGCCCTAGCATTATTTCATAAAGCATTGTTTTGTTTCTCCATTGCTAACAAATAGACCTAGATAGATACTATGGAGTCCTCTATACAACTAGGTATTCCCCACTTGACTGACCCATATTTATCCAAACCTGTCAGTGCCGAAGAGCTTTGGGTAGGTTCAAGAGAGGTCCACACCGCAGGCAAGTCGCGAGGGCGACATGTGAATCATGGTCGCATTGACGGATAATATGGATTTTCAGAATTGAACCACTTGGTGGCTCATCCCACGGCTCGTAAGTGGGTTATAAACCCAGTTATAAATGGGATAAGTGGGGTCAATCCACTTATAACTGGGGTTATAACCCACTTACTAAGTGGGATGAGCCACCAAGTAGGTTTTTGGACTGCAGCAGGTTTTGTGTTTAGTTCGACCAAAACGAGGCATGCGATCTTACATGTACAGCTGGTAACACTTGGACTTAAACAATTCTGAGGTCACATCCCCTGTTCCAGTTCATCTTGGCACCCCTGGTGACATCCCCCATCCTTATTGATTGACCCCTGTCCACCTGTGGTCTGAATTCCTGTGCAAAATTGCAGCTTGAATCCCCTTTCTTTGTCGCTAAACCCCTGCTCTGTAGTTGATGAATATACAGAATCTGTTTGGATTTAGTTGCCCGATCGTTGCCACTTTCTCATCTGATTTGTTGGGGTTTCAAGTTGTCCCAAGTGTTTCGACCCCTTGGTCAGGTTCAGGAGCGCTCCACACCAGAGGCGAGTTGTGATCGCAGGGTTACACTCCAGAAAGATCCCATGAGATCATTGGAGTGGTGGAAAAAATATATGTTCTGGTTGGTGGTTTGGAACATGTTTTATTGCCCTGGATAAATGAATAGTAAGGGGAAGTATCCCAACTGGTTGGTGGTTTCGACTGACGAACTCCATCATTTTTCAGAGGGGTTGTTTTGCCAGCAACCAGTGTTCAGTTGAACACTTCCGGAGAAGGGAACAAGATGAAGAAGCCATGATGCCATGGCTAAATTTCTTTTGACACCTATTGAATCCTTGGTTCCTGCTGAGATTTTCCCCACGACTTCCACCCCAGAAAAGCGCATGACTCCAGGTCAGAGCGCGCAAGGATCTTCCCAGCGCGGGAGGCAGGGAGTTGGAGGGGGGTAACCAGAAAGAAACTGAAATTACCAAAATCAGAAAGAGTGGTTTGAATTCAAATGTCATTTGTGGCATTTGGATGTCTTTCATGCAAATTGTATTAACTTGTATGTTCAACAATAAAGAGAGGGAGTTAAGCTCACAATGAATGGGGATATCTCACGCAATGGCACTGTTTTTTTTGGGCTTGACATATGGCGACTATATGTGGCCACAGGGTTGTACCCCGCCCTTCCCCTGTCACCAGTGATCAATCTCGCAGGGTTTTCTCCAGATGCCTTGCATCAAACACCCGCAGGATCTCGTATTCAGCCCACAGAATTGGCACATTGAATGGTCTTCAAAATGGCGTGTATCCAAGAATTTGGCTGAGAAATGACCGTTCTGGGTTTCCATCCATTTCTGCAGGGGTTGGTAGATGTTCCTTTTTGGGGATTTGTTTCACATCACCTAAGGCGGAGTATTTGTTGGAGATTACCTCCACCTTTTTAGTGATCCATGATCATTACAAATTAGCCATCATGAATCAATGGGTATGTCTTGTAATTACATCATCATCATCATCATCATCATCATCATCATCACCATCATCATCATCATCCAGTATATAGATGTATATAGATGTTAATATAGTCATTTCCTACAATGTGAGGCCCCCCAGTTCTAAGTTGGCTTATAAGCCCCAGTAGCTATAGATATATCACCAACAAAAACCCTAGTTATTGGGGCCTCACATTGTAGGTATATCAATGGGTATATCTTGTTTGGGACCCTTTACCGTGCGCCCATTCTCTGGCCTCTGTCGAGTCAGCCGTGACTCGAAGCTCGGCAGGAAGGACGGCGCCACAAGAGCCGCGTGAGCCGCGGAAGGCTGGGTTCTTAGCAACGGACGGTCACGTACGTTATATGTATGTCATAACACCTAACCCATGGAAAAACTAATAGTGGTTTAATGGTGGTTGAATGGTGGTTTAGTGGGATTTGATGGGATTTAATGGGAATATACCCTCTGGTAAACTAACATAGCGAACTGGAAAGATCCACCCATTTTATAGCTGGGTAAATCCACTATTTCTAAGGTGATTTTCAATAGCTATGTAACAAATTACCAGAGGGCAAAAAACGATTTTCAAATGGGTTCTTATGGGGTATATATATATATATTTATATGTAAATTTGTTGATGCCCCATTACCAAATTCCATAAATCTGCGATGAAATCTCCCCATCTCTGAATTCCATCACCATCCTTGTTCTGGGCTCAGGTTGTGGCGCCGAAACGGCCAGGTACCGATCAGAGCGATCAGGGACGCCAGGGCTGAAGATGTTGATTCGCGGTGATTGGAAACGATGTAATTTAACTACGTTCAGGGCATCTTCGGAAAATGCGAAAAGGCTCCTTGAATCAGACATGTCAGACATGTCATGTAAAAAGCTGAAGCCGGGGCCAGTAATGTGGTGTCGTTTTTTTTTTCCCACCATTGTAAAGTTCTCTATAACTACATGTATTAAGGTTTTGCAGCTGATAGGGGGTCTTTGGAAATGGATTCTAGGGTCCTTGGTGATTTAGTTCTACCTCTGATTGTGTGATATATGTTTTCCATTATTTATTTCTTTATCTATCTTATCTA
>Ga0126342_10014555_pt1 | contig 13872 bp, 13 predicted proteins | sample Cyp1metagenome_FD_92528 | JGI IMG/M metagenome (GOLD analysis project Ga0126342, IMG submission 92528) | Coral microbial communities from Lord Howe Island, Old Settlement Bay, Australia - Cyphastrea 1 metagenome | ecosystem: Host-associated > Invertebrates > Cnidaria > Coral ...
CGACACAGAAGCCCCGCGGCCGACTCAGGCGCCGCCGTCCGACACAGCCCCTCGGCGGCCGACACGGTACTTCGCGCCGGCCGACACGGTTCTTGGCGCCGGCCGACACGGCACTTGGCGCCGGCCGACAAGCACACCCAGCCGCGGCCGACACGCCCACCCCGCCGGCCGACTCACCGCGGCCGACACAGACCCTGTCCCCAACTCACACGGCTTCTGGTGCACGTCCTCCGATGTTTTTGCAAGTTACACTGGGTGTCAACGTACAGACACGTAGTATATCATCATATAAAATTAATTCAATTGTCCGACACGTCGTTCCCTGCTGAGCTTCCCCGAAAGACACATTGCTGTAATGCTGCATGAGGTTTGGCGACTGGAGGGCGAGGTGAATTTGACACACACCAAAGAGTCGTGTCCGTCGCAGGTTCGAAACCCCAAACACAAGCCAGAGAAGACAAACAAGCACCTGAGATCTCTCATTGAACTCGTTAAAACTACGTAGGTTTGGAAGATAAATCAAGAAGTCATGTTACTTATGTATGTGAAACCTCCATGATTTTTGGGTTCTGAGATGCTGTTAGAATTGGGTATGACCCCAGTTCCCCCATCCCAGCTCCCACAATCTGGAGAACGATGGAGCACATCCACGGATGCCGACTTTGCAGCCATCTATTCTTGTTGGAAACAGCTGGCTGATTTACAGAATCAGATGAATCAGCACCTCAGCACCAGATGCCGTGCAGGATGGGACTGTTGACCTTTCTGAGTACCAGGGAGAGGTACGGTGGCCCGGGCTGTAAACCAGAACTATGGATGGTGATTCCATGGTCCAAGTTGGTTCATGTTGGTTCTGGCTTATCCCAAGAAGTTCTTGGGTTGAAAGAAACGATGAGGGTACCAAAAGGTGGGAGCGCTGATAATTCGATGTTTGAAGACTAAGAATCACTGAAACCAGTGAGGTTAGGGGTCGTAAGTGTTGATTCCTACCCCCAATTCATTGCAGATCACAAGCTGTTTGTTTGTATATTTGATTTCCATTCCCCACTTGAAAATAACAAAAATTACCAACACCCTTAATCACGATTTACGGGGATGAGTCAGGCTCAACTACAAACAAGTACATCATCACTGAAGCAGATTAGATCGGAAGCTTAGGCCATTCGGCTCCATGCCTGTAGAGGCAGGTGATTGATGGCCTTGTCGGAGAGAAGTGGAAAGGGAAACGCCTCAAATTTGTTTGGTGGATCTTGGTGGTTTCAACATGTTTCAACATGTTTCAACATGCAATACTAACATCTACGGTATTTTCATGTATTTTCTATATTTTCTCTTTTGCCATCCAATGTTTGTTGGAGGATGATCAGATGATCCCAATCGGCATTTTCTTGAGATGGGTTGAACAATCTTGAAACAACCAAACAAGTTATACAATGCGGCTGAGAACTGGAGGGAACTACTCCCACTTCGAACTGGTGATTGGGAATCTGGCCATATTTGAGGACACCTTTGGGAGCGTTGAAAGTTGAAACCAAAGATCGTGGGGCAGTGACAGTTGTGGAGTGATACCGGTGATACCCTGCGCAGGTGTGAACTATGTAGTGCCCAGCGTGTGGTCTCCCAGCCTTCGCACAGAGGTTGAGCCACGGCGGCCACGGGTGCCACGGGTCAGGTGGCCGACTTCCTCGGTTTGATGTTTTTTGTGTGTCAAGACGTGGCTGCCAAAGCCCCTTGTTGATCTTGTATCAGTGGCTGATTTTTGGGGAATTTTCGGGGTCCCAACCAGCTGAGGAATCCAAAAGTCGGCCTCGCAGCTTCAGGCGTTGAAACTCATGTTGGACTTCTGCAGCGCCAATGCTCAGATTTGCGATCCAGGTGTTACCATCAAAGTTAAGAAATGACCCAAGACCCAATCTGCAGGGGATCTTGAAATCTCCAATCCATGACCTTGATCCAGCATGAGTACCAGAAATTGTGACCGCACATGTCCGGTCATTTGCCATTGAATCAGCCAGCTTTGGTGTGAAATACCTACGCTTTTGGTGGTGAAGTGAAATTTGTGAAATTTCAGGCCAGAAACTCACATTCTCTTGCTTAAACCTTCAAAATTTGAAACTTGAAACATCTTGAAACTCAACTTTTTAGTTATTTTAGTTGCATCACCCCCAACTTTCGTTGGAACCTTATATTCAGCTGGACAAAATTTGACACCCGGCCTCAGGTGATGTGCAGTTGCACCTGCAGGACTCTTTCACCTCCACGGTGCGGGGGTGCGGCGGGGGATGTTAACCAAATGGAATCTGCCCTGTATGACTTTGTCGTACCTACGTACTACCCTTATTTTTCAGTCAAAGCCACATCTATGATTTGAGAGGCTACATATTCCCCCTATTCTTGAAGGTTGTTACTAAGATTCCGAGATATATTGAGTCTTGTGGATTGTGTGGTCTCCTTTTTTGGACATCGATTACACGGCCGATTTAGCATCATTTAGCCAGTTGGGATGTGAGTTACAATTCCCAGCCAGTTGGAACCCAATTTGCCTCGAGACAGGGATGGCGGATCTGTGGGATGACCCTGATGGGAACAACCGTGGCAGATGTCATGCATTGAGTGGTTCTCACAGGGGGGTTGTACCACCTGGTTTATTGGGGATCATCGTCAACCAACAGGATAATGCGATGGGATAGGGGTAGTTTTCATGGTTCACATGTTCTTATTTGGTCCCACTCACATGAACAAGTGGCAGTACTATTTCTTATCGCGCCTATGATCTCATAGTCATAGTAGTGGGATGAGCATTCGATGATATGGATTGTACTTCATGATACTACTGTAGCCATTGATACATAGAGAAATATCCTTCCGTGGCCAGCAGTCATCCCTGTGGCCAGTTGGAGCTCTACCAGTGTCAGCAAGTTGAGGTTACCTCGGTTGGGAGACTCAGAGATCTGCTGTGGGTCAGCCATCAGTCATGGGAAGTCATACCTACTGAAACAAAAGTTTTTTTCAGGCATACTTTCAATGTGGGGGAGTTTCTGGTCCCATTCCCCATCTAAATAGAATTGCTATAACTGCAAAACTATTCCTATAACTTAGGAAATCGGTAAATCCATCATTTCCTCATGTTTTAATGGCTATAAATTGGGATAAATCCCTCATTTCTAGTTGCAGAAGCTGAGGACCAGCCCTTGGGCACATTACAGGTGGACGGATGTCCGGCCTCCCAAGGGCGAAACAGGGGAGTTTCAAGCGTCATTTTCCCCATTCAATGGGGGTATGTTGAAACACCCATACCATGGGGATATAATATGATATAACCGGCTACAAAACCATCTGGACACGGGGATTGAGATCATTTTGTGGATCTTACGTTGTTTGCCCGAAGAGCGGGTATACAGGGAAACCTGATTTATCGCCAAGGGGGGAGAATTATGTTTGCACAATTGTCAGACAGCAGTCCTCATACTGAGATCCAGTCTGGGGTTTGTGCTGAGGCAAGGTCTCAGCTTCGTTCAAGCCCCTCATTGAGCAGGCCGGGTTTGGACAGGTCGGACAGGTGAGGTGAACAAACCATGTGGGAATGGATCTAAAGGTCCTTGTAGGGATTGTGCATCACGATGGCCACCGTTGTTTCAAACACATCCCACACGTTTTTTTGTCCTTAGTTTTTTCTCGCTAAAGAAATCATCATGTTTCTAGCGTGGAATTTACTTGCAGAGTGATCTTGTGGAAAGTTCAGGTGTCTGGGTAAGCGCGTACCCCACAAGGCTCTAATGATCTAATCTCGAAGAGAACCATTTCCATGCTGATCGAATACTTCCCAGCACCAAGAAAGCGGGTTGCTGTATCCCCGCAACAGTTAAGCATAGAATTCGCGAAAGTTTGGCTAAAGTAAATCTATTCTGGTCGCTCCCCGCACTGGTTTGCTTCGGTGAGGAGATGGAGATTGCTGCTGCGTTGTTTTACGAGTGAACTATAGAGTAAAGTAAGAATGCAGCAACAAGGGCCAAAATTGGCCACGCGTGGGGCTACATTGAGCCGATGTTGGACCATTGGCATCCATGTTGAGCCAACGTTGCGCCTATGTTGAGCCCATGTTGAGCCTATATGGTCGATGTTTTTGCAATTTCGGACTTGTGTTGGACCTGGAAGCTTCGCGAATTTCATGACGTTTGAAAAACGTTGAAAGACCGACGATTCTGGAGCAAAACTGCCCCCCCCTAAGCCAAAGCTTACAAAAAGATATTGCAGTTGCTTCCGGATGTGCCCCAAAAAATTAAGCTCAGCACCTTCGGTGCGGGCAGATTTTTGGCCAAGAAAGGTTGTTTCGGGATGACAGATTTAGGGTCCTGGAGTGCCCCCTGAACCAGGAATACGAACGCGACTGGCTGGATATGGACAGCGGGGTGAGAAGTTGTTGAGCTGAAAATTGGGTTATGGGTTTAATGGGATAATCAATATGGTTTAATGCGGGTTCAACGACATAAAATGATATGGAGAAATATTGGATTTAATGTTGACATGTTGACTTCTCCTTAACATGACCACTACAAAACTGAGGCATATGCTCTGCACAAAGCACTTTTGTCATACCAGAATGTACGTGCCGTGAGGGTCATGTCAGAGAGTTTTTGTGGGTCATTTTTGCGACATGTCATAGGGACGCATTTATCACATAGCCCGTAGCATATCCTACTTTGAGGGTGTAACGTTTCAAGCAGCCATGTTTGATGACAAGACTCTTGGAGGACCCTCCCACTGTTGGTTTTCGTTGCCCTCTACAAATGAAGGATTTAGTGCGAAATCATCGAACTGAATGGAGGATTGATGATCCAGCCGGCCAGTTTGGATTGCCAGAGGATGGGGCCTCAATAGTGATTGCTGTTTTGTAATGTAATGATCAATAATGATTTTTTAAATGCGACTAGACTCTGGTTAAATGGTGGGATAGTGGGGATACAATGGGGATATAATGATGTAGGTGATATATTGGAGATTGGGATTGGTGTGGGGGTATAAAATCAACCACTACGACTATGGAGATAAATAAGGGTAATGCAATTTCACCAACCTTAGTGATATTTAGTGATGCTGTATCGATTGGCAATCACATGCCAGCCGAAATAGGAGCAACCAGCTGAGAAGGCATCCGACATGCCTCCTGGATGCAGCTCATGCGGCAACCGTCAAATCCTTCATTCATGGAAATCGATTAAGAGGGGCCTTAAGAGTAGTTGGGAACTCTCCACTTTCGGTGATGTTCAATGAAGACATATCATAAAACCCTATCATAAGCAGGTTTGAATCATAGGCCTGGAAAAAATGTAGCCATTTCATGCTCCACAAAGCAGCCTTGGGTTGAATGTCACACAAGCTTGGTAGTTTATGATGCCACATATTTGAGAGTACGATTTAGGGATTGATCAAATCACACATGCAGGGATTCTCTTGTATCCAAGTCTGAGTAGCCATGTATGTTTTTCTGTATCTGATGTAATCCACTCTTCAGAGCATCGAAACGAACTCTTTGGTGCCATGAAACGGGTGATTCTGCAAGTGAGGAGGATCTATAGAACTCCTGAGGGATTATGGAGGCTGCAGTGATAATGATTTAGCCGCTCGCCATCCCATGATTTTCCATACGTTTCCCCCCACATTGAAACAGAGATTGGTGGAGAACCACCCCACCTGTAAATTAAGTAAATGTACAGGGGTCCAGCACTGTCATGGAAACAAACCAATTCTGACTACACCATCCCATGGTCACTAGTGAGCAACTTCCTTGAAACAAAATCGGCCACTTTGGTGAAGGCGTGTGTTTTCTTGTGACTGTTATAGAGAATCAATTTCTGCGTTCCAAGACTTTGCCATGGTGGAGGTTCGCGATGCAGCCACCGCTGCCCCCACAGGAGGACACCCTCGTTCTGCTGACTCGTTTGATTCATCCAAGTTGCAGCATTGCTGGAGCTTCGCAGTTGCCGGTGTGCTGCTTTGCAGGCAGCAGAAGCACTAGAAGCAGCTCAAGCAGCCGGTTGGGCCGGCGCTGCCGAGGCCGCCCAGGCCGAGGCCCAGGCGGCCCAGCCAAGCCAGGAGGGTCAGGGCGAGGCCGCTGCCCTGCAGCCTGAGGGCAGCAAAGGGTCAACTGTCCTTTCGGAAGCCAAGCGCGTCATTAGCTTGGCAGAAGTGACTTGGACCAATGGGCATTGCAGGTACTGTACCTAAATTCAATTAAATTCAGAGATCCGGACTTTAATGTGAACGAGTCTCGTACTTACAAATCCTGGATCAAAAGCCTTGCAAAAGTGAGCTTCATTCTGGGGTTGTAGGGTTGTATGATACTGGTAGTAAAGTCAACGTAGGAGCCACTGCCAAGGACTGATGATCTTGTTTTGCTATCAGCAGAATCTTCCCAGGGTCTTTTGCGTATCCTGGGTGCCCGCCTTGCCGTTCTGAGAGCAATCGCCGGTCTGAGGAGAATCGCATCCTCGAGATCTTTGGAAATGCAAAGAGAAACTTGGTGGAAGCCTGGGAATCTAATCCATAATCACCGTGACCTCTTTTTGTTGTTGGAGGGAGTTTCCAAAAGTTAGAAGCCCAAAATTCGACAGGCAAATCATCAGGAACAAGAGCTGGAGCAATCATTTCCAAGGAAATGCCTGATAGCAAGCGCGAAGTTCTCTTAATTGACACAAGCATTTTCTCTTTCAAATGAATAACAGGAGTCCCGCAACAGGGTCAGTTCTTATTCATAGGGATCAATTCTCGCCAATAGAGTGAGCAGGAGATACCTGTAAACTAGATTTCGGAAATTGCACTTTTGTAAGATTCGTGGTTCACCCTAATTAAAGAAAGAACCGCAGCAGCAGCAGACGGCGCCCCATTTTGAGGTGGTGACTTCAATTAATCAGAGCAAAACCGCAAAACATAGGTCTTAATTGGGGGACTTTTAACTAGCAAGAAGGCATGACATAAAAGAATGCAATTTTGCGGGGGTACCCCTATGCTAACACCCAGGTTGAGTCATCCAAGCGACTTCTCAGCTGATCGCACCAGATCATGCCACATTAAAGCTCATGATGCCCCAACATTTGAGCTGGTTGCGAATGGGTTAGACAATAGCCACCATCATGAGATTTCCTTTTCTATCCTATTCTGGATAGACCTTGTGGTTCAACAACCGATGTGCGGGGCTATGGCCTCGATTCTCAGCTTTTAAGGATACCTTCCGGTGGCATCAAACATATGGCTAGGTGGGAAATCTTTGATGAAAATGGTGGTAATAACGGGACAATTATCTTCAAACATGTATAGATGTGGGGTGTTCCATTGCCATGTTTGACACGAGGGGATATGTCATAGAATCTCATCCCTCTGATGATAGTTTGCCTACTATTAACAGGTTCAAACTGTACTCCACCAATCATTCTTTCTGGGAAGGTGTTGATTAACAAAGGGATCGATGATAAACGACCCAGATGGCTGAAACGAGGCTTTCAAGCCCCAAACGTCACTTGAACTTGAACATGGTTTCCTGCAGTGGTAGGTCCTTGGGCATTTAGATATAAAGATGCTGCAAATGCCCATTAAAGACCCCAACGCCCCCAAGACGTGCACAGTTTTAATGCTGAGCTGCTGGATTCACCATTAAAATTAGGATGTCCTAAGAATGCGGATCCGTATCGATCCATTGGGGCACAATCAAATCCAAATCTCTTTAGATTGTTTTCATCAGCTGCTGGTCTAACGAGTATGGGGAAAGGTGGCATCGAAAACAATTGGTTTTGGGTCGAGCATGACTTTTTTGACGCTTGTCCGTGGAAAATGGTGTGAGTGGGAACTCTTAATTAGTTAAGATGGGTTCGGTTCATGGGTTATGAACCAAAATCTATCCGGTAAACTCCATTATTGCCAACCCTGGATTAAGCAATAACCCCCAGTTGATTCACTGGAGGGGTTGCCCCGAAATGCAGATAATTTGCTGATTATATGGTACTTTCCCAATGATCAACAGCGCAAGGGTTAATCAATCTGGGGTTGGCATTAGCTAGGTAATTACCCTTTCTCCAGCTTTTCTCGAGGCAAAGAAGAGCTGAAAAGGGCGCGCAAAAAATTAAACCGACTCTCGAAGCAAAGAATTTGAAGAGGATTGCTGACTTGAGACATTTGGGTGTGTCTGAGAATTGAGCACCCCAAAATCCTATCCCTGATCATCATTATCCCTCTTGGAATGGCTCTACGATGTGTGACACGTGCCGGGTTGTGCATATCCTGCTTGTGAGGGTTTCCATCCCTTTTACAACCTGATTGACTACATCAATTCCACCTATCATTTCTGAATGTGTATATATATATATATATACATACATACATACATACATAGATAGTATGTGTGTGCAGATATATCAAATGACACCCTGCGACAAATCCCATTCTATTCCGTTCATATCTCAATAACAAGGATAATTAGCTTTACGTCATCATAACTTTGTTGCCGTGCATTCTTGGTTTTGCTTTTGGCTTCCCTTTTTGTTGGTCAAAAAAGTTAGACTCCAAAAAAACATCCAAGAATTCCTGCAGTCTGCATCATCATAGAAATATACTGCAAATTCTGAACCGATCTTACTTTGTTGGTGTTCTCCTCACCATTTCTCTACGGTTTCAACGCGCGCGAATTTCGCACCATTCACGCCGAGTTCTGCTTCACCCTGACAAAGCCAAGACGGATGCCCCAGAGGTGACGTTGTGTTCTTTTTTGGAACTGCACGGTTTAACCATCAACGTATGGCTTATATCAACAAAGTTGTGGAAATCTGAGGGGTGAAGTGTGAACCTTAGTCAACTCCAAAAAATAAACTTAAGCCTTGGGAATTGATTCATCCAGTGCCGCTATGAGGATTATGCTTGGTAAAAATGGGTTATACTAGGTGATTTGATTCCCAAAAAGTCAATCCACACTGAAATCCATTGTCAACATTTCTACAAGGAAACCCCAGTCAAGCAGTGGTTGAATTCCACCCATTCAACTGCTGGTGTATAAACCATGTCTCCCACCGGGATTGGAGTCCACTGATATGGTGACATTTTGGTGACAGCATAGATGTGATATGGTGATAATTTGGTGATATGGTTAAAGCATGGTGAAAAATGGTTGTCATGTCGGATCAGGTTTTCCTTGCATGTTGTACTAGAAACAGAGGACACAGTCCTCCTACTTCGCAACCTTTCTTAGTCAATAATGCGAAATGCTATGGCAGAGAGGCCCATCTATTTTCCCAAAAAGACATTCTTTGTCGTAAACCCCAACAAAAAGACCCATGGGGTAAATGATAAATCAGTGAAATATCAACTTGGTAAGCATGTGTTGTGCCAAATAGCGGCGCGTAATTTCATCTAGCCAAATACCACCATATTGTAAAACCTGCTTTTCACGGTCAAAATGGCGGGTTTCTTCTGAGTATGCTGAGAAAACGCTTTCTTTTTTGAAACCAAAGCTACCAAACCCAGCAGCAAAGTAGTTTTGGGAACCCCAAGTGGCAGGTTGCATGTGTGGATTTTAGCTTAGGTTTATGTCTTGGTTTGGAGATTTGATGGGCTTATCATACTACAAGCAGCAGGTGAAAAACGCTTTCCAGCTCATGGATGCGGCGTACCATGAAGCGCTGGTGCAGCTGGGAGAAGAAAAACAGGCTGGAAGACGTCGCAGGACACCGCCATAGTTTGATAAAACACATTGTTTTCAATTGAACGAACCCGGTGATATAATAGACCGCTGCCACAGAAAAAAAATGGGGTAACCCTTGAGCCTTGACCCAACTACTAGGTTGAAGGGCATATGCAATCCATACGTGCATCTTCTATGCAATGCCTGTGTAGAACTTGGGTAGGAGAATATGGCTCAAAAGCTGTCCAAACTGTTGTTCTAGAAAAACCATATTACTTTTTGCGCGCCCCCATTTCTTATCCCGTTGTAGCTCGGTACCTTAAACGGTCAATTTCAAACCACGCAACATCCCTCCCATCTGGGGCTTGTGATAAACAGACTTGCCGTCCGGTAATCAAACACAGCAATGGAAGGTCCACTAGAAATGAGGATTCAAATTGGAAATAATCCCGCGTTTGATTACCGGCGGGCGATTTGTTCTCGCAACAAGTGGGCTTCACATCGAGGGATGTAGGCAACTCTTGGCAGCGAAGCTTTGCATGGAAGCGAAGTTGACTTCTGAAGCTCAAGGGATATTTTGCAGGGGTGGGATACATACCAATATATTGGGATAGAAACCATACAAAACAACAAGACATATCCAATTTCATATATTGGTAGGATCTCCTCGCACCTAACATACGGGATTGGTACTGTATTTCAATTAACGTTCAATTAACGTTCCATTTATACTGGATACCAGGGTGGAGACAGCCCACGAAAGTACCCAGTTAGCTAACCGGAATCATATTTCCTTCCTTCCAAATTTCCAACTTTTCAATCTTTTTGGGTGCTATACAACATAGTGTTTATTTTCAGGACATCATTAATGTCCACCTCACCAACTAGAATTAATAAACATACTAGCTGGCTGAATTGTAAGGACGTCAGCACAACGTTTTTGTAGATTATGGCAAGTAAGTGGCATCCCCAAATTGGTTTCTTTCAGGCTGGTGATTTTTTCGTAATTCAGCCAGGCAATTTTTGAATCATTCAAAACCTCCCGCATGGAGAATTTCACTTGAAGCAATAAATCATACCCGAATCCGTTTGGATTCGACACCACACCAGGATCCAAACCAGGAGTTTAACACATGGATCATGGCTGGATGAAATTCCACTAGCCGCTGGATGCACTTCACGATTAGTGATGAGAACTAGATTCACTTTCATCCAGGTGCTGACGTGCTCGCCGCCAGTGATGATCGCAGAGGTTGGCCAAAAATGCTACGGCTGAAGCTTGGAGGAAATTGCTGGGGGGTACCCTGAGTGAGCCAATCCTAGCCAACAAAGTCGGGCATCATCTCGTACCAAATAGTCACTGAATAGTCAACCAAGCATAATTCATCAATGATATTATAGTGCCATACCACCATCTTTAATGGTTCAGACCACTTTTTGGAAACGTGCATCACCAATCAATACAACTGATCGTTCACAGCCACCCCCGCCACCAATACAGGCAAACCATAGTAGATCTCTATATTTTTGATTGTGATCATGGTCAAACCCCTAAAACCTTGGTGGCTTGTTCATACATGCAACTAAATTCACCAAATCCCAACGACACAACAAAATTCGGATCTGCATGGCTATAATCCACCCAAATAAGCGGATTTCAATTTCTGAGCATTAACGCCGTTGTAACCTAAGTATAGAATGCTCAGGATTCTTCTTGATTTGTAGGCATACTGATATATCTACGATGCTTATGATTTACATATATATAATATATATAAACACATATGACACATATTATATATTTATATCTATTGATTTATATGCGGTATTTTGGAAGCGCTCAGACAGTTTTTCCCGGCCCAGTTGCTAGTGTTGATCTCTTGTCAAGTTGACTTCATATCACGTGGGATAGTCATGGTGTCAAGGCCCATGTAACCCCAAAAGTTTGAAGAAAGTCAAGATCTGATCTGCGATTGGCAACTCAATCCCTCTCATTATACCATGAATTCTTCCCAATAATTCTCCAATACCATTTGCCAAGCATCCTCATCAGACCTTTCCAGGGCGTGAACCCTTTGGATTCAGTAGCCATTTCAGCTACCTAGGAAGTATCAGCTATAAGGTGCAGGGAAGGTCTATGGCAGCGAATACCCTCCTAATATATTCGCTTATATTTTTAAGTCACGGTACCTCCTTTTTCGGTACCTCAATAAGCCCTTGATTAGTGGGGATCAGGCAGATGTATCCTAGGCCGTTGAGATCTGACTGTCTAGCTGGGATTGCTGCAATCCACATTCGCTCTTTGAGGCAAGACATTCCAGATCACACGCCCGGCGTGCGGCGGATTCTGCTGCTAGGTATGGATGATCAAAGCGGCAGACGCAGGATGTAGGTTCTGAAAAGGACACCCCGCTTTTGGATGAAATCGTGGACATGTTTTTCTCATTTTTTGGTAGATAAAAGATGACGTATTCAATTCAAACAGCCATTGCGAAATCATTCAAATCGCAGGAAACAGAAACATTACACTTCCATTGAAATGGTTCCCTGCAACGTTTCCCTGAAAGCGACCCGCTGAACATGGTGGAAACAGCGGAAACAGATCACATACATATATATATATACACACACACCTCATATTTTGATATTTTTATATCCTAATATGTTGATTTTGTAGTAGATATGTGGAAATATGCCCGTTGATGGTGGGGCGCACTTTTACCCAAACCGATAGTGTAGAGACCGTCTCTTTTTTTGATCTCATTTTAAGGGTTTGCTGTACATATTCATTGAAGCAAAGTCTGGAAGTGTGGATGTTTCCTCGCAGGTCCACATCTCAATAGCTTTCAACTTTATGGTTGTAATTTGCCAGCTTTGATCACTGGATATATTTGCGAGTTTCTGCTTGAATCGCTTTGGCTGCATCACGTGACATCCCTGAGGTTGTAGCGAGTGCTACATTGCATATTTTGCTGGCCAACCACATTCCCATGGTGCCTGGGCGATCATTGGCATGGGGGGGTGAGGGTTTCCATACATGGTGGGAGAACCCCAGAATCCACATTGAACATGTGTTTTGTTCATCATAAACCATCCATTTTGTCGATGGGAGTCTGGGAATGTATTCTGGGCGACCTTTTGAAGGCTAGTTTAATACCTTTATAACTTTTATATAAACTCTTTCATGTAAATAGGAGTATATCTTTCTATACCTTATTATATACCTATTTATAAATAGACATAATTACGTGTATATATATATAAATCTAGATATCTGTATACCTATATATCTATATATCCATCCCTCCATGCATGCATGCATCCATGCATCCCTGCATGCATGCATGCCTGCATACATTCCTACATACTTACATACCGACATACCCACATACCTACAAACCTACATGCCTACGTTTTATGTACATACGTACATGGATACAAAGATACACAGAAGCATAGATACGTAGAAGTATAGATGCAAAGATACAAAGATAGGTAGGTAGGTAGGTAGATAGGTAGATAGATAGATAGATAGATAGATAGATACAGAGATACAGAGATACAGAGATACAGAGATGTATACATACATAGATACAATGTAGCGGCTTGCCGTGTTTGATGCCGCTGTAAGGTGTTAACCACCACCCCGATCACGATGATTTGATTGAATCGTCTTGTCTGATTTAGGCACTGCAATATCACGATTGTCCCAATATAGTTGAAACAAGCAACATTTTTCATGTTTGTTGTGTTGAAGCCTGTTCACTGTTTCACTGTTTCGGGCACAAAAGGTTTGGTCCTTGCCGCCAATTGCATAGATGGGATGGGAAGGGCAGGAAGGAGACACGAGATGGTGGAGGATCGGTGTGTGCAAGAAATGCATATCGAAGTGAGGTGTGCGAAAGAGTTCCGTGTAAAAGTGTTGTTGGTGAAAGGAGTGTGTGAAAGGTGTGTAAAAGTGGGGTGTATGTGTGTGATAGAGTCGTGCCTGAAAGTGCTGTGGTTGAAAGTGCGTGTGTATGTGTGTGTGTGTGGAACATCTGAAGAGATGTAAAACTTCTACCTTGATAGACGGAATTGCTTTGTCTTATCAGGTTCTTTGCCATTACAATGAACCAGTTTTGAGTATTTTACCAGGCGTTTATCCAATCTCCTTTTCAATTGCAGGGGGCGTGACGGTTGATTTCCTAGTCACGCCAACGAAGCTA